>Ga0070699_100001566_pt1 | contig 20911 bp, 15 predicted proteins | sample KBSK1503metaG_FD_65473 | JGI IMG/M metagenome (GOLD analysis project Ga0070699, IMG submission 65473) | Corn, switchgrass and miscanthus rhizosphere microbial communities from Kellogg Biological Station, Michigan, USA - KBS K1-50-3 metaG | ecosystem: Host-associated > Plants > Roots >...
TTCGGTCGCATTTTGCTCGATCTGGCCGGGAACAAGCCCGAGCGCACGCTGTAACTTGTGATACTTGCGGAAGAGACGATTAGCATTGCCTACCGCGTCAAAGCGTGGATCGAGGGGAACAGTCACCTCCGGTGGATTATCCTTACCCTCAAAAATGTTTGGCAATACAACGCTGCTTTGTCCTCGTTTCACCTCATGCTGAAAAGCCAGCAGTAGCTCGGCCTGCAGGCGATACCGGCTGGCCTCTTCCGAGACGGCTAATTCCTGCTGCAGCAATTCAGCCTTGCGTTTACAACGGTCGCGCTGTGTCTGCAAAACCTTTCTTACAGGTGCGCGCAGGCTTTCCAACGCATCACGCCACTCAGCACTGGCATAAAATTCGTCGATCAGCACATTGATCGAAGCGGATTCTCGTATGCGTACCCCAGGCATTGCAGCATACTGCTCTAAAACATAGGGAGCAAAGGCTAGAGGAACCGCCTGTGAAGCTGAGTCCTGAGCCTGGCCAGCGTCGCCTCCCATACGCTCTACGAGTTGTGGCTTCCATGCATGCGTGTCGTATAGCGCAGCCAGTTCGCGTACATTCCACGCCAGTTCTTCCCAGGGAGCAGCGCTGGTTTCAAGCAGCGATTCCGCATCACTGGTAGTACGATAGACAGCTTCACGAGCTAGCAGCGGACTGAAGCCAAGCAAATTTCTTGTCAGCAGTTGCCACAGTTTTGGCTCCTGGGTCTTTGCACGTTTCTTCCCAACCTGGGAGGATACCCCTCCTGCAAGCTCTGTATCCTCTGCCGCACATAGAGCCAGTTGGTCAGATGTAATTGTCGCAGGCTCTAAACGTGGCAAGGACTGGCCCAAAACTATGCGCCGTTGTGGAGGTGGTGGAACATACTGCACATTTGCAGCAATGACGCGGTAGCGATTTACATCCGCGCCTACATGTTTGAGGCTTCCCAGAATCAATCCTTGCTCATCGCATAAGATGATATTACTCATCCGGCCCATCACTTCAACGATCAAGCGATAGTGAGTGCTTCCCTCAGAGCCAGGAGCACTGCGATAGCCAGCGATAAGCTCTATGACACGTTCCCAGCGTGGTTGCTGGATAGCCTCAAAGCGAGCACCCTCCAGGTACTTCCGCAGCAACATAACAAATACAGGTGGCTCGCTGGCGATCTTAGAGGGTTTAAGCGCGGTAAGGTGTGCCCGCGCCAACTGTGGATGAGCCGAGACATAGAGCCAGCGGTTCTGACCGCCCTGTCCCTGCGTTATCGCTGGCGCATAGCACTGCAGCGCGATGGAATGCTCTGTTGGTTGAATGATGGTATCAATACGGGCCCCAATCAGCAGCATGCGCCATTCATCGGCGACAGCCGCGAGGGTGATGGCATCGATATGCATAGCTCTGTTCTTCCAATCTCAACTACCATGATTCCCGCAAGCCTGGAGACCGTGTCCACCTTACTAAGTTGCCTGCAGGTGTTGTACAATATTGATTAGAGTAGCTTCCACAGTATAACAAAGAGTGGCTTGCTCGTACACTAGCCTTCTCAATTCCAGTAACGTAGGTAAACAGCATGCAACTTGAGATGGAGTCGCTTGTGTCCCAACAGCACCGGACCACACAGTCCTCAACACGTCAGGCACTCCTCTTCGTGCTTTCAGCGCCATCCGGGACGGGGAAAGACACGGTCATTAACGCGCTCAAACAACAGGGCATGGATTTTTACGTGGTTCCATCCGTCACCACCCGCGCACCACGTCCCGGCGAAAGCGAGGGTAACCCCTATCATTTTGTGAGCCAGGAAACCTTTGACCGCCTGATCGACCAAGGTGAACTGCTCGAGCATGCAAAAGTGCATGGCAACTGGTATGGTCAGCCGCGCAAACCGATTCGAGATAACTTGGCCGCAGGCCGCGATGTGCTGCTTAAGATTGACGTAAAGGGGGCAGCAACTATTCGCAGCAAGGTACCCAATGCTATTTTTATTTTTCTCATTCCTGGTTCACTAGAAGAACTGGCCCAGAGACTGGCTGCTCGACAAACAGAGACGGAAGAGGAACTCCAGAGAAGGCTGGCCGATGCCCACGCAGAATTAGCCGAGCAGCACTGGTACGACTACGTGATCTACAACCAGCAGGGTCACCTTCAAGAAGCCGTGGATTACTTGCGCGCCATCATGATGGCCGAGCACTGTCGTGTTCACCCTCGCAAATTCGTAATTTAGAGTCACCAAGGCAGGAGGTTTGCTTATGTCAGAAGAACGTTTCGAGCAATCTGGTACCAAAGAACGCAACCTGGGTATGGAACTGGTGCGTGTCACCGAGGCTGCGGCTGTAAGTGCCGGTCGCTGGATGGGTAAAGGCGATAAAGAGAAGGTTGACCAGGCAGCTGTTGACGCCATGCGCCATGCCCTGGATGGAGTCGATATGCACGGTGTTGTGGTTATAGGTGAGGGAGAAAAGGACGAGGCTCCCATGCTCTATATCGGGGAGGAAGTAGGTAATTTTACCCCACCCGAAGTCGACGTAGCCGTCGACCCGGTTGACGGCACCCGCCTGACCGCTCTTGGCCTGCCGGGAGCAATCGCAGTTGTGGCAACTGCTGAAAGAGGAACGATGTATTCCGCCCCTGCAGGTGTGTTCTACATGGAAAAGATCGCGGTCGGGCCCGTCGCCAGGGATGTGATCGATATCAATGCGTCTGTGACGACGAACCTGGAACGTATTGCGCAGGCACGCGACGCGCTTATCGAAGATCTGACTGTGATGATCCTGGATCGTCCACGCCATGCAGGCATGATCAATGAGATCCGCCAGGTAGGCGCTCGTATTCGCCTGATTACGGACGGTGATGTGTCAGCAGCAATCCAGGCTGCCATGGAAGACTATAGAGGTGTCGATGTGCTGATGGGTGTTGGAGGGGCACCTGAAGCCGTACTGGCAGCCGCAGCTATTAAATGTATTGGTGGGGAGATACTTTGTAAACTCTGGCCGCTTACAGTCAAAGAGCGCGAAAAGATCGAAAAAGAGGGCGGCAACCTTGACCAGGCTCTCGAAAACGAACGCGCACGGCTCAAAGATCTTGGTGTGGATGCTGATAAGGTCTATACCTCCGATGACCTGGTGCAAGGCAATGATGTATCATTTGCTGCAACTGGCATCACAAGCGGCGAGTTGCTCGACGGTGTTCAGTATTTCGGTTGGGGCGCACGTACTTCCTCGGTAATGATGCGTTCTCGTTCTGGCACAATACGCTATATCCATGCGCGTCATAAGTGGCGTAAAGCTGGGCATGGCCCTGGCAAACCGCACGTATACTGACCACTTCAGAGAAACGAACGGGGTAGCCGGAGGCGTACTTCATTCGTTTCTCTAAATCCTCCACAAAACGCCAGCGCTCCTGCAAACAATCATTAGAGCTTCAGCAACTTTTCAATCACAGCGTCCGCGACCTGCGAAGTACCGGCAGCGGTTGGATCATCAGGACGGGGCTTGAGATCGTACGTGACATGCTTGCCCTCGGCAATGACCTGGGCAATAGCCTTCTCCAGGCGATTGGCAGCATTCTTCTCACCCAGGTGGCGCAACAGGAGTACCCCTGAAAACATCATAGCCATCGGGTTGACCTTGTTCTGCCCTGCGTACTTGGGCGCGCTTCCATGTACCGGCTCAAATACAGCATATTGATTGCCGATGTTCGCACCTGGCGCGACTCCCAGGCCGCCTATCAAACCTGCGGATAGATCAGAAATGATATCCCCGTACAGGTTAGGTAAGACCAGCACATCATACTGTTCGGGCTTCTGCACAAGCTGCATGCACATATTGTCTACAATACGATCTTCAAACTGGATCTCTGGATATTCTTTGGCAACTTCATGAGCAGTAGCCAGGAACAGCCCATCAGAAACTTTCATAATGTTGGCTTTGTGAACCGCAGTGACCTTACGCCGTCCATTCGCCCTGGTATAGTCAAATGCGAACTTAACGATCCGGCGCGTCGCCATTACGGAAATATATTTGATACTGATTGCGGAGTTATTATCGAGACGCGTTCCAGTAGTACGAGCGATGGTCTCAATGATTTCTTGTTGTTCAGGCGTCCCTTTTTGGAACTCCACTCCAGCATACAAATCTTCCGTATTCTCGCGCACAATGATCATATCGATATTTTCATAGCGCGAGCGAAGGCCTGGATAGGTTTTTGCCGGTCGCAGATTAGCGTAGAGGTCGAGCTTCTTGCGCAGCGCCACATTTGCGCTACGAAAGCCTTTGCCAACTGGAGTAGTGATCGGACCTTTCAGGCCCACGCCTGTACGTTTAATCGACTCAATCACCTCGTCGGGTAATACTGTACCATACTTCTCTAACATCTCCGACCCGGCCTGATGCAGGTCCCAGGCGAATTGAATTCCAGTTGCTTCGAGAACGCGGCGTGTTGCTTCAGTAATTTCCGGTCCAGTACCATCACCCGGAATAAGCGTTACCGCATATGACATGAAATCCTCCATACAGGCAGAGTCTAAATAAGATTGTGTACATTATTTCATCATCCAACTCCTGATTATAGCACATGAACTATCCCAAAACGTTATCGGGTCGGTGTTCATGATATTCCCTTCGATGAACCTGGGAAAGGAAGAAAGTGGGGCAAGTAAACCATCTTGGCTTACCTACCCCAAACCCGCTTAAAAGGCCTAAACCTGCTTAGTGGATTTCACCGCCTTAGCTCGGCCGGTAGTACTTTTTTTCGTGGTGGTACTTTTGCTCCTGGCAGTAGTCTTTCTGCCTTGCGCCGAACGCGAGGTGATACTTTTTGCCCTGGTCGTCTTTGCTCGCGTTTTTCTGGCTACAGTTTTCTTTACGGTTGTCGACCCGCGCCCGTTAGTTGATGGCGCTTCCGAGACAAGTTTGGCATCTTCCTGCCTGGTAACCCTCCTTCGAGAAGCTTGCCGCCCGGCTGCGCCATTCTGCTGGGGTTTTTCCTCGGCGCTTCGCTGTGCAGCGATGACTTCTTGATAGCAAACCGGGTCCTGCCCTACACGTGGCACAACCATCAAACCACCACAAGTGGGACAAAGTTCGGGCACCGGTTTCTCCCAGATGGCGAAGTTGCAGGCCGGGTAGTTGCTGCACCCATAGAAGATACGTTTCTTCTGCTTCGTCTTGCGTTCTACCAGATCGCCCCCACATACCGGACATAACGCACCGGTTTTATTCACAAAAGAGCGGCGATAACGGCACTCTGGAAAACCTGAACAGGAGATAAAGCGCCCAAAACGACCCGTACGTATAACCAGGTTGCGCCCGCATTCGGGGCAGACTTCATCTATCTCCTCTACTGGCTTCTGCACACGGTCCATCTCCGCTTCGGCCTTATCCATGGCAACCTTGAAATCACCATAGAAGCTATGTAGGAACTCCGTCCATGATTGCCGCCCCTCTTCAACTTCGTCCAGTTTGCGTTCCATCGCAGCCGTAAAACCAGTATCTACAATCTCAGGGAAATGCTTATTCATGACTTCGTTGACCGTGATGCCCAGCCAGGTTGGTACAAAACGCCGCTGTTCCTGGTTAACATAGCCACGGTCCTGGATGGTGCTGATAATTGGTACATAGGTGCTGGGACGACCAATACCCTGCTCTTCAAGCTCCTTGATTAAGCTCGCCTCGGTATAACGCGGAGGGGGTTGGGTGAAATGTTGCTCTGGTTTTAAGTCGTGCAAGTCAAGTACCTCGCCCGCACCTAGCTCAGGAAGCAATTTCTCTTCTTCCTCCCGCTGCCATACCGCGTAAAAGCCCGGGAATTTGAGATGAGACCCGGTAGCACGAAAAACATACTGCCCCGCGACGATGTCCACACGTACCGTATCAAAGACGGCAGGCGTCATAAAACTGGCCACAAAACGCCGCCAGATCAGGTTGTAGAGCTTAAACTGGTCGGGGGAAAGATACGACTTGACAACCTTGGGTGTCAACGTAACATCCGTTGGACGAATCGCCTCGTGCGCGTCCTGCGTGGTTGCCTTGGCCTTCGTTGTACGTCCCTGCCCAACATAGGGTTGACCAAATTCCCCCGCGATATACGCCTTCACACTCGCCTGCGCTTCATCAGAGACGCGGGTGGAGTCCGTACGCATGTAGGTAATCAGACCCTGCTGGCCGCGCTCACCGAGTTCAATCCCCTCGTAGAGCCCCTGAGCCAGGCTCATTGTCTTTTTGGGTTTAAAGTAGAGCCGTGACGAAGCATCCTGTTGCATGGTACTGGTGGTATAGGGCGGTAGAGGTTGGCGGCGTTGCTCTTTCTCTTCCACCTTTAGCACCGTGTATACAGCACCCTGCAACTCCCCCAGAATCGCATCTGCCTCTGCCTGAGAGGAGATTTTGATACGACCTCGCGGTTTTTTCGCGCCATTTTGCCCGTTAGACAAGGCCAAGGCAATCGCCTGTTCCTCAGCTTCAGAAGCGCCCTCCGCGCCGTTGAATTCAGCTATATCTTTGAGACGTGTGATCAGACTCGCTTCGAAACGCTCTTTTCGGCCGTGCTTACTGAGCAAAGCCGTAATACTCCAGTACTCTTCTGGTATAAAAGCGCGAATCTCGGCCTCTCGATCACAGATCAATCGCAGTGCAACCGATTGGACGCGTCCGGCGCTTGTGCCTGACTGAATACGCCGCCAGAGCAATGGACTAATCTTATAACCGACGAGCCGGTCCAATACACGACGCGCTTGTTGTGCATTAAAAAGATCCTCATTAATGTCGCGAGGTTTGTTAATCGCTTGTTGAACCGCTCCCTTGGTGATTTCGTTGAAGACCGCTCGACGAGGATTCTTTAGTCCAAGCGTCTCTTTCAAAGACCACGCAATAAATTCGCCTTCACGATCAGGGTCCGGGGCCAGGAATACCTCATCAGCACGCCTGGAAGCAGCTTTCAGTTCATCAATCAACCTATCTTTTTTCTCAATGACTTCATACTTCGGGGTGAAATCTTTGCGCGTGTTTACACCAAGACCCTTCTTTGGCAGATCTATAATATGCCCCATGGACGCACGCACTTCAAAGTCACGCCCTAGAAATTTTTCGATTGTTTTGGCTTTCGCCGGTGACTCTACAATTACAAGTTTTTTCGCCATCACCCTACCTGATTCTCTTATTTTGTCAAGATATAGCAGGCTTCTACTGGTCCGCGCGATATATCCGACTTTACTCAAGTAAATGAGTAGTTTATCTCAAACCATAGGATAGCACATGTTGGCAAGGGGGCTACATAATCCATCCTACCAGGAAAATCCTATGCAAGATAACACATTGCGTCTGATTCCTATTCCCCAGGACCTCCACGCGGTCGGAATGAATCCTTGACACGCGAGTGGTTTCCTCGTTATACTACAGATAAATCAATGAACCGCTAGCACCTGTACAACCAAAGATGCACAGCATTATCTGCTCTCATCAAGAGAGGTGGAGGGAAACGGCCCTGTGAAGCCCGGCAACCCGCCTGCCTAAGTCGCAGGAAGGGTGCCAATTCCGGCGGAGCGATCCGCAAGATGAGGGGGAATGAGCCACAACTCTAAAACCCCTGCAATCCAGGGGTTTTTTCGTATCCTGCATACCCCTACTTCCATCGGCCGGCGTCCCTGACCAGAGTGTTTTTTCCTTGTCTAAGAAAGGAGATTAATCATGAGCAATTTTATGAAAAACCCGAAAACGTTTTTTACAAGCGAATCGGTAACTGAAGGACATCCCGACAAACTGTGCGACCAGATTTCGGATAGTGTGCTCGACGCGATTTTAGCGCAAGACCCTATGGCTCGCGTAGCCTGTGAAGCAGCCACGACCACAGGGCTGGTACTTGTCGCAGGCGAAATTACGACATCGGCCTGGATCGACATGCCCGCGGTCGTGCGCAAAACTATCGAGCAGGTGGGCTATATCAACGCAGATTATGGCTTCGACTACCGGACATGCGGCGTCGTGACCTCTATTGGGAAGCAATCGGCAGATATCGATATGGGCGTCAGTCATTCGCTGGAGTTAAAAAGCGGCGTGGTACACCTGAGCGATGATGAGTTAGAGCGTATTGGCGCTGGCGACCAGGGTATGATGATCGGTTTCGCCTGCAACGAGACCCCTGAGTACATGCCGCTGCCAATTAGCCTGGCCCATAAACTCACTCGTCAACTCTCACAGGTGCGCAGGAGATCCTGGGGTGGTATTGGACCTATGGCCTATCTGCGCCCCGATGGGAAGAGCCAGGTAACTGTACAATACGAGTACGGCCGTCCCGTGCGCGTCGATACAATTGTCGTCTCGACGCAGCACGCCGAGTACGTTGATCATGAGCAGATACGCCAGGACGTACTCGATCATATCATTAAGCCAGTTATCCCGGTGCACCTGCTCGACGGGCATACAAAGGTTCTTGTAAACCCTACCGGGCGTTTCGTCACCGGTGGCCCAATGGGCGATGCGGGACTTACCGGGCGTAAGATCATCGTTGATACCTACGGCGGCATGGCTCGACACGGGGGTGGCGCTTTCAGCGGTAAAGACCCAACCAAGGTAGACCGCTCGGCTTCCTATGCGACACGCTACATTGCTAAAAATATCGTGGCCGCTGGCCTGGCCGATCGCCTGGAATTGCAGGTTTCTTATGCAATCGGTGTAGCCCGCCCACTCTCGCTCTTCGTAGATACATTCGGTACAGGCAAAGTCTCAGACGAGGAGATCATCCGATTGATCAATGAGCATTTCGACCTGCGCCCTGCTGGCATTATCCAGACACTGAATCTGCGTCGCCCCATCTACCAGCCCACCGCTGCATTCGGTCATTTTGGCCGCACCGATATCGATGCACCCTGGGAAGCGCTCGACAAAGTACCCATGCTGCGCAAAGGCATCGGGGCCAATGTAGAGAGTAATAGCCAGGCCCTTATTCAAGGCGAAATGCTGGATTGATTGAGGGCTGCCTCTGGACGCTGATTCATGAAGCAGAAGACCCAGGCCTTCTGCTTGGACGCCAATGTGAGCACGTTTGGTTCACCATAAACAGAACAAAATATGGTATACTACTACAAGATAGTGGTAATGTTGTTCATGTACCATAGTCGCCCCTCGATCTCACCGGCCAAACTGTTAGTTACTACAGAAGGAGCATTGCATGGCCGATAGTTTCGGTATTCCCCAACTTTTGGACTACCTGGCCCACATGGGATTGCATATCGGCAATGTAGATCAGCAGCAGGAGTTTATCGAACTCGCCTTTCATGGCAACAATGGGCAGTGGCGGATGATTCTCAGCGTTCAGCAGAATGATGAGATACGGAAGTTAATGCTGATCGTTCCCCATATCAGCACAGTCACTACGAAGAAGCGCTTGGAATGCCTTGAAGCCTTGCTGGCCGTCAACTACCGCATCGCTATGGGGAAATTCGGTGTCGATCTAGACGACGGCGAGGTACGTTTGGAGGAGGCAGTGCCGCTTGCTAACGGTAGCATCACACAGGAGCAGTTTCAACTTGTTTTTAAGGCAATGATGCAGACGGTGGCAATGTATCATAGTCTGATCCCCCGTATCATCTACGGTAATCTTACCACTCAGCAAGCGCTGGATGCGTGCGAACAAGATTTTCTCCAGGAAATTGAAGGGGCGCAAGAGACAGCGGAAGCCATCAAAACGGACGCACCAGCAGAACCTCACAGTCTATCAGAACTGGATGTACACGATGTGCTAGCAGAAGTAACACGCATATTCGAGGAGCACAACGAGTAAGGATAGTCGTTTTCTACAATCACAGCGACTTCGTGCTCTCTGAATAATGTCCATTTTGCTGCGCCCGCGTATGTATATCCGGCTCAGGCGCATCTTCCCGCTCGCTATCGCTGTCTTCGTCTGGCAATAATTCATCTACATTTACATCACTCGCTCGAGTGGAATCGATCTTGATCCAGGTATTCAGCGCCTCCACATCCTGCTTCCTCTGACGAAAGAACCTCCTGTTCAACTCCACGACAGCCCAACCAAGGATCAGAGCGGCTACAACAATTCCGATATATTCCACTACTATTGGGTCCATCGATGCAAGTACCTTTCGCACATCGGCCAAAGTTTCACTAACGTCACTATTCTAGCAATAGATAGGATTAGCGTCAAGCAGTGTTTTCCCTTGCAAAAGTCTACCTGCTATATAACTATATGTCAATCAAAAGTCTGCTTAGCGGGACTTGTGGATAACACAATGTATGAGCAGTGATGGAAAAGGAGAAAACCTGCCTCTCCCACCACAGCGGTCGGGAGGGGGAGAGGGGGATTTCACCCGACCGCCAGCGAGAGGTTAACAAGAGGGCAGATAGGGGTTGAGAGAGCATATGTAGTTTTGAACTTTTGTTCTAACAAGACAAATGTTACCACAGGAGAGGCGAGGTTGTCAAGATTTTTTGGAACAAATTTTCTATTTCTCCGGAAAAAGGGAGGATTGCTGGGGATCCTCCAAGGTCAAGCTGACAACATAAAATCCTCCCAAGCGTGGTAGAATGAGTACCAGTTATATCTACCAAAAAATCATCGAAAGTAAAGGAATACCTGATTATGGCCGATGTTCAACTCCTACGTGCAATACGCTATGCCAGCGAAGTCGTAGGTGATCTAGCACAGGTTGTGACGCCACCCTACGATGTGATCTCAGAGGAAGCCCAGGCACGATATTACGCCCGTAGCCCTTATAATAGTATTCGTCTCGAACTGGGCATGGAGGAGCCTGGAGATACAACGCTCAATAATCGCTACACACGGGCAGCTTCAACATATGCTGAGTGGCGTGCAAGTTCTATTTTGCAACAGGATGTCGCCCCCTCTTACTACATGTACCAGCAAATTTTTACTCACAACGGTCAGACCTATACACGTACTAGCTTGCTGGCGCGGGTGCGTCTGGAATCCTGGAGCGCACGAGTCGTGTTGCCACATGAACATACAATGGCTAAACCGAAAGATGATCGCCTGCAGTTGTTACGAGCATGTGCTACAAACTTCAGTCCGATTATGAGTCTGTTTGACGATCCTCAGGGCCGGATACGCAGATTGCTCAACCTCTATGCTGCTAACCCCGAGGTACAGATCACCGACGAGGCGAATGAAGAACACCGCCTGAATCCTATCACCGATGAGAAGCAAATTGAACTGCTCCAAAACTTCTTCTCTGAGCGTCAACTGTATATTGCCGATGGACATCATCGCTACGAAACGGCGCTAAATTACCGCGAAGAGCTGCGTGAAACACGTCGACAGCTAGACCCTCAAGACGCTGCCAATTTCGTGCTGATGGCCCTGACCGATGTAGACGATCCAGGTCTGCTGGTATTACCAACGCACCGCTTACTCTTTGGCCTGAGCCGGGACGCGCTCAGTTTGCTGACAAGCCAGCAGTTGACACAGTATTTTACGGTGTACGAGTTAGGAGCGATAGAAAACGCGCAAGAGGCACTTTTACAGCTCACACAGGTAGATGCAACAAGGCCATCGTTTGTTATCACCACAGCCGCGCAGAACTGGTTACTGAGTCTGAATGATGCTGGAAGGGCGCGCATGGCAGAGAGCGGGCATTCAGATGCCTGGAATGAACTGGATGTAGCGGTGGCACATACACTAGTATTGGAGTCGCTACTTGGGCTAAGGAGAGAAGATATAACAGCAGGGAGCCACATTCGCTATACCAGGGACGCGCAACAGGCGTTAGAAGCGGTACGAAAGGGTGAGGCGCAGGCTGCACTCTTACTGAATGCTACGCGAGTGAGGCAGATCTGCAATGTAGCGAAGGCGAATGATCGCATGCCACAGAAATCCACATACTTTTACCCGAAGCTGATCACTGGGCTAGTTTTGAACCCGGCTTGGTAGTGTGACAAGCAAAGACAATTTGCAGATGCCTTTACAGGTATAAGGGGGGCGGCGAACATGGCATCTGTTCGCCTCACCTAAAAGTAATCATCATCTTTTTCGGAGAAAAGATTCAGCGATAGAGAGCCTAATGGGCCCCCCTCCAGAGCCTCGGCCATCATACGCAGCAGGCCATTTCCAAGTGAACGGTGCATGAAAGCTCGCATGAAAGGTTGCTCTTGCACCGCTAGGCCGGAATCGGGACGAAGTGCAGCGGCAACAGCGCTTACCAGCAATGCATCATCAGCACGTTCCACGAACTTGTAGAGTGCTCCCTGCCGGCGTAAACGAGCCTCATACAGCAGGCGCCACTTATCATCCACGACCTTCTCAAGTACTTCGCTCACTATTGCTTCCTGGTTTGTCTTCTGCTCCTCCATGCTCTGTCCCCCTCTACGCTTACGCCCTTTTGAGGAATTGATAGGGGAGAGAAAAGACCCGATGTAGGGATGGACATATGGCTCTATACTTGCAAACGGCTCGAATGTCCAGGATTCAAATTCTGGCAACTGCAGTAGCTCATCCCCACGCCGAGCTAACTGAGCAAGAGCCTGGTTAAAAGGAACAGACTCCAGCAGGATTGAAGGAGTTCCCACCTTTGAAGATTCACTACCCTCGATGAGAGGCCGCCAAACAGCATAGGCGACAGGCAACTTATGGCGTGTGCGTTTATTCAGAACACGAGCATCAGCAATTAATGCGCGGCAGTAGTCCAGCGAAACTTTAAAACTGCCAAACCCTTGCTCCTCCATGCTCTCCACAAGCTCCGTCCAGCGATCTACCTCCATCTCATCGGTCCCATAGCAATCCTTGATACCCCAGTCATCTCGGTAAAGTACATTTACCCCTTTGAGCAGTCCATCGCTACGCATCCAGGACAGCATAATCATCTGAGCGCCCGATCCATCAACGAAACTCACTCGCGCCTCGTAGAGAGGTTGTGGCTCCTGCATAGCCTGTTGCATGGCAGAATCTTCCATGCCAGGCACCGATTGCATAGTCAAGCGTCCCAGGGCAGCCCGTGCTTGCTGTTTTAATTGGCGATTCGAGCTGTTGGTAAGCAGGTAATTCAAAGCAGGTATCGTTTGCTGCGCGGCAGCAGCGCCTAATTGCTCTAGTGCATCAATTGTCGCCGCCACAACTTTGCTTGATTGATTCTCAAGCAAAGGAATAAGTAGTTTGGCGGCCCGGGGGTCCTGGCTACTCCCCAGCCAGTTAATGAAACCCAGGCGGCGCTCCATTGGCATAGTGAGGGTATCTTCGAGCACCGATTCTACGCCAATTTCGCTCTGTCCCACCATCTCGAGCAAGCGGATCTGCATCTGAAGCATCGCAGTTTCAGGATCGTTCAGGTATTCGATAATGCCATCGTCGGCCATTTCTGAGCCTAGTTCTTTAAGCACGGGAGCCAGTGTAAGTTTTGCCATATCCCCAACGGTTGGATCTGCTACCAGGTCTTCCAGCTCTTCCAGATCAAAATCAGTAGCCAGTTCGGAAAGAATCAACACAGCGGCGGCATGCGCAGTAACATCGTTCGTGCGAAGCAAGTGCAGTACCTTATCTCGTGCTCCATCCGCCCATTCTTCATCCAGACGATCAAAATAATGCGAAAGCGTATCCGAATCGATATCGGTGCGGCGGCTCAATGCCAGCAAAATACTATCTATGCTATCTTGTGGAGGCCCTTTACGTCCTCGTGGCATATATGTTCTCCTTGTTCATTTTAGGAGTATAGAAGTGCGACCCATTCCAACGCCCAGTTGCAAGGCATTGTACCACGAGGAGACATTCAAGTCTATGGAAAAGGCGATGGTGTTGAAAAAAGTGGTGTTCCAGGCAAGACCAATTGCCTGGAACACCACTTCGAGAAGATTCTTGACAGCCTTCTAGAGCAACCACTACTGGGATATAGCGATAAAGGAGGTATACGTCGCGACTGCGCCGTTTTGGACAAGCATACGCAAGCCGCAATATCCTGATTGGAGTGCGCTATCCGTTACTGCAACCATCCAGTTTGCTGGTTCGGGGCTGCCAGTCTGCCAGACTTTGGCAGAAAGTGTCGAGCCGCTCACGCTGAAACGCAAGGTATACGACGTTCCAGCAGCGGCAGTAAATGGAGCTGTCCCCAGGATAGTGGCCGAACCCTTTACCTTTTTTTGCACGATCAGGTTGCTGCCGTCAATATAGGCCTTATACCAGTTATTGCCATCCGTCCAGCGCAACACGGCTCCCAGGTTGTTGTTACTGTAGCTACTCATTGATCCACTGAACAGGACTTCCGCATTCGTGGCCGTTGGGCCGAGGACGGCGTTGTAACTGGCAGCACTATTGAATACCTGCCCTGTGTTATTGACAATTGAGAAGGCGCTTACCGTATTGGCGTCTCCACCCCAGGGATGGCCATCAGAAGCCTTACCCCACAGTGCCTGATTTGGCCGCTGGAAGGTGTCCTGCGCCAGGATTGTCCCAGGTGTTGGGGAAGGGGAGGGCGTCACTGTGACCGTTGGCGAGGGCGATGGGCTCGGCGATGGTGAGGGCGAGGGCGATGGGCTCGGTGACGGACTTGGCGATGGTGATGGGCTTGGTGAGGGTGATGGGCTTGGTGAGGGTGACGGGCTTGGCGATGGCGTTGGAGTTGGTGTTCCTCCTGGTACGGTTGCCAGGAACGACATATAGCTGGCTGTGACACTGCTTGATACCTGCATGCGCAGGCCGCAGAAGCCGGATGAGAGCGAGGTGTCAGTCACTTTAATCATCCAGTTGGTTGGCTCAGTTGTTCCTGTTTGCCAGACCCTGGCGTACAAGGTGGTGCCAACCACCCGGAAGCGCAGAGTATAGGAAGTTCCCGCTGTCGCTGCAAAGGACGCTGACCCAATACTGGTGCTCGCCCCATTGACTTTCTTCTGCACAACCAGCGAAGTACCGTTGATATACGCTTTATACCAGTTATTGGTATTACTCCAGCGTAGAACCGCGCCCAGGTTCGTATTACTGTAGCTACTCAGTGATCCACTGAACAGGACTTCCGCATCAGTAGCAGTCGAGCCGAGCACCGCATTGTAGACACCATTCCCATTAGAGATCTGGCCCGTAGTATTTACGATCGAGAAGGCGCTTACCGTATTGGCATCTCCACCCCAGGGATGGCCATCAGAAGCCTTACCCCACAGTGCCTGATTTGGCCGCTGGAAGGTGTCCTGCGCCAGTGTCGTTCCCGGTGTAGGTGAGACCGTTGGAGAAAGCGTCGGGGTAGGAGACGGTAAGACTGTGTTTGTAGGTGTTGGTGACGAACCGCTCGTTGGAGTAGGTGTGGGCGCGCTGGTCTGAACAGCCTTAGCCAGTTTATTGGCAAACTCTTCATCAAACCAGATACGATTCTGCCCATCGACATTCAAGCCATCGTACGGATGGCCATTTGAGGTCGGCACATTGTAAAGCGAGAATGAGCCGCTGCCGCTATCCGGGAACGATCCGAAGATGCCTTGCAGCGAATCGTCGAACCAGATCAGCCCGTTGCTATCAAAGCTAATGCCCGATGTATGTTCACCGCCACAAGTAGTGCAAGGTGGAGTTGGAGCATAGGCATATTCGGTCACGCCTTTATTGGTTCCGGGGACGGCTTGTGAAATATTTAGCTTGCCTATCATACCTGTCCATCCCTCAGTCCACCAGATATTGCCGTTGGGATCTACTGTTATCATATGGGGTGTTAACCCACTTGATGGAGTGTTGAGAATCTTATACTCCTGCAACTGGCCGCCCGAGGTGTATTCGCCGATTAGCGCAACCGACGAATTGTTTTCCGCGAACCACACATTGTTGGAAGCATCTACCGTAATACCATATGGTTGGCTATTCGACGCGGGCGTAGCCACCTCCATGAATGTGTGCGTGGCTGGATCGAAACGGCCAATCTTGTTGGTATAGTGTTCCGTAAACCAGATCTTTCCATTGTGGTCTACTACTATATCCCAAGGGCCTGCATTCGCCGTAGGTACAGCCCACTGTTGGAAGGTATTAGTGGCTGGATTAAGCATACCGATAGAGTTATCCATAGGCATAGCAAACCACACATTCCCTTGCGCATCAAACGCCAGAAAGAGAGGCTGGGCATAACCGGAGGGCAGTTGATAGGTTTTGATCCAATTTGAATTCGCCGGGTTAAATACAGCAATCTCACCAGGAGGTGTATTGAGGTTACAGGTGGGTGAAGGATCGCACCCAGGGATAGCCAACCAGACATTACCGTTGCTATCGAAAGCCGTTCCCCACGGATCTGAGCTACTCGGGATATAAAACTCCTGCAAAGTTACTCCACTCGCCTGCTGAGCGTAGGTTGAGTGCACATCATGTCCCACGATACCAAATGCTAGAAGGACGCTGCCAATCAGCGTCCCCAGAGATACTAGGCCCAGAATAAGTTTCTTTCGATTCACCATTCGATTTACTTCCTCCAACTATTTCAACTCCAACCGTTTTAAGTTTTCAATCCGGCGATGCATAACTACCGGCTTCAGTAAAATTATTATCTTGTGTATTACTTTGTGTATTATCTTGTACCCGCAACATTACAACAAGGGACAAAGGTATCATTGTTCTGACTCTAAAAGGGTCATGAAAGCCGGTTAGCCGAACGTGTAGACGTTGATCATCAAGCGATGCCCGGTCATCCTGCTTTCCGGCCAGCCACTGACGCCATGCAGCCGCTTCGGGGTTTACCCGGCCACCCATGTTACCCATGGCGTTTATGCAAGACTCCTGCAAGCCCCAGGAGCATCATAGAGAGGGTGTAGCAAGCCACTACCAGCCATATCAATGGGTTGATGCTCCCCAATCGTATATCCACGGGAGGGATCCCACTGTGCATTAAGTCATTGCCCAGTGTAGAACCTCCTGCGGCATGGGATGTCGGCGTCGATCCTGGAGTGGCTCCTGTCGTTGCCGCTGTCGGCGTCGTCCCCGCTGTCGGCGTTGTTCCCGGTGTCGGTGTCGGCGTTGTTCCCGGTGTCGGCGTCGGCGTCGTCCCCGGTGTCGGTGTCGGCGTCGGCGTTCTGCCAGGAGTAGGACTGCTGACTGGTGTTTGTCCGGCTCCTGTGGGCTGAGTACCTGTAATAATAGGAGTTGCTGTCGGCGTTACTCCTGGAGGCGCAGTGGGCACCGGGGTGTTCTGTGTCCCAGTGCTCACGGGGGCAGGAACTTGCTTGCTCTTCTGCGATCCTGTACGATGAGCCGTGGATACTGTTGTTGCCCCTTGTCGCGCCTGCGTGGCGGTTCCGGAAATGCTTGAGGATGTTATACCAGCTGATCTAGGAGCAAGCCAATCAAAACTATACGCGCTTACCAGCAAAAGCACGCAGGTAACGCCGACAAGTAGAATCGTGCCCCCCAGCCATAATACAAATTCGATACGTCCAGGTCGTAAAAGCCACCAGCGCACGCGATCAAGTGGATTGAGCGAAATCCCATGCCGGCCCTTCTTGCGCTTTCCACGCGCGGAAATCAGTTGTGCATAGGATGATTGGGATGCCGCACCCGCTGTCCATGAAACTGGATCACTGCCTTTGGTCTGCTGGGAATCGATACTCGTCCTGCCCGGTCCACTCAAGGCCGCCACATTTGATTGAGAAGTGACAGGAACCAGCATCCTGGAGGGCTGAGGAGGGGCAGTGTCAATCTCGTCAACGCGAGGCAGCCGGCGTGTCGTCTTGGCACCTGCTTCCACTTCGGGCTGCGTAGGCGTTTCAGACACCAATAGCGAGAGCGCCGGCAGGCTGCTCTCAGCCTGAAAATTAGACGATTCATATTGCCAGACGGGTGAGGTTCTCTGAGTATTGACGAGCGTCGAGCTTTCCGCTCCAGAATGTATTGGATCCTGCCGTTGTTTCGTTTTGCCAGCCGTGGAGTTTTTCTGGCCTTTACCAACTCGATTCGGCATCACGACTGAGCCGGGTACAGCATTGGCCGGTTGCGCAGAAGCACGCGCTGGAATGGGAGTAGGTGGATTGCGCTGCCATTTTGGCTGTGGCAAGATCCCAAGATAGCGCCCTTCGATTTGCTGCTTGTCCTGCGAAGGCTCTCCCTCTGATGAAGGCAGGGGGGATTCATAGACAGCAGGATCAATCCATACTGACGAACCCTCAGGAGGATTCGTTGTGAAGCCACAGGCATAGCAAGTGGTTGATCCATTTTTCAATGGTCGGCTACATAAAGGGCATTGCTCGGGATAAGCGGCCTCCTCGGTCAACCAGGTATCTGTCTGCATAGGATGTTTCTTTCACTACAGATATTTCTTCGCACCCATCCAACACCCGGGCAACCGAAAAATAAATCCTTGTCGCTGGTTGCCCTATAATGTTCCCGCACACATCTATTCCCAATAAACGGGCTTTTGGATGATTTTCGGAGGTAGTACATATTTACCCCTGCCTTGACGTAGAAACTCATCCGTCTTACACTTGGGCTATGGGGGAATATATCAGGCGACCGCGATGGTGGCCTTTACGTGTTTGCCGCCAATAAAGCACGTAGCTAAGGAATTGCGTCATGAAACACTGTGCGAGGTTTACTAGTAGAACCTTGGAATGCGAGCCTGCAACGCACTTCGTGCTACGCTTCGCGTCAGCAGGCTCGAAAGGTAGTATTCCGATTGTTGCCGCAATGCTGCTGTCCCTTGCAGCATTGTTCTTTGCCGCAACACCTGCTACAGCACAGGGTTCAGCGCCGCAAATCTCCATCACCCCTACGACACTGACAGCGGGGCAGCAGGCAACCTCAACTCCAACGATCTCTCCTACGGCTGCCGCAACTAAGGGTACCACACCAACTGTCGGATCCACGACACCAGCAGCGACACAGAATCCCACCACAAGCCAGACACCTGTTTTAAATACAACTTCCAATGATTCAAGCAACACGGGTGGGACTACCCCTCTAAATCAACCGGGCAGTGTATTGCTTATCGCAGGAGTCATTGGCTCCCTGGTTCTTCTGATCGTTCTACTCGCAATTGTTTTGCTGATCAGGCACAAAAAAGCGCACTCCAGGAAAATGATCAGGCGAGCAACTCCTGCAGTTGGACTCAACACGAATGGTGTATCGCCCCGGCAGAATGGGCTGAGTGCTAGCCCACCTTTGGGGAACGGTATGCCTGGACAGTTCTCACCCGCCTCCGCCTGGGTAGCGCCACCTGTGAATGGTGGGCAGGCGGTTTCGACGAATAATGGGGCACCACATGGAGGCACCAAAGCAGCGCCGCCTTCAACAAAACCATTGCCATTCACGCCTTATACGCAACTGCTGCAACAATCCGTTGGAGGAAGTGTTGATACCGGCAAGCCCGTACTGGTTCCCTATGATCCCACGCTAGAGGCCATGAAAAGACAGGCTCAGATAGGTTTGTTTGCCGTGCCAGGACAGCATGGGGATGAAAGGCCACCATCTCGCCAGTGACACATACTACCTTTCCGACCGGCTGGGCGAAGCCAGGACGCAGTCCGTTGCCGGTCGGAATAAGATCAGTCTACCTTTCGAGCCTGCTGACGCGAAGCGTAGCACGAAGTGCGTTGCAGGCTCGCATTCCAAGATACTACCTTGTGAGTTGCTATCATGCCTGTCGAAGGATGCGAAGATGAAAAATAACCTGGATGCAGGTTCGTATAAGACCCGGCGATTGAATTTCTGTATGTGTAACAAGCTAACCGCGACATGGGCTTTTGCAGGAGTATTTTCAATTACATTGCTCTTATTTTCGCTCGCCGGGTTGCTTGCTGTTCTTAACAGCTCGCGTGCTCTCGCTGCTCCTTCGGTTTCATACACAACATCAGCTACACGAGGTAACCTGTCCCCCAAAGATACCTCTACCCCAACCACGACGAATACACCGTCTCCTACTGCCTCCACGACCTCTACTGCTACCCCTACGACTACTACTACGACGACTCCTTCTCCTACCTCCACTACGACGAGCACTCCTACCCCCACCACGACCTCTACTCCCTCTCCTACCTCTACTACAACCTCTACTCCCTCTCCTACCCCTTCGCCAACGCCAAAAGCCTCAGCAACTTCCACCGCCTCGCCAGCATCAACTACCTCACCAACCTCCACTGCAACCCTGTCATCATCTCCTACCTCCACATCTACCGCGACTGCCAGTGCCACACATGGCACAACTGCAACCGTTACGGCGGCTGCTACACAGGATTCAAGCTCGAGTCAAACACCACCCACTTCATCGACCGGCAGCGCACAAAATACCTCACAAGACCAGCAGAGCAGCGGCTTCCCAGTGCTTGCTCTGGGCATTGGCTTAGCAGCTTGCATCACCGCAATCTCCGTTCTCCTGGTTGGGTGGCACTTCCTGCGCAAAAAATTGCTGCCAGTGAGTTCATCGAAGTTGCCCTCGAGCGGAGCCGGTCCCTGGAGTCGAGTGCGGACCGATTCCCTGCCGGGCAATGCCTACGCAAACGGCAGCTTTCAGCACGATGGCACCAACAATTTGGCATTCACAAATCCGTCATCCTGGGGACACGATGCTGTCACTTCGGCCTGGAATCCCGCGCCGGGCAGCGGATGGTCTGCTCCGACTCCTAACACAGGTACTTTTGCCCAACCCAATAGCACTACTGGCAGCTTCGCTCCAACCAACGATGGTTATTTTGCTGCGAACAGTGGTTTTACACCAACAACCAGCCCATCCAATGCTATCACTCCTCCTACAGCCTTTGTTGCTCCGGCCAACAATTACGACCAGTTCCCATCCACCAGCCCTGCTAGCTACGCCTGGACTACTGATGCGCCTGCAAAACCTCTGCCAGGCAAGCCAGTCAGATTGCAAGCTATGAGCCCCAGCGACTCGCAAGCGGGTGCGTACGATGAGCGGAACTCCTCTCAGGCAGGCTCTGACCTCAACGACCCCTCTTTACAAGAAATGATCAGGCAGTATAGCCAGAAAGGCCAGACAGTAGAGGA
>Ga0070699_100001567_pt1 | contig 20907 bp, 15 predicted proteins | sample KBSK1503metaG_FD_65473 | JGI IMG/M metagenome (GOLD analysis project Ga0070699, IMG submission 65473) | Corn, switchgrass and miscanthus rhizosphere microbial communities from Kellogg Biological Station, Michigan, USA - KBS K1-50-3 metaG | ecosystem: Host-associated > Plants > Roots >...
CACAGAACGGTCTTGCGCAGCATCTCCGGGTACATGTCGAACACGGCCGCCTGATACTCCTGATCCAGCCCGCTCGTGTACGCGTTGTCGCCCAGCATCAGCCACAGGTCGGTTTCACGCGCGCCGGTGAACGCCGCGTAGGCGCTGGCCCGAACTGGACGCTGCCGACCACCGGCACGCTCGTCTGCCAGCGAACCACGATGCTCGTCGGCGTACCGAGCTGCAGGTACGGACCGCGTGTGAGTGTCGTCGGCGACGATTGTCCGGCGAGCGGAATCGACGGGGCGGTGAGCGCGAGAGCGACGAACGCCAGCGAACGGATCGCGGCCGAACGGGCGAATGGAGACACCATCACTACTCCCGGGTCCCGCTGTTGCGCAAGTTACGCGGTTGAAACGGAACTGGCCGCTCCTTGGAGCGGCCAGCGAGGTCGCGCTCGAAGATGCCGGTGCGATCAATCGTGAGTCGGAACGCCCTATTGCACCGTGAACACGGCGACCACCGGGTCGTGGTCCGAGGGCATCACGCCACTGGTGGTCGTGTCGGGCACCGTCACGCTCTTGAGCGAGATCCCATTGTTCGAGTAGAAGGCGTAGTCGAACCGCGACGCGCCATGCGTCGCGCCCGTGCCGTTATAGGAGGAGGCGGTTCCGGCGTTCAACGCCATTGCCCAGGCGTCCTGGTACACCGACGCGACGAGCCAGTAGTCGTCGGTGTTGGGCCACGTGTTGAAATCGCCCATCAGGATTCGCGGCTCGGAGAAATTCGTCATCCAGCGGAGGGCCTCCGATATCTGAATGGGACGATAGGAGGCGACGTCGTACTCGATGTGCGTCGAGAACAGGTTCACGGTGCGGCCGTTCACGACAATTCCCATCTGCGCCACGCCGCGGCCGTAGTCGAGGAGCGTCGAGCTCGATGACACCGGAGGGAATTGCGACAGAAGCACGTTGTCGACGCCATTGGGGTTGACGCTTTGCCGGTACCATTGCACGCCCGTCTTCTGCTCGAGCAAAGACTCCAGCTTCGCTCCCATGTCGAACGTCCAGGCGCAAACGCCGGAGTAGAAGTTCACTTCGTTGAAGCTGACGACCTGCGCGTTCTGCGCGACGACTATGCTGGCAATCAGGTCAGGATTGCAGATTCCGTCGGAATCCCTGGTCTTGTGGATATTCCACTGCATGACGCGAATCGTGGTGCCGGTTGAGGGCGGCGGCGGCGGCGGCGAGGACGGCGGCGGCGCGGAGGACGTGCCGTACGTGATGACGAGTCGTGGTCGCACCGAAGGATCGGAAGCCCGCGTCGAGTAGAACTCCCGATAGCTGCCGCTGGTGTTTCCACCCGTGTCAACGAGCGCAAGCCGCGTGAAGCGCGACCCGAAATCGCCGTTCACAGCGTGCTGCACCATGTCGGTGAGATCGAAGGTGTAGGTCGATCCGACCGCGCTGTCCACGAACGTCGTGCCGTAGCTCGAGCCGAAATCGCCGCCCGACGAGCTCCAGTGCTGACCCGACCGGAAGCAGTACCAGTTGGTCTGCCCTGTCACGAACGACTTGGTGACTTGATAGGCCGTCAGGGGCCGGCCTTCACTGCTTCCTGCGCCCCTCAGCACGAGATAGAGCTGCGCGCTCTGGATGACGGCGTTTGCAGGAATGAAGTCCTCAGTGTTGAACTTCATCATGATCCGCCGCGTGTAGCTGGCCGACGAGCTGACCTTCGAGGCCAGCACGTCGCTGCCGCTGAAGTCCGTCCAGCCGGAAGACCCGCCCCGGATGGTCAGGTCGGCGTTGATCTCTGTGCCCGGCGTACTGAGCGTCACCGTGGTTTGCGCCGACACGGCTGCGGCAAAGCCGCACGTCGCAACCAGCGCGATAACCGCCCGCCAAATTGCTCGAACAGTACGACACCGTGTGCACACGACTTTCGTGACGATCGACACAATGGTCCGCATCGCGGGTGTACCTCGACCTCGGGGAGTCGGTTTCCGGTTCGTATTTCGGTTAGGCCCTACAAGGCGAGTGCCGAATCTCAAGCGGGGTGAGCACAAAGGCGGTCACAGCGGCATGAGCGAACCGCGACAGATCGCGCCGGGATGTCGCCGAGAAGTCGCGTGTTATCATGAGGTTTCGTCCAGCGCGTCCCCATCGTCCAGAGGCCCAGGACGTGGCCCTTTCAAGGCCAAAACACGGGTTCGAATCCCGTTGGACGCCACTACCAAATCCCGAAAACATTCAACAGAACGTTGACAAAAGTCACCCGTTCATGGACGAAGTCTCCCACTACACGATCGACGACGAGGATCGGCCATTTTCTACAGGCAGATGCAGAGCCCTGTCGCATCTTGATTTGCGACCGAGACACGAAATGGAGCGGACGGGTTCGCGAGTGCGTGCATGACGCCGGGATCCGTGTTGTCCAGACGCCGTATCGGGCGCCGAATGCGAATTCGTACGCCGGACGGTTTGTGCGATCGATAAAGGGGAGTGTCTCGATCGGATCATTCCCTTGGGCGAGCACCATTTTCGGCAAGCTGTACGTGAATTCGTCGAGCACTACCATCTCGAAAGGAATCATCAAGGTCTGGGGAATACCCTGATCGCCGGCGCACCAACTCGCACGGCGAGTTCGATTCGGCGACGACCGTGCCTGGGCGGACTACTGAACTACTACGAACGCGCCGCGTGATCGTCTGGGGGCCGATGAATGGGACATTACGAGGTCGGGACCCGATCGCACAATGACGCGATCGCGACGCGATCGCAACCTTGACCATCACGCGGGAAAGGGCGTAGTGTCTCCACCCAAGACAGGCGACACGTCGCCGACCGGACCGAACAGGTCCGCCGAGGTCATGCTGGCTTCTCTCGCATCGCTGGTCGAAGCCACTCCTCTCTTTCCCTTGACAGCTTCATCGTGGCCCTCTCGGCGGACGCAATTGCCTGTCGTTTATCTTCAGGAGGGAAATGAAATGACGAAGCTGATTACGTCAGGCATCGCTCCCAGCGCGATGGTCGCTGCGGCGGTGGCGCTGATGGGGGGCCCTGGTCTCGCCGCCCCCGGCAACGACAGTAACACGCAGGTCGCGAGGCTCTACGAGCTGCAGGCGGCCTTCCACGCGGCTCTGTCCGTCCGTGATCCGGTCAACGGCGACTCTGCGCCCGTGATCACCCAGCGCATCCGCGACGCACTGTCGCTCTGGACGGACGACGGCTTATTTACGCTGAGCGTCCCCATCCCGGCCATCGCGGGCAACTACGTCGGCAACGGCGACCCGGACGATCCTTTGACGTGCCCGACGTTATCGACGGACCCGTCGACACGCGGGACGCTCTGCACACTCTTCAAATACGTGAGCGCCGTGTTCCAGCCCGCGAACAAGATAGTCACGCTCGCACCCGCGTACTTGACGCACTTCGACGTCCATGGCGATACCGCAACCGTCCGCTTCCAGAACCACTTCTTCAACGTGGCACCCGGCGCCGACGGCAACCCTCTGTGGATGTCTCGGGGCCACCAGGTCTTCCAAGGCACGGCCAGGAAGGTCGACGGTCGCTGGTTGTTCGCTCAGAGTGACGTGACGTTGACGACGCAGGTCCCCACGCCCTAGACGGCCCGCTCCCGGGCGTGGGCCCATCCCGCGGGCCCGCGCTCGAGATCCGCCGAAGGGCTGGCGCTGGAAGAGACATCTCGCGGTCCGCGGCGACGTGTTTAGCTTGAACTAGGCGCGGAAAGGTGGCTCGCCGTACTGGACGATTTTCGGTGTCGAAGGGGGAGGGGGGCGACCCGGGACCGAGAACGAGCGTTCTGCTAATCCCAGAACGGCCCGAATAGTTCCTATCGTCTCGAACAACAACGCGAACAGGGAACAGCGCCTCTTTGATCCGGCATCGTCAACTTCTGTCCGAAAGGAGAGACGTGATGAGAATGGCAGCAAAATCGATCTGGGTAGTGACGTTCGCGTCGTTCGTGGTTCTCGTGGCAATCGCGATTGGCACGCGACCCGTGCATGGTCAGGCCCAGCATGTCCGCTGGGACATCGTCAGCGTGCAGTTCAACACGCCGTCGCCCGGCGTAAATACCATCAACGCGGGGGGCGTGGCGTTTGCGTCCACGCGGAACCCGAGCAGCTTGAAGATCAAGCTCTCGGGTTCCGGAACGTTCGTAGCGCCGGCGAGCGGCGGAGAGTCCAGCGCCGTGACCGGCGGCGGAACGTGGGAGACGTTCAGTGGTTGTCCGGGCGCGTGCGTCTCAACGGGAAGCGGCACATATGTGGTGACAAAGCTGGCGAGCTGGGAATTCGCAAACCTTCAGGCTCACGTAAATGTCGACAATGTCGGCGCAGCCGGGGCGAACGGGAACGCCGTCCTTCGAATCGAGTACTCGGACGGCAGTGAGGGAACGCTTGGCGTCGGCTGTCACGGCCCCGGAGCCCCGGCTGGAATTGTCGAGGGCGTCATTGCCACGAAAAACTTCGTCACCTACTGGGATGCGGAAGCACCCGTAGCACTCGTCAACACCAACCGTACATCGTTCCACATCGAATAGCAGGCGAGACGACGCGCGGGCAGCGGTCGTGATTCGGAATCATCACCGACCGGCATGAGCGATCTCGAATCACGACTACTCCAGCAAGGGGAGGACGGAGATGGATCTGCGGCTCAAATCGGTTTTCCTTGTTTCGGTTGCCCTGCTGCTGATCGGCTCGCGATCGTTTTTGCGCGCCGCCGACGCGAGCGCGGTGGGTGGTGGCATGGTCGATGGCCCTCCGGCCCTGACACCACAGCTCGGATTCGGCGCAACCTCGGCCGGTGGCAGCTTCCAGTGTGGGATCGCGGGCCGATCCGGCGGTTTCGCATTCGGACCGTGGAGTCAGGTGTTGCAGATGGAGGTGCACGGAGACGCCACCCCGGGTTCTCTGTCGATCAATCTGGAGGGCAGTGCCGTGTTTGAGGCAAAGCCTTCGTGCAAGTGATGGGCAGAGGCGCCGATGGCAAGATCGTGAAGGCCGTTTTCAACGATGTCGATTACAGCACAACTCATACTGGTGGCGGTCCGGGTGAAGCGACACACCAATTGAACGTCCTCGGTCTCGTGTTCGGTCCGGCTCCGCTGAAACAACGGCGGATCACGATCACGCCCTAACCGTCAGAGAACTTGGGAACAAGTTGGGAACAATTGCGGTCGAACAGCGGCGAAGACCGGAGATCAGGGCCGACCAGCGAGCAAGACGAGTCAACAAGATAGACGACCCGGCCCTAAACCCGTCGATACCGTTTCGAGCGCGCCATGGTGGACTCCTTTGCGCATTGTGGCTTCAAAGGTGTCCACGCAAACGGATCACCTCCACTTCTTCTTCGGTTTCGTGGGTTTCGTGTTTTCGTGGTTTCACGGTTTCATGTTTTCGCGATGTTCGTGCGCTTCAGATGAAGCTGAGTCGCCTGACCGGGAAGTTTCGCAGGTTCGGGAAGATCCGCCGGAGTCATCAACCTCGCGATGGCGACGACCAGGCACCTTTCAGTGTAAGGTTCACAGGGCATCGCGGGAAGAAAGTTGCGTGGAGGATGTCATGATTCGCACTGCATTGTTCGTGATCGCGGTCTGTGTCGGCATTGCGCCGATCAGTGGACGCGCGACTGCGCAAGCCGATCACGGCGGCGTCGTCGTCAACCCGAAGGCCAACGGTCATGGGACCGCTCGGACCATTCAGGAAGGGATCGACATGGTCCCGGCAGGTGGAAAGGTGCTGGTGCGCCCCGGCACGTACATGGAGCGACTGATCATCACGAAGGGGCTGACGATCGAATCAATCGCCGGCGGCCTCGGACCAGCGATCATCGCACCTCTTGGTACGCCATCGAGCGTCATTGAAGTGCTGACGAGAGAGCCGGTGACGCTGCGTGATCTGACCGTCCACGTGCCTGGTGTCAACGGCATTCTCGGCGTTGGCGAGGTGGATGTCACGGTGGAGCGCGCCACCATTCTCGCCGTCAACCCGCCGCTCGGTGTTCCGAGCAACTTGATACTGGTAAGTAATGACGCGATCGATGGCAGCCGGGCGCGAATGGTCGTTCGCGACAGCTTCCTGGATGGCGCGGTCGCGAGCCCTGCCGTCACTCAGAGTTTCGGCTTGCGGCCGACAGGTAACGTCGACGCTGTGCTCGAGCGCAACGTGATCCGACGGGTCGGCGGCGCGTGCATATTCGTCGTGACCCGTGCGGATCTCGGCGGCGACACGAACGTCGATATCCTGGACAACGATCTCGACGAGTGTCATCCGCTCGGGCGCGTCGCGTCGATCCTCGTTGGACCTGTCGCTGGAAATCTGCCGTCGCCGACGCATCCGCTCACTGCGACCGGCCTCGTCAACATCATCGGAATACGATTCGCAACAGCTCTCATAACTGCCTGGGCAGCGCGATTGCCTATGAGGTGTACACCGGCAGAATCGAGAGGAACCAGATCCTGGGCGTCGTGCAGCCGTGCGCCACGCCGACTGCGCGAAACATGCCGTCCGCTATCTGGATCGGACGTCTCACGCCAGCTTTTCCGTTTCCTCCGGTGACGCCGACCGTGCGGTTCAATGACATCCAAGGGAACGCGTATGGCGGTCTCCGCGTGGCGCCAAACCAGACGATCCCGATCGATGCGTCGTGCAACTACTGGGGATCGGAATCGGGACCGTCGGGCATCGGCGCCGGCACTGGAGACGCGATTCTCGCCCAGCCCGGAGGAGCGACGCCCGTGTTCATGCCGTTTGCGGCGGCGCCGATTGCAAGAACAGGAGCAACAGGATGTTGATCGGCGGGCCATAGACGACGGCCCGTACGAAAGGGCAACGCGAATGAAAGCATTCGAGCGGTTGTCAATCGGGGAGGATCCGGGGTTTCGATTTGTTTGTCACGATGCATACAAAGCCGAAGCGACGCAGTCAGGACCACTGAACTGCACAGAGTCGGCGTCGAACCTGCCACCCGCGCACGCGGTCGCGGCTGGACGCCGACGAACACGCGTACCGACTCTCAGAAACTGAATCGCCCGAAGATCCGTACCACTCGCGCGGGCAGCACCTCCGTCGCGTAGCCGAACGTCGGACCCGATACCTTTGTCACGTTGCTCGGCGTCGGGCGGTTGAGGAGGCTGAAGACGTCGACGTCGAACCCGATCCGCTGCGCGCCGACCTTGAATTCCTTGCTGCAGCGCAGATTCATGTTGGTCATCGCCGGTGCGCGCTGCGTGCCCCACGGCTCTCTAGGGTAAGCACCGTCCAGTTCGGAGGGAAGCCGAAGCAGCTTCTTGACCTGGCTGTTGACGGAGACGTCGACCTCGCGATTTCTGAAGCCATCCTTGAAAAAACCCCCGCGTCCTGAGAGACAAATTTCACCGGACGCCGGAGGAACTCAGAGAGACCGACAAGCAGCTCCGCGTCGTGGGTCGCATCGTCACGCCGGCTGAGAGCATCAGCTCGGTCGAAGCTGAGCCATCAGACAATCGCATTTTGGAATGCGCGGTTGCTGCGGCTGCGGATGTCATCGTGAGCGGTGAGATGCACCTGCTGGCGGTCCTGCATTCTCCCAAGTGTTCCGCTGGTTGCGCACAGCAGGCACGCACTCATGGCTGACAGATGGCCGAGTGGCTGAAGGGGCACGCTTGGAAACGATCGGGGGGACAATCACCGAACATCGGAGACGATCAGGTCTTCAGCCATCTCGAATCCATTCTAGCTCGGATCCTGAGTATTGTCGTGCGCGCCAAATGCGCGTCAGCGAGCATATCGACGCAACGTGCGCTGCTTCAGTCGCCAATGGTGCATCGCTCCATCGGCGATCAGAATGGGATCTCGTCATCTTCGAAGACGCGCTCCTGATCACCTCGCCGCGACAAATCGCGGCGCGTCGGCCTGGGTGGAAGCGGAATCGTCGGGATCGGCGAGATCGGCGCACCGGTGTCGAGTGCGTTCGCGATCTGCCGCAGCTCCTCACGTACCTGTGGCAGCACCTCGGGATCGACCGAGCCGTGCACGAGCCACTGTTGTAGATCGTCGGCGAGATTCGCGAGGTAGCAGGCCAGATCGCTCAACTGGCACGCCGGATCCCGGACAAGTTCCGGCACGCTCGCTTCCAGGTCCGTGATCGAAGGCCTGCGCGATCGCGGCTCTGGTCCACGCGCGTGCTTTTCGCGGGGAGCGCCGCCAAAGTGCTTCCGGTAGCACTTTTCGATGAACTCGCCAACCGGAAGCTTCCAGCGTTGCTGTGGGCTTGGGCGCAAACGAGGGAGCTTGCTCGGATTCATGCCGAGCGTACGCGCCATCTCGACCTGCCGCGCGGTGAGCCGGCAGATCTTCTTTGCGTTCGTCCACGCCTCGTCGCGCGCCCGACGCTTGTTCGCCATACTCCCATCTCGTGCCCTCGGTGCCGCAGCTCGACCCGCTGACGCTCGCGGGCACCTGTGAAAGAATACGTCAACTCGCAGTCCGCAATTCCCAATTGCCGACAACGCGGAAGACATGGAGAGCCGTTCATCTCAAGGCGCGATCCCGGCCGCGCGGACTTTGCACGGTGGGGTGGAACTCGAGGCGATCGCCATCACCCAGAGTGAGACCTATCAAACGCTGCTCGCGCGCGCACACCGGCGGACCGGTGGCGTGCCGCCCGAGCGCCTCGTGCGCCACGTCCTGTCGGTCACGCACGGAGGCGACTGGCCGGTCCAGCGCGATGCGCTCGACGCGGTGCTTCGCCGCTGCGCGTCGGCGCACACCGACGAGATTCAGATCGTCGGACGGCCACGCGGCCGACTGTTGGGTCTGTACGCGACCCGGCGCCGAGGGTCGCACGCACGCCCGTACCGCACGCTGCTCGGTCGGATCCAGCCACTGCATGGCAGTTGCGAGTGCGCCGACTTCCTCCGGAACTCGCTCGGCTTGTGCAAGCACCTCGTCGCCGTCCTCGAATACGTGGGGCCGCAGCGACGCCGCGGCGCTGTCGAGCGCGAGTTGGCTCCCGGGCTGGCGCCGTTGCGCTGGGATCCGGTTCGTCCGCTGACCGGCCTTGGCGACTGGCTGGAACGTGTGCGCTGGGTCGACGGCACGCCCGACCGCGATCTGCGGCGCTGGCTGCGTCCAGCAGATGGAAACGGCTGGACCCTCATCGTTCCCGGAGCTTCGGCGCGACGGCTGGCGCTCGTGGATCAATTGCTCGCCGCGCTCCGCGACGGCAACGGCGAGCCGGCCCTGCATGCGCTACTGCAGGAAGAGCACGCGCGCCTTGCCCGCCAGATCCAGACCGCGAGCTCCCGGAAGGACTTCGACCACGCCCTGCATACTCTCAAGCACTCGCTCTATCGCTATCAACATGACGGCGTTGAACGATTCTTGGTGCGGGGACACCTGCTCCTTGCCGACGACATGGGTCTCGGCAAGACCGCGCAGGCGATTGCCGCCTGTCACGCCCTCTGGCACACGGGCCGCGTCCGCCGTGGCCTGCTCGTCGTCCCCGCCGCGCTCAAGCCGCAATGGTTGCGTGAGTGGCAATTTTTCACGGACGCGCCAGCCGCCGTGATCGAAGGCACTCCCGGCCAGCGGCGGGCCGCGTTCGAGGGGTGCCGGCGCGGATTCCTGCTGGGGAATTACGAGCAGCTCATTCGCGACCTCGACGTCGTGCGCGAATGGAGGCCGGACATCGTCGTGCTCGACGAGGCCCAGCGGATCAAGAACTGGGCGACGAAGACCGCGCTCACCGTGAAGCGCCTGGATCCGCCGTACCGTCTTGTACTGACTGGCACACCGATGGAGAACCGGCTCGACGAGCTCGCGTCGATTGTCGAGTGGGTCGATGACCTCGCGCTGGAGCCGAAATGGCGCCTGGCCGCCTGGCACACGACGCCGGTGGATGGAAGAGCGGAGACTGGCGGCGCCCGGAATCTCGACACACTCCGCACCCGTCTGGCCACTTGCATGCTGCGGCGCGTGCGGCAAGAGGTGCTCTCACAGCTGCCGATGCGGACCGACACACGGATTCCCATCGAGATGACCTCGGAGCAGATGGACGAGCACGATGCGCTCAGCATGCCGATCGCGCAGATCCTCGGCCGCGCGAAGCGGCGCCCGCTGACGCAGCCTGAGTTCCTGCGTCTGATGACCCTGCTCACCACACAGCGCATCATCGCCAACGGCCTCGCCCAATTGCGCTTCGAGCAGATCTGGCCGGAGTTATCACGGATCGAGCGGCCCACGGATTCCACGCTTCGGGGCCTTGCGAGTCCGAAGCTCGTGGAGCTGCGCGAACTGATCGGGCAGCTCGCCCTGACCCAGGGCCGCAAAGTGGTGGTCTTCAGTCAGTGGCGGCGGATGCTCCGGCTCGCGCACTGGGCGACGCGCGACCAGCTCGCGAGGGAAGGCGTCAGGTCCGCGTTCTTCACGGGCGAGGAGGGTCAGAAGCGGCGCACGCAGAGCATCGTGGATTTCCACGACGACCCCGCCTGTCGCGTGCTCTTCGCGACCGATGCCGGCGGCGTCGGGCTCAATCTGCAGCGAGCCGCGAGTGCCTGCATCAACATCGAGCTTCCCTGGAACCCTGCGGTGCTCGAGCAGCGAATCGGCCGGATCTACCGCCTCGGACAGCGTCGTGCGATTGACGTCTACAACCTGGTGAGCGAGCCCGGGATTGAATCGCGGATCGCGGATCTCGTCGGGTCCAAGAGGGCGCTCTTCACCGGACTGTTCGATGGGACGACCGACGAAGTGGCCTTCGAGCGTTCCGGAAGCTTTCTCTCCCGCGTCGAGCGCATCGTCGCGCCGGCGATCTCGCCCGCAACGGCTCGCGCCGAGGATGCGAGTGTTCCTGACGACGATGCCACCGAGCGCGAGATCGACGCGGTGGTGGCGGCGGGCGACGAGTCGGCTGATGTCGCCGGTGCCGCCACCCCGGGGACGGAGCCGATGCCATCGGCTGCTGAAATCCAAAGCCTCCTGTCCAGTCTGTCTGTTCAGCGCACCGCCGGCGGCGGACTGGTCATCGAGGCACCGCCTGGAACCGCATCAGCGCTGGCGGCGCTGTTCTCCGGGATGTCGAAGCTTCTCCAGGCCGCGGCGGTTATGGATGGAGATCCTGTCGCCGGCCGTCGGACGATGCGCGCCGAACCTCGGATCGACGTCAGAGAGGTGAACGACAGGAGATGAGTATCGAGGGAAATGGCGCATGACGGAGATGGACCCCTGGGACCAGGATGATCGACGCTCCACGTGATGCCGTCAGCCGCGCAGACCAGCCGCCATCCAATACCACGTGAACATACACTCGGCCGCGACGACCAGATCGTCCCGACATAGTGCGATGATCTCGGAACGCCTCGGGCGTCGATTTCACATTGCGATGCACCACACATGGCCGCCCACATCAAGGATGCAGACGTACATCGTCTTCACGTGCAGGTCGATTCCGCAATAGTGACATTGCTGCCGGTTGTAGAATCGCATCGGTCCTCCTGCGTAGCTGCGCATTAGCCCTGCGCCAGCCTACTGGCAATCGGTAGGCAGCAGGGGGAGGCCTGAATAAGAATCACGCGACTGCACCAGACGGCCGTGGCGCAGATCGCGCGGCCTCTGGTGAGTCGCAAACGTTAGACGGCTGAAAGAGGAATGTCAGCATCTCGTATTTTGGCAGCACACGTCGTCGTTATGATTGTTCTGGGCGTTGTTGGTCTAACGTGTCCACAATCGTGCAGAGCGACGGGAGCCCCAAGACATGAACTCAACCAAGACCGCTTCACAACGCCCTAACCCCGATGAGGCGAGTAGGAATCTCGTTTCGATCAGTCCGTTCTTCATCGTGACGGACCTGCAGGCCTCGATCGCCTACTACGTCGAGCGCTTCGGCTTTCAGCTTGACTTCCAGGGTCCAGACGGAGACGTGTTCTACGGCCAAGTGAGCCGAGACGGGATCGCCATCTTTCTCAAGACAATCCTTCCCGACGTGCTTCCGTGTCCAAACCACACCCGACATGGGTGGGCTCGTTGGGATGCGTACATCTACGCATTGGATCCCGACTCGCTCTTCGACGAGTTTCGCCAGCGGGGTGTGTCGTTCGTGAAAGAGTTGTCGTTCATAGACGACGGCCTGTGGGGCTTCGAAGTCAGCGATGCCGACGGGTATGTCCTCGCCTTCTTTCGGGTTCGCAAGGAATAGGGGGCCGAGGAGTATCGCAGGCTAACAAGGGCGTGAGGCTGCGGGCGGGCAGCGCGCAGCTTACGCTCAGGTCGTTAGGCCGACTGGACGCCACGACGAAATGGAAGACACATGTCAAAAGGTAACATCGGTGCATTGAAGGTTTGAGAATATCACGACGATAATCCCACCACTTCGGGAAGTTCACTGGCAATTCATTCGGCGATTGTATTTCTATGATCCTGCGCCGACGCTCCGTCAGCTTCAGGTACATCGCGAAAGCGTTCACGCGCGGCTCGCGGCTGAGCGCCGGTCGCTATACGGACAGACAACGAAGAAGCTCCTCGAGGAAGGCTTCACGGCGCCCCCGGGCGTTCGGCGGTGTCAGCACGCTGAACTCCGTGGACGAGTTCGACGACACCCACCGGCGATAACGCGGCCTCTTGGTCGCCGGCCGTATCGATGACGCGCTGGAGAAAGGCTCGAACGGTGTCACCGCGGCGCTCGGCCGCAATCGCGACACTCGAATCGAGAATTGCGCAATCGCCGTGAGAGCGCGCCGTTGACGCAACCGTCACGACCGCGTCAGCTGCTCTTCTTCACTGGCGGCGCGTCTTCGTCCGTCGTCGCGAGCGGTGGCACTGGCGTGTCCGGCCGAATCGGCGGTTTCTTCAAGTGGAAGTCGGTGGCCTGCTCGAAGGCGTGCGCGAGCGCGAGCACGCGCCCTTCGGCGAATCGCGGACCCGCGATCATGAGGCCAACCGGCAGCCCCTTCGACGTGAAGCCGCACGGGATCGAGATCGCCGGGATCCCGTACACGTTGAAGGCGCCGGTGTTCTCGAGCTCGGGGTTGCGCGGCACGTCGGTCTCCTCGCGTTTGATCGAGGCGTCGACGGTGCGGGGCGTCCGGCGGCGGGTCGGCAGCACGACGAGGTCGACGTTCTTGAACGCACCATCGATCGTGCGGCGCAGCAGCTCGAGCCGCCACCGCCCGCGCACGTAGTCCGCGGCCTTCGCGTTCGCGCCGTTCTGAAGGGATCGGCGCGTCGGGATCATGTAGCGGCCCGGCGTGCGCGTAATCATCTCTTCGTGGTACGCGTAGGTCTCACCGTTGAGCGTAATGTCGCGCGTCGACGGCAGCAGCGTGTCGGTCATGCTCTTCGTGAGCTTGCCGATCACGCGGAGTGCCTCGTCCATCGCTTTCGCGACGTCGGGATCCAGCAAGTCGAAGAACGGCGCCCGCGCGATGCCAATCCGCAGCCCGTCCACTGGCTGCCGCATGGCGGCGACGTAGTCTTCTGTCGGATGCTCGACGCTCGCAATGTCGAGGCGGTCGTAGCCGGCGAGGGCGTTCAGCACCATCGCCGCATCCAACACCGTCCGCGTGATCGGACCGCAGTGGTCGAGCGACAGCGTCAGCGGAATGATCCCGCGGATCGAAACGAGCCCGTAGGTCGGCTTCAGTCCGACGACGCTGCAGTACGAGGAGGGCGTGCGGATCGATCCCCCGGTGTCGGTGCCGAGCGCGGCGTAGCAGAGATCGGCGGCAACGGCTGCAGCGGATCCGCCCGAGGATCCGCCGGGATTGCGCTCGAGCGCCCACGGGTTGCGAACCGGGCCGTAGTAGCTCGTCGCCGACGTGCCGCCGAATGCGAACTCGTGCAGGTTCGTTTTACCGATGAGAATCGCACCCGCCGCGTCCAGGCGCTGCGCGACCTCGGCGTCTTCCGACGGGACACGGTCGTCGAACACCGCGCTCGCCGCCGTGGTCCGTACGCCGGTGGTGTCGATGTTGTCCTTGAGAGCGATCGGAATGCCGTGCAGCGGACTGCGCACGCGGCCGGCGCGGCGCTCTTCGTCCAGGGTTTTGGCCTGGGCGAGCGCCGCCTCGCGGGTCACGGTGATGAAGGCGTTGACTTTCGGATTGTAGATATCAATGCGGGAAAGACACGCATTGACCAGATCGACCGAGGTCACGGTTCCTGCGCGCAGGCGCGCCGCGGCCTCGGCGAGCGTCAGCGCCGCAAGCGCGTCGCGAGCGTCGGCGCTCGCACGGCCGGGCGCCTGCGTCGGGCGCGTCGCCCGCCAGAGAGGCGCGGCCTGTGTCACGCGCGTCGCCGCTGCGGCCGCACCGAGAACGAAAACGGTAAATTCGCGTCGTGATAGGGGTGTCATAGCGTGGTAACGATACATCGGGTGCGGTTAAAGCTGAATCCCGAGGCGATCGGCCGCTTCGTACGTCGGAGTTGCGCGTCGAAAGCATGCGAGCCGGTGAGGCAACTGGTACAAGGGTGGTCGCGAGCGAATAGAATCGGCACCACACGGGGGCTGACCATGCCGCACCGCTCGAGCCTGCTGACAATGTGTGGCGTCGTCGCGTGTCTGATCGCGACGACGGCCGCGCAATCGCCGTCGACCGGTTGGGACGCGAAGTTTCGCGAGCTCACGCGCGCGGAGAACATCCGCGCGTCCGTCGAGCGATTGAGCGCGCGCCCGCACCATGTCGGATCGGCCTACGACAAGGACAACGCCGAATGGATTCTCGCGCGCTTCAAGGCATACGGCTGGGACGCCGAGATCGAGACATTCAGCGTGCTCTTTCCGACGCCGACGGAACGGGTTCTCGAGCTCGTGTCGCCGACGCCATTCACCGCGAAGCTGGACGAGCCGGTCGTGTCGATCGATCCGACGACGAATCAGAAAACCGAGCAGCTGCCCTCCTATAACGCCTACTCGATCGACGGCGACGTCACCGGCCCGCTCGTGTATGTCAACTACGGCCGGCCCGACGATTACGACGTGCTGGAGCGCTACGGCATCTCGGTCAAGGGCGCCATCGTCATGGCGCGCTACGGCGAATCGTGGCGCGGCATCAAGCCGAAAGTCGCTGCCGAACACGGCGCCGTCGGCTGCCTGATCTACTCCGATCCGAAAGACGATGGCTTCGCCGCCGGCGAAGTGTTTCCACAGGGACCGATGCGTCCGCCGTACGGGGCGCAGCGGGGGAGCGTGATGGACATGCCGGTCTACCCCGGCGATCCGCTCACGCCAGGTGTCGGCGCGACGACCGATGCCAGACGGCTCGCGCTTAAGGACGCGCCGACGCTGACGAAGATCCCCGTGATGCCGATCTCGTACGCAGACGCGCAGCCGCTGCTTGCATCGCTGACCGGCCCCGTCGTGCCCGCCGAGTGGCGCGGCGGTCTGCCGATCACGTACCGCTTCGGGCCGGGAGCGGGACGCGCGCACCTGAAGCTGGCGTTCAGCTGGGATCAGAAGCCGCTCTACGACGTGATCGCGCGGCTGCGCGGATCGACCTTCCCGGATCAATGGGTCGTGCGGGGCAACCATCATGACGCGTGGGTCAACGGCGCGGAGGATCCCCTGAGCGGGCTCGGTCCGTTGCTCGAGGAAGCGCGCGGGCTGGGCGAGCTGCGCAGGCAGGGATGGTCGCCGAAGCGGACGATTTTCTACTGCGCGTGGGACGGCGAAGAGCCGGCGCTGCTCGGGTCGACCGAGTGGGCCGAGACGCACGCGGCGGAGCTGCAGCAGCACGCGGTGGCGTATCTCAACTCCGATAGCAACGGACGCGGTTTCCTCGACGCCGACGGCTCGCACGCGCTCGAGCATTTCATCAACGACGTCGCGCGCGACATCATCGATCCCGAGACGAGTCTGTCCGTGTGGAAGCGACGGTACGCCCGCGCCATCGACCGCGCGAAGCTGGAAGACAAGGAGAAGGTGCGATCGCGTGCCGACTGGCGCATCGGCGCGCTCGGGTCGGGATCCGACTACACGCCGTTCCTGCAGCACCTGGGCATCCCGTCGCTCAACGTCGCGTACGGCGGCGAGGACAGCCACGGCATCTACCACTCGATTTACGACGATTTTTACTTCTACACGCACTTCCTCGACACCGATTTCGCGTATGGCCGCACGCTCGCGCAGACGATCGGCACGGCGGTGATCCGACTCGCCGACGCGAACATCCTGCCGTTCCAGTACGCAAACCTCGCCGATACGGTGCGCACCTACGACGAGGAGCTGCAGCAGCTCCTGAAGAACAAGCGCGATGAAGTCACGGAGCGCAACCGCGCGATCGGCGAGGGCGTGTTCGCCGCGATCAACGATCCCCGGCGGCCGCGCGTGGCGCCGAAGATCGAGCCGGTGCCGCCGGCGCTCGATTTCACGCCGATTTCGCGATCGATCGAGGTGCTGACGAGGCGCGCGGCGGCAGTCGACGAGGCGCGCGCCGCCGCGGCCAAGAAGTCGCTGCCGCCGGCAGCGCTGGCGCCCATCAACGCGAAGATCGCGCAATCCGAACAGCAGCTCATCGAGGCGGCGGGCCTCCTCCAGCGCGAATGGTTCAAACATCTGCTCTATGCGCCCGGCTTGTACACCGGCTACGGCGTCAAGACGATGCCGGGAGTTCGCGAGGCGATCGAGCAGGCGCAGTATCAGACCGCGCCGACCGAAATCAGCCGCGTCGCCAAGGCGCTGGAGCGCGAGGCTGCCTGGCTGGAATCAATCACGAGGATGCTCAGCGCGCTGAAGTGACCGGCGCAGGACTGTTGGCGTCTCGCGGTCTGATACCGAGCTGGCCTCAGGCGAGAGGTGAACACGGACCGCAGACGCGCGCAGATCGATGACCGACCAGCGATTCGCGCCGATCGATGCCCACCGCAGATCCGCGCGGTCGCGCGCGTCACGATCGTTCCTCGCGCGTGCTGCTCCAGCCACGCGTCGATCCATCCAGGTTTGAGACGAATCGATCGCCTGCTGTCGCCGAAGCGCGCACGATGCAGTTCGCGCCGTGCGCACGCGGTGTAGATGGTGTCGCGACTCGGCCTGACGAGTGAGGGTGTTCAGAGTGTCATTTCAGTACACGTTGTCCGATCCCGCGGGTCTCTTTTGCCATCGATCACAAAATTGGCCAGGACTTAGGTCCTGTGGGACCTCGACGCCATAAGACCTTCGGTCTATTACGCGAATGCTCCCAGGCGCAGGACAATTGTCACCCATACGGCAGACTAAACCGCGTTACGGTCTTGAACGAGGACCGTAGCACCTGTCGCTACCAACGCCGACTGTGTCTCGGGAATGAACACTGATCGGCGATTGACAAACCAGGAGGATGCGTGAAGCGAATGAGGAGATTCGGCGCGGCCGTGACGATGGCCGTGATGCTAGCGTCGGGGCTCGCGGCTTCCACCGCGCGGCTCGAGGCGAAAGGCAGCGGCCACGACGGCGGAACGACTGCGCTGTGCAGTGCGCTGCTCAGCGTCATCAACGACGCGACCCTTGCACAGGCGATTCGAGACGCGGCACAGCTGGGGTACGACTTGCTCGGATGCTCGTAGTGCGGTGAACGCTGTTTGCGCTCGCCGCGCAACACGGCACTCGTAGACCCGTGTCGCGCTTCTCGCCAGCACACTCAGAGGGGATGTTCATGATGATCGCAACCAAGGTCGGTCGCTCAATCGGAATTCTGTCCGTTCTCCGAGAACGATCTGTTCAACGTCCAGGCCACATCAGGTGCTGGTGAGTTCACGATCCGGATCAAGATGCGGATGAAGGGACCGGGATCGATCGACAACTGGGACATGATCCAGATGCTTCACTTGACCGTCACCGCCAATGGAGATGTCACCTCGAGCATCGATTCCACGACTACCAACTGCCGCGGCTGACGGCCGCCGGTTGCGACTCGCCGTGTCGCGATCATCAACGGTCGCGACTCGGCGGAGTCGTTCCATGGCGCGGGCTTCGGGTTCGGGTGCGCGCACCACATGCGGCGGTTCATCGCGACCGAAAGGCCCGCCGACGCGCTTGAACGAGTCGACCAAGCCTCAGCGCGCCCAGCGGTACCAGCCGGTCCGCAGACCGAAATAGAAGCGCTCGCTTTCCAAATTCCTGACACCGGCGGCGCGGCATCGTGACATATGCGGTCGGCGGCAAGCAGTACATCGCCGCCGCCTCAGGCAGTCCGTCGAATTTCTGGGTCGAGCGCAATCCGGGCGCGCCGACGATCGTCGTCTTTTCGTTGCCGGGAAATCCGAGAAGTTGACGGCTAGCCCCGAGCCTCTGGCGCTGAGCCCGACGGCGGCCGGGAGTTGCGCCGGCTGAATCGCGGTATGCTTCTTCGCGGCTTCGAGGAGATCGCATTCGCTCAGCTATCAGCAACAAGGAATCCAATGTCCGATCGCCCAGTGAGCTGTCTGCCCATTCTTGTAGCGATTTTGATCGCGGGTGGGGCGGTTACCGCACAGACGTCATCGCTGGCAATAACGGACGTCAACGTCGTCGACGTAGTCGATGGTCGAATCGTGCCGAACAGCACCGTGACGATCACCGGCGAGACGATCTCGGGCATCACGCGAAATGGCGCAGCGCCCAAAGGCGCGCGAATTGTCGATGGACGACGTAAGTTCCTGATCCCCGGTCTGTGGGACATGCACGCGCACATCCAGGGGAACGAAAAGGCGTGGCTGCCGCTGTTTATCGCCTACGGCGTGACCGGTATCCGCGACATGGGCGCGGATCTCGACTTCATCCTCGAGGTCAGGGAAGCCACGGCGTCCGGCCGTACACTCGGGCCTCGGATCATCGCCGCAGGACCTATTCTCGATGATGCGCCCGGCGACTGGCCATTCAGGATCCGCGTCAGGAACGCGGATGAGGGCAGGGCTGCGGTTCAGCTCCTGAAGCGACGCGGCGTGGACTTGATCAAGGTTCACAACTACACGCCGCGGGACGTGTTCTTTGCGATTGTCGACGAGGCACGGCAAGAGAATCTCCCGGTCGCAGGACACGTACCGTTGAAGGTGACGATCCAGGAGGGCATCGACGCCGGCATGGTGAGCATCGAGCACTTCGCGGAGGACGGTCGCGTGTGGAAGGCGTGTTCGGGCGGGCCCCAGTATCGTCCTGAGGCCTGCCGGCCGTTTTTCGAAATGCTGGCGCGCCGTCGCGTGTGGCAGACACCAACCCTGCTCGCTCTGGCCGAGCTCCCTGTGATCGGAACACCCGCGTCGGCCATCAGCCGCGACCAGCTCGCGTATGCGAACAAACGCTTCCTCGAGATGCAAGCGGGCAACCAAAGCTTCTTCCTCAAGCGACCTGAAGTCCTGGGGATCCTGAAGAACCTGGCGGAGGTCGGCAAGGTCGTCACGCGCGACATGGCTGCGGCAGGAGTGGGCATCCTGGCAGGATGCGACGCGATGATCGCCGGCTTCTGCGTCCACGACGAGCTCGCCAAGATGGTCGACGGAGGCATGACGCCGTTTGCGGCGCTGCAGACGGCCACCATCAATCCGGCGCGCTATCTTGGCCGCGAGTCGACACTCGGAACGATCGCACCTGGCCGGTCGGCCGACCTGGTGTTGCTGGATGCGAACCCGCTCGAAGATATCGCCAATGTGCGCCGCATTCGCGCCGTTGTCACGGCGGGACGGTTTCTGGACCGGGGTGAGCTCGATCGGCTGCTTACACAGGCGAAGACTGCGGCGCAGCAGTAGCGACTGCTGAAACCTCCGCACCTCCGCTGAGCTGTGCCCGTAGTTAAAGTCCCGACCGAGCAATCATCGCCCGTTGCCGCAGCCATGGAGGCTTTGATGATCCGGTTCACGCGCGGGGGTTGGATGACGATCGCGGTTGCGTTGAGCGCGCTCGTTCATGTCGCGGAGTCCTCGCAGGCGCCTGTCGCGACTGGTCGCGGCGGCGGATTCACCGAACCAAGCCCTCTCGACTTCAACGATCATGAAGGCTACGTGTCGCTGTTCGACGGCGTGAGCCTGAAGGGATGGGACGGGCATCCGAAATTCTGGCGCGTCGAAGGCGGCGCCATCGTCGGCGAATCGACGCCGACGAACCCGAGCGGCAACACCTACATTGTCTACCGCGGCGTCGAAGCGAAAGATTTCACGCTGAAGTTCGAGATCAAGATCGACGGAGACGGCGGCAGCGGCTTCCAGTACCGGAGCAAGACCGGGTTGCCCTGGCGGCGGAACATCGCGCCCAACGTGACGGCGAACGCCGGGCTCGTGAATCTCAACTGGATGATGACCGGCCCGCAGGCGGACTTCTGGCCCAGTCGTGTCTACACCGGCCAGTTCTATTCAGAAAACACACCGATGGGGATTCTCGCCTGGCGCGGTCAGGTGGTCGAAGGATTCGGTTCGGCGAGGAAGCGGCTGATGGGCACGATCGGCGATCGCGAGCGGCTGGGGATGCTCGTTCGCATGAACGATTGGAACCAGTACACAGTCATCGCACGCGGGACGACCTGCCTTCACATCGTCAACGGCCAGTTGATGGCGGCGATGATCGACGACGACCCTTCCTCCTCGAACAATCAATCGGGTCTGTTCGGGATCGAGCTCGAGGCCATCACGAAGGTTTCAGTTCGAAGTATCTGGCTCAAGAAACTCAGCTAGTTCGTTAAGCGAGCGCGTCCCTGCAGAACTGCAGGCACTTCGCGACTTCCTTCACGGCGTCCGATCCTTCCGGCACGTCGTACTCGAGCTCGATTGTCGCGGGCATCGTCCATCTGTTCTTCTTCACGAGCTGAAGGATCTGCTTCAGAGGCGTGTCGCCCGTGCCCCACGGCAGGTTCTTCGCGCCGTGCTCCGGCGTCGTGCGATCCTTGAGGTGGAAGCTGGCGATGCGATCGTGAAACTTCTCGAGGAACTGAAGCGAGCTGCCGCCGACGTTGCCGCCGGCGACGTAGTGGCCCAGGTCGACGTTCGCC
>Ga0070699_100001572_pt1 | contig 20878 bp, 18 predicted proteins | sample KBSK1503metaG_FD_65473 | JGI IMG/M metagenome (GOLD analysis project Ga0070699, IMG submission 65473) | Corn, switchgrass and miscanthus rhizosphere microbial communities from Kellogg Biological Station, Michigan, USA - KBS K1-50-3 metaG | ecosystem: Host-associated > Plants > Roots >...
GTGCCGGCCCAGCTCGGTGACCGTGAACTCGGCCCGCCAGCGGTCGTTGACCAGCGGCACCATCGGAACCTCGGTCCAGTCGCTGCTGGCTTCGTGCCGGTGCCACATGACGCAGGCGAGCGCGTCTTGTCCGTCCGCGAAGACGTCGGCCTCTACAGCCACCCTTTCGCCGAGGGCCCGCTTGGCCGGGTAACGCCCGGCGTCGATCTCGGGTGACATCGACTCGATGGCGACCCGCCGGCGGCCCTCGACGGACGGCCCTGGGGAAGCGGAGGGCTGAGGTGGGGCGGTAAGCCTCCGCTTGACCGGTGCGCGAGCCACGGATAAATCGTGCCATGCCCGCTCACTGCCATGTGTTCTGATATTGAATCGATGGGAATGCTGCGCTCGATCGATCCCTCTTCGGGCGAGGAGCTGGCCCATTTCCCCGAGCTGGACGCCGCCGGCATAGATGCCGCCATCGCCCGGGCCTGGGGCTCGAGGCATGCCTGGCGCGACGTCGGCATGGACATGCGCGCGGCCCTGCTCCGGGCGGTCGCGGGGGTCCTGCGGGCCGACAAGGCGCGCTATGCCGCGCTGGCGACCGCCGAGATGGGCAAGCCGATTCTCGAAGCCGAGGGCGAGGTCGAGAAGTGCGCCTGGACGGCCGGCTGGATCGCTGACAACGCTGCCCGTCTGCTCGCGGACGAAACCGTGGAGAGCACTGCCACCCGGAGCTTCGTCAGGTTTCAGCCGCTCGGCGTGATCCTCGCCGTGATGCCGTGGAACTTCCCGTTCTGGCAGGCGTTCCGCGCCGGCCTGCCGGCGCTCGCCGCGGGCAACGTGATGTTGCTCAAGCACGCTTCCAACGTGCCCCAGTGCGCGCTTGCCATCGAGGAGGTTTTCCGCGAGGCCGGCGTGCCCAAGGGTGTGTTCCAGACTCTGCTCGTCGGCTCCGGCGCGGTGGATGCGATCATCGCGGACGACCGCGTGGCGGGTGTGACGCTCACCGGCTCCGAGGCCGCGGGCGCTCACGTGGCGTCGACCGCGGGCAGGACGATCAAGAAGTCCGTGCTCGAGCTCGGAGGCTCGGATCCCTTCATCGTCCTCGCGGACGCCGACATCGAGACCGTCGCGACGATCGCCTGCCGCGCCCGCAACCAGAACAACGGCCAGAGCTGCATCGCGGCCAAGCGTTTCATCGTCGTGGAGTCGGTGGCTGACGAGTTCGAGTCGCTCTTCGCCGGCGCTATGGGCGCGCTCAAGATCGGCGACCCAAAGGACCGCGGCGTCCAGGTTGGTCCGCTGGCTCGACCCGACCTGGTCGAAGAACTGGAGCGCCAGGTCAAGGAGTCGATCCGTTTGGGCGCACGTCCCCTGACCGGCGGAAAGCGCCTCGACGGCGCGGGCAACTACTTCGAGCCGACCGTGCTCGCGGACGTGCGGCCCGGCATGCCTGTGTACCACGAGGAGACGTTCGGTCCGGTCGCGGCGGTGATTCGCGTGGGCGACGAAGAAGAGGCGCTGCGGGTTGCCAATGACACGGACTTCGGCCTCGGCGCGAGCGTCTGGACGGCCGATGTGGAACGCGGTGTGAAGCTGGCCCAACGAGTGGAGGCCGGCATCGTGTTCGTGAATGGAATCGTCGCCTCCGATGCGCGCCTGCCCTTCGGCGGGGTCAAGAAGTCGGGCTATGGGCGCGAGCTTTCGAGCTACGGGATCAAGGAGTTCACGAACATCCAGACGGTGTGGGTGGGACCGGCCAAGAACTAGCGGCCGCCCTCACCCGGCCGCCTTTCTCCTCGCCGCGGCCAGATTCTTGCGGGCGAGCACCGAGTAGGAGTCCTTCAGCGCCTTCGCAGGGTCGAAACCAAGGCTGCGGGCCTGCTCGGGCAGCACCTCGAGGGGGCCTTCCAGCTCGACGAACGATCCGAACTCGAGCGTGTCGAGGGTGACCGTGACCACCCCGTCGAGCGTCCACATCGCGCGGTGCTTCTTGTAGCTGAACTCGACCCTGAAGCTGAGCTCGGTGAGAAGGTCGAGGGTCGCGTGCGCGTCCTTGACCTCGACCTCGGTCTCCTCTCGGACCTTGACACCCCCGACAAATGTGGCCGGGCCTTTCACCGTCAGGACTCCACGCGGGCCGCCGTCGATGACACGGAGCCTGAGCGTTACGCGACGCGTCGTCTTGCCCGGGCCGTTGAAGCGAAAGTTTTCCTCGTCGTATTTACCCTCGAGGCGGGCTTCCCTCTTGCGCAGAAGAGCGCGCACCCGGGTGTGGTCGCCAGGTCCGGCGACCCGAAACTTGAGCTCGCACTCGACGCTTCGGTCGCGCGGGCGGTGATGTAAACGGCTGCGTGCCACGCGTGGAGATTAGCGGCATTAGCCGCCCCAGCATGCGGGAGAGGCGCTCCCTGTATTACGCCGCGGCTTCTTTCTTGATCCGATACAGCGAGCTCGTCACGGCGGTGCACTCGTCCTCGACATAATCGAGGCCGGCTGATTCCGCGATCCGCCGTGCTTCCTCGGAGTGTATGTCGAGCTGCAGCCACAGAGCTTTCGCCCCGACCTCAACGGCCTGCCGGGCGATGTCGGGCGCATCCGCGGCCGGCCTGAACACGTCGACCAGGTCGATCCTGTCGGGCACCTCGGCCAGCGTCCGGTAGACGCGCTCGCCGAACAGTGTGTCGGCATAAGGGTTGATGGGGATGATCCGGAACCCCCGCCGCTGCAGGCCTGCCGGTACGGATCCGCCGGCCTTGTTGGGATCGCGGGACGCGCCCACGACCGCGATCACAGTCGAGGCCTCGAGGATCTCCTTGCTGGATTTGCTCACGACACTTTCAAGTCCACGGGCCCGGCTTCGATTCCAAGCAGAGGCTGTCCGGAGGCGTAGCGGCGGATCTGGTCGCCCGCGAACCGATGACCGCGCGCGTTCCAGCGTGCCACCGCGCCCGCGATGTGCGGGGTGATGAGGGCGTTGGGAGCGTGCCACAACGGGTGGTCTGCAGGAAGGGGCTCCGGATCGGTCACGTCCAACGCGGCGCGGATGCGGCCGGACCGTAATGCTTCCAGGAGCGCCTCGGTGTCCACGGTCTGGCCCCGGCCTGCATTGACGAACAGCGCGCCAGGCTTCATGCGGGCGAGAAAAGCGCCATCAACGAATCTTTCTGTTTCGGGTGTGAGCGGAAGCAGGTCCACGACCTCATCAGCCTGGGGCAGCAGGTCGGGCAGCGCGGAGACAGGTTGCGTGCCGTCACGTGCGTGCCGGGTCACCCCAATCACCCTGGCGCCAAAAGGCGTCAGCCGGGCGGCGAGCGCGCGACCGATCGACCCGTGGCCGACGACCACCACCGTGTGGCCGTCTAGGTCGTCGATCGCCCCCGGCTCGGCCGGGCTTCGATTCCATTCGGCGTGCAGCTGGAACTCGATGAAAGCCGGCAGCCGGCGCTGCATGGCCAGGATCGCCGCCACCACCCATTCCGAAACGGGTCCGTCGTGAACTCCGACCGCCCTGCACACGACGATCGCCGGCGGGACCTTGGGCAGCAGCCAGTCGACGCCTGCGCTCAGGGACTGAATCACCTGCAGCCGCGGGAGCTGGTCGAAGAGGCCGGGCAAGCGATCGGCGATCTCGAAGCTGAGGACCACGAACTCGACGTCCGGTCCAGGATCGGCGACGAGCTGGACGCCCGCGGGAAGCGGCTCCAGCTCGCGCCTCATCGGCCCGTCCGGGACCAGGACTTTCATATATGTGTCCCCCCACCCGGGCGGCGCCCCACCCGGGCGGCGCAAACGCCGCCCGACCTCCCCACGGGGTGGGGAGGTGAAATCAGGCGGCTCTATTGGCGGACTCACGCTTCTCGAGCGCAAACTCGAGCACTTCCTCGACCCGCCCGGCAAGGTGGAACGTCATCTCCTTGCGGACGCTCTCGGGGACGTCGTCCAGGTCCTTCTCGTTGCGCTTCGGGAGGATGACCTCCTTCAGGCCCATGCGGTGGGCGGCCAGCACCTTCTGCTTGACACCGCCGATCGGCAGCACCAGGCCCTGCAGCGTGACCTCGCCGGTCATGCCGACCGTGCTCCGGACCGCGCGGCCCGTGAGCAGGCTCACGATCGCAGTCGTCATCGTCACGCCGGCCGAAGGGCCGTCCTTGGGCACGGCGCCCGCGGGCACGTGGATGTGGAAGGCCTTCTCGATCGAGTCAGAGTCGATGCCCAGCTCAGCAGCGTGCGACCGCACATACGAGAGCGCGATCTGCGCCGACTCCTTCATCACGTCGCCCAGCTGGCCGGTGAGGAGGAGGCTGCCCTGGCCCTTGGAGGCGGTGGTGGCCGTCGCTTCGACGAACAACACATCGCCACCCACGCCCGTCACGGCGAGGCCTGTAGCGACGCCCGGCACGGCGGTCCGAGCGGCGACCTCGTTGTCGAACTTGGGCTTGCCCAGGAACTCGCGCACGCGCAGTTGCGTGATCTCGACCGGCGGCGTGAGCGCCCCCGTCGCGACCTTGGTCGCAACCTTCCGCGTGATCTTGCCGAGCTCGCGCTCGAGGTTCCTGACGCCGGCTTCGCGAGTGTGGTCGGTGATGACGCTCATGACGGCCTCGTCGGTCACGGTGACCTCGTCGTCCTTCAATCCGGCCTGCTTGACCTGGCGCTTCAGCAGGTGGTCCTTCGCGATCGCGACCTTCTCCTGCTCGGTGTAGCCGTCGAGCCTGATGAGCTCCATGCGGTCCAGCAGCGGCGCCGGGATGGTCTCCGACACGTTGGCGGTCGGGATGAACAGCACCTCGGACAGGTCGAGGTCGACCTCCAGGTAGTGGTCGCGGAACGTGTTGTTCTGCGCCGGGTCGAGCACCTCGAGCAGCGCCGCCGACGGGTCGCCCCGCCAGTCGCTGCCGACCTTGTCGATCTCGTCCAGCATGATCACCGGGTTCTTGGTGCCGGCTTCCTTCAGGGCGCGCACGATGCGGCCCGGAAGCGCCCCGACGTAGGTTCGCCGGTGGCCGCGGATGTCAGCCTCGTCGCGGATGCCGCCGAGCGACACGCGGGTGAACTTGCGTCCAAGCGCGCGAGCAACCGACTCGCCCAGCGAGGTCTTGCCCACGCCGGGAGGCCCGACCAGGGTGATGATCGCGCCCGAGCCGCGCCCGCCCAGCACCTCGAGTCCGCGCTCCTTGCGCAGCTTGCGCACGGCCAGGAACTCGATGATCCGGTCCTTCACGTCGGCCAGGCCGGTGTGGTCCTCATCGAGGATGCGCCGCGCCTCTGCGAGGTCGTAGTTGTCCTCGGAGCGCACGTTCCAGGGGATGTCGAGCATCCAGTCCAGGTAGGTGCGGATCCAGCCGTACTCCGGGTTCTGCTCGCTGGTGCGTTCCAGGCGGTCGAGCTCGCGATCGACCTCGACCCGCACGCCATCCGGCATCCCGGCCTTGGCGACGCGCTCGCGGTAGGTGGAAACGACGTCGTTGCTGCCCTCGTTGAGCTGCTTCTTGATCGCCTCGAGCTGCTGCCGGAGCAGGAACTCGCGTTGGGTCTTCTCCATGCCCTCGGCGACGTCGCTGCGGATCTTCTCCTTGAGCGACGCGTCCGCCAGGATCTGTTTCGTCCAGCCGATCAGCTTGGTCAGCCGCTCCGCGAGGTCGACCGTCTCCAGCACCTCGAGCTTCTGCTCGATGGTCAGGTCGGGCGAGTAGCCGGCCAGGTCGGCCAGGTGTCCGGGCGTCTTGGCCGCCCGCAGGAACTGGACCACCTGGGGCACGCCCCGGGACTCGACCAGGTTCTCGAGCAGGGCTCGGTACTCGCGCCCAAGCTCGACCGCCTTCTCGGAGGGGGGTTCGGGTTCGAGGATGGGGTCCGCCTTGACGAAGAGCGCACCGGCGATGTCGGCCTGTCCGCTGCCCAGCCGGGCGCGGTACTCGCCACGGAGCATGAACGCCTCCGCGCCAGTGGGGAGCTCGGTTCCATCGCCCAGGCGGGCGACGGTGCCGATGCTGCCGTACTGTCCGTCGATCCGGGGCACCAGCAGGATCAGCCGGTTGCCCTGGCGGGCAGCCTCGAGAGCGGCCTTGGCGGTGTCGCCTTCGACGGCGAGGGTGACGGTCATGTGCGGCAGGACGACGACGTCGTCCATCGGCATTACTGGTAGCAGCTCAGACTTGGGCGTTGGCATTTTCAGGGTCTCCTCGGTTGATAACTACTGAACGTTTTTCCCCTATCGGCTCATTCCCAATCCGCTCCCCACTCGTGGGGAGCCCCCGCCGCGCAGCGGCGCGGTGTGGGGGGATTCAGCTGTCGGGACGCTTTCCTGCCCGAAACCTGCGCCCCTTAAACCCTGGTGACGCTCCCCGAGGCGGACCCGCGCCGCGAGACCGCGTCGATGACGACGGCCGCCAGGAGCACCAGGCCGGTGATTGCGTACTGCCACTCCACGGAGGAGATCCCCTGCAGGTACAGGCCGTTGTAGATGCCGGCGATGACCAGGCCGCCCAGCACGCCGTGGATCGGCTTGCCCCTCCCCCCGAACAGGCTGGTGCCACCGATGACCGCGGCGGCCACGGCGTAGAGGACGTACTGCCCTCCCGATACGTTGTTCGACATCCCGCCCAGAAGCGAGGCGTACAGAAGTAGCGCGATGCCGGCCGTGAACGAGCACAGGGCGAAGCCCACCGTTCGTATGAGTGAAACGTTGATGCCGGCCCGCCGCGCCGCCTCGGGATTGCCGCCGATCGCGTAGACGTAGCGTCCGAACTTGGTGCGCTGGAGCAGGATCGTCCAGGCGCCGAGCACGGCGAGGACGATCGGGATGACCCAGGGCACTCCCTCCAGGGTGCCGAGGTTGGCCCGGTTGGTGTTGCAGATGCTGACGACGACGATCGCGACGGCGGCGATCAGCCCGATCTTGATCAAAGAGAGGGACGCTGGGGGCGCGACCAGGCCGCTCCTGCGCCGGCGCGAGTCGCTGAGCCAGATCACGAGGCCGAGTCCAACCACCACGACCCCGGCGCCGACCCAGGACACGACCGGGTCGATCGTGCCCCACATCAGGTCATAGATGACCAGCAGGTTGTTGCTCTGGCCGGCGAGGTTCGGGTAGCCGGAGAAAGGCCCGAGAAGGAGGATCTGAAGGAAGATCCCGTTTGCGATCAGGTATCCGGCCAGCGTGACGATGAAGGACGGGAGCCGCAGCCGCGTGATCAGCGTGCCCTGGATCGCGCCGAACACCGTACACGCCAGCAGGCCCGCGAGGATGGCCGGCACCCAGTGCCAGTTGGCGGTGAGGGGCTGGACGAGCTGGACCGTGATCGCCGCGCCGATCGCCCCGACGAACCCGACAGAGAGGTCGATCTCGCCCAGAACCAGCGCGAATCCCTCGGCCATGGCCAGAACCATGAACACCGCGGCCTGCTGAAAAAGGTTGACCAGGTTGACGGGGGAGAGAAAGACGTGGTTCGGGCTGATGATCGAAAACACGACCAGGATCACGAACATGGCCAGGATGACGGGGAGGACGCCACTTTCGCCGGCCCTGATGCGCGAGGCATACCCGCGCACGTACTCGCCCAAAGTCTGGGCGATTACCCCAGGCGGTACCTCCGCCTCAATGGCTTCAGTCGCGGCGGTGAGGTCGGGCGCCTCTTCGGGCGCGACGCTCGAAATATCAGCTCTCCTTGGACCGAGCGCCAACGGTGCGGCTCGAACCGCCCGTGGTCATGTACTCGACGACTCTCGACAGGTCGAAGTTCTTGGCGTCGTCCTGAACGACCAGGCGGCCGAGATAGAGAACAGCGATGCGGTCCGCCACCTCGAAAACGTCGGTCAGGTTGTGCGAGATGACCATCACGGCCAGGCCGCGGTCGCGCAAACGCTTGATCAGGTCGAGAACCTGCCTGGTCTGGACGACGCCCAGGGCGGCCGTAGGCTCGTCCATGATCACCAATTTCGAGTTCCACATCACCGCCTTGGCCACCGCCACGGACTGGCGCTGGCCGCCTGAAAGCGACGCCACGGGTTGGCGGATCGATCTCACGGTCGTCACGCGGAGGCTCGCCAGCGTTTCGCCCGCGGAGCGTTCCATGCTGTCTTCGTCGAGCAGCTCTCGGCTCACGCGTTCGCGTCCGAGGAACATGTTCTGGACGATGTCGAGGTTGTCGGCCAGGGCGAGGTCCTGGTAGACGATCTCGATGCCGAGGTGCGCCGAATCGCGAGCGTTGCGGATGTGGACCGGCTGACCCTGCCAGAAGATCTGTCCGTGGTCGGGCTGGTAGATGCCCGCGATGCATTTGGTCAGCACGGACTTGCCCGCGCCATTGTCGCCGGCCAGCGCGGTCACCTTACCGGCCGGCAAGTCGAGATCGACGTGATAGAGGGCTTGTACCGGACCGAAATGTTTGTCCAGCTCCCGGATTTTGAGGAGCGGCTCCTCGGTCGCCGGAGTTTGTGCGACGGCCGCCGTCATCTCACGTTGCATTATCGGTGACTCCGAGAAAAGAGTCGGCGCCGCCGCGAGGTGCGGCGGCGCCGCCGATCACCTGACGGTTACGAGATGTTGTTGGCCGTGCAGACGGCGGCGCCCGCCTTGCTGCACAGCGTCGCGACGTCGATGAACTTGTCCTTGATCACGGTCGCTTCCATGTTGGACTTGTTGACCCAGACCGGGACCAAGAGGGACGCCGGTTGCGGGTTGCCTGTGACGCCAGACGGCGGCGTAGTGGTTCCGTTGACGAGAGCGGGTGGCGGAGTGAGGCCGGTGCGGAGCACGGTGGCCAGCGCGACCGCGTCCTGGGCCTCGAGGTAGATGGCCTTGTAGACCGATCCGCACTGGTAGTCGGTCAGCACGTTGACCATGCCGTCCAGGGTCGCGTCCTGGCCGGTGGTCGGAATCGTCTTGGCCCTGACGTTCTTGTTCTTGAGCACCTGGACCACAGCGTTACCGAGACCGTCGTTGGCCTCGACGGTGGCGTTGATGTGCGGGTTGGCGGTGAATGCCTGCTGGAAGATCGTCGCGCCGACGTCGTTCTTCCAGTCCGTGGCGACCTGGTCGCCGACCAGCTTGTAGCCGTCGGAGTTGGTCTTGCCGACGGTCTCTTGCGCGACGGAGTCGCCCCAGATGACCGAGTTGTAGCCCATCGCGAACGACACGGCGTTCGGGTCCGAGTTCTCACCGCCGTTCAGCGTGAAAACCTGCGGGCTCTTCACGCCCCACGCGGTGACGCAGTCCTTGAAGCCCTGGCCGATCAGCTTGCCGACCTGGACGTTGTCAAAGCTCACGTAGTAAGTGTTGGTGCCGGTGAACGTGGCGCGGTCGTAGCTGATGATCTTCACTCCGTGCGACTGCGCGTACGCCTGGATCTGGGCTCCGACGCTGCTGTTCAGCGGGTCCATGATCAGGACGGTCGCTCCGGCTGTGATGTCTGCCTGGGCGATCGAGAGCTCCTGCGCCTCCTGGCCCTGCGCGTTGTCGATCTTGAACTGTGACGAGGAGTAGCCCGCCAGCTGGAAGGCTTTCTGCAGGTACGGCTGGTCAAAAGCGACATACCGCGCGGACGAAGTCGTGTCGGGCAGGATGACTCCGACCATCCCCTTGCCTGCCGACGTCAGGCTCGTCAGCTTGCTCATGTAGGAGAAGTCCTGCGTGAACGAGCTGATGCTCAGGTCGGCCGGAATGGTGGCCGGGGACGCCGACGAGGTGCCGCCGCCTCCACATGCCATCGCGACGAACCCGACGATCACGATCGCCGGGACGAGTTTGGCGAACCTCATATGGTTCTCTCTCCTATCTAAGCCTCACCTGTCGCCTTCTTCCCGGCCGGCCCGGGGCGAGAGTGCGCCGGCAGACAGGTCCTCTACTCAGCAGCCCATGGCGGTGGTCCGCCGCGGGAGAGCATTGCTCACACCCGGGTGTTTGTCAAGAGATCGGTGCGACGGCCCGGGATTGCGTCCGAACTCTTGACAAACCCCCCGACAGCGCCATGATTCGGTGCGGGCGTGCCGGGGAGAGCATCGAAAAGCAAGGGCGACGGGTCCCTCGCGTGGCTGCGCGAGCGCAACCGCGAGCGGGTCGTCAGCGTGCTGCGGACGCTGGGGCGCACCAGCCAGGCGGACATCGCGCGGACCACCGGCCTGTCACGGACAACGGTTTCCACTCTCGTTGCGGAGCTGAAGGACTCGGGTCTCGTGTTCGAGGTCGACGGCAGAGCGCCCGGCCGGCGCGGCGGCCGGCCCGGCGTCCAGCTCGTGCTGGAGGACTCCTCCAAGGTCGTCGTCGGCATCGACTTCGGACACAGCCACGTGCAGGTCGCGGTCGCCGACCTCACCCACAACGTGCGGGCCGAGCGCATGTGCGAGCTCGACGTCGACCACTGTGCGGCGGAGGCCCTCGATGCGGCCGCCAGGATGGCAGCCGAGGTGCTGGCCGAGGCGGGCGTGCATCGCGAAGCGGCCATCTGCGCCGGCATCGGCATCCCCGGGCCTGTCGACCGCGCGCGCGGGACCGTCGGGTCGGCGACGATCCTGCCCGGGTGGCTCGGTCTGCGTATCGCGGACGAGATGGAGGGCCGCCTCGGCCTGCCGGTGGAGATCGAGAACGACGCCAACTGCGGCGCCCTCGCCGAGCTCACCTGGGGCGCTGGACGCGACTGCTCGAACTTCGCGTACATCAAGGCCGCGACGGGAATCGGCGCCGGGCTCGTCATCGACGGCAGGCTCCTGCGCGGAGCCTCCGGGACGGCCGGCGAGATCGGGCATACGACCCTTGACGAGAGCGGACCGCTCTGTTACTGCGGGAACCGAGGATGCCTCGAGACGGTGGCGTCGGGCCCGGCGATCATCCAGCTGGTCGGCCAGGGTCGCACCGAAACGCTGACGCTCGCCCGCGTCATCGAACTGGCGGCACAGGGCGACGTGCGCTGCCGCCGCGCCATCTCCGATGCCGGCCGGGAGATCGGCGTCGCGGTCGCCGGCCTGTGCAACCTCATCAACCCGGAACGTGTGATCGTCGGCGGCCTCCTCAGCCGGGCCGGCGAGCTCCTGCTCCAGCCGATTCGCGACTCGATAAGGCGGCATGCGGTCCTCGCCGCCGCGGAGCGGGTGGAGGTCGTGCCCGCGGTCTTCGTGGAGCGGGCCGAGCTGCTGGGCTCTCTTGCGCTGGCGCTCAGGGCCTGGAACCCCGCGCTCGCCGCACGCGTCTGATCAGAATTTTCTGAGCGATGGGCAGGTTGGTGGGGAGGTGAGGTTCGGCGCCGCCCTGGTCGGAGCGATCCTGGTCTTCCTCGTCCTCCGGGACGCGTTCGAAACCATCGTTCTCCCCAGGCGCGTCTCTGGGCGGCTGCGGGTCTCGAAGATCTTCTACCAGCTCTCCTGGCAGCCATGGGCGGCGATCGGCCGCCGCATGCGCGCCGGCGAAAGGCGCGAGAGCTACCTCAGCACCTATGGGCCGATCTCACTTCTCGTCCTGATCGGCCTGTGGGGAGCGATCCTCATCACCGGGTTCGCGCTGCTGCAGTGGGCGGCGGGTTTCGACTTCAGCACCGTGATCACCGCCCTCTACGTGAGCGGCTGGACGTTCACGACGCTGGGCATCGGCGACTTCGCGCCCAAAACCGACGCGGCTCGCCTTGTCACCGTGGTCGAGGCGGGGCTCGGTTTCGCGTTTCTGGCTGTCGTCATCTCGTACCTTCCCGTCCTCTACCAGGGCTTCTCGCGGCGCGAGACGACGATCTCGATGCTGGACGAGTGGGCGGGCTCGCCGCCCAGCGCCGGCGACCTTCTGCGCCGAGCCACGGAGGCGGGCGAGGTCAAGGAGCTCATACCCCTCATGACCACGTGGGAGCAGTGGACCGCGGAGCTGCTCGAGAGCCATCTCTCGTACCAGGTGTTGTGCTATTTCCGATCGCAGCACGAGAACCAATCGTGGGTCGCTGCTTTGACCGCCATCCTCGACTTTTCAACGCTCTGGCAGGCAAGCAAGGCAACCGGCCGCACATGGCAAGCGCGTCGCGTGTACGCGATGGGCCGGCACGCGTTGGGCGACCTGAGCCAGGTCCTGCGCGCCAGCCCGAAGTTCGATGCTCCGGACCGCCTGTCCGAGCCGGAGCTCGCAGCCCTCGTCGAGCTCCTGTCCAGCGCCGGCATCGCTGTCGATCCAGTCGCGTTTCGCGACCGTTTGAAGAAGCTTCGCAAGGGCTACGAACCATACGCAGCGGCTCTGAGTCACGAGCTGCTGATGGAGCTTCCCCCATGGATGCCGCTCCGGACGCGAAAAGACAACTGGGAGACGACGGCCTGGGAGGGCGCCGCGCCCGGCGAATCTCTCCACTAAGTTCATTCGGCCCACCCGACAATACGTTCCGTTGGCTGCGACCCCGGGCATCGTCGAATCCACGCGTAGCTTCGAGCGCTGGCTGCGGGGTCGAATCCCGCTCCGCCAGCACGAGCTCGACTACAAGCACGAGATCATGGCCGCCGACACGTTCAGCTTTTTGCGCGCCACCTTCTATAGATGGGCTGAACTGGCGCCGCAGGCCTTGCCCGAGCTGATGGAGGCGCCGCGCGTCCTGGCGGTCGGCGACCTCCACGTGGAGAACTACGGCACCTGGCGAGACGTGGAAGGCAGGCTGGTGTGGGGCGTCAACGATTTCGACGAGGCGTACCGGATGCCCTACACGTTCGACCTCGTCCGGCTGGCCACGAGCGCCGGCCTGGCTGCAGCCGAGGGCCACCTCAACATCGACCTCAAGCAGGCGTGCGCCGCGATCATCGCCGGCTATACCGGCGCGCTGCGAGCGGGTGGCCGGGCCATGATCCTCTCCGAGAACGACCGCTGGCTCCGCAAGCTGGCGACCGGCCGGCTGCGCGACCCGGTCGTGTTCTGGGCGCGCATGCAGGCGCTGCCGACCGCGCGGGGTTCGCTGCCTGCAAGCTTGAAGGCGCTGCTGGTCCGCCGTCTTCCGGACGGAGCCGGCGGCGTACGTTTCGTGCGGCGCCGTTCGGGACTGGGGAGCCTCGGCCGCGAGCGCCTGGTCGCGATCGCCGACTGGTGTGGCTCGGCTCTGGCCCACGAGGCCAGGGCGCTGGCGCCGTCGGCATGGGAGTGGGCTCACGGGGAGCACGCCACCGGGCGGATCCACTACCTCGACCTGGCCGCCGCGGCGGTGCGCTGCCCCGACCCGCTCACCGAGGTGCGCGAGGGCTGGCTCCTACGCCGCCTTTCGCCGGACTGCAGCCGGATCGAGCTTGCGACTCTTCCGGTGCAGAGGGATGAAGGAAGGCTGCTGCGGGCCATGGGGTGGGAGACGGGCAACGTCCACCTGGGCACGCGCGGCGCCGGCAAGGCCGTCCTCGCCGACCTCAAGCGCCGCAAGCCCGCCTGGCTGCGCGAAGCGGCGACCAGGATGGGGCGGCTGGTGCGCGACGACTGGAAGGAGTGGAGGACGGCTCGGAGTTAGGCTCCCCGCTCGCGGGGAGCTCCCGCGCGAATGCGCGGGTGTGGGGGGAATCAGGCTGGCAGCGCGGTCATAGGACTTTAGATAGAAAGGCTTTCGTCCGCTCGTGGTGAGGGTTGGACAGCACGTCGCGCGGGGTGCCGGCCTCGACGATCACCCCGCCGTCCATGAAGACCAGGCTGTCGCCAACCTCTCGCGCGAACCCCATCTCGTGGGTGACCACGACCATGGTCATGCCGTCCTTCGCGAGGCCGCGCATGACGTCGAGGACGTCACCCACGAGCTCGGGGTCGAGCGCTGATGTGGGCTCGTCGAAAAGCATCAGCTTCGGCTCCATCGCCAGCGCCCGGGCGATGGCGACGCGCTGCTGCTGGCCTCCCGATAGCTGGTTGGGGTACGCGTCGACCTTGTCGGCCAGGCCGACCCGATCGAGGAGCTTGCGTGCCCGCGCCTCCGCCTTGGCCCGGCCGTCTCCCTTGACGCGGAGCGGGGCCTCCACGATGTTCTCGAGCGCGGTCATGTGCGGGAACAGATTGAAGCGCTGGAAGACCATGCCGATCTCCGAGCGCTTCTTGCAGACCTCGGAATCGGGCAGCTCGTAGAGCTTGTCGCCACGCTCCTTGTAGCCGACGAGCTCCCCGTCCACAGACAGCCGGCCGGCGTCGATCTTCTCCAGGTGATTGATGCAGCGGAGGAAGGTGCTCTTGCCGGATCCCGACGGGCCGATGATGCACATCACGTCCTTCGGATTGACCTCGAGGTCGATTCCGCGCAAGACCTCGAGCCTGCCGAAGCTCTTGCGCACCGCCTCCGCTTTGACCATGGGTTCGGCGCTCATCTGTGTTCGCTGGGCAAGAATACCGACACGTCAGGCGCCGTCGGCGGGGGCGCGTGGAACGTGAAGAGCAAACGCCGGAAACGTTGAAACGGCGTGGGCGGCAGCTCGCGCTGAGCTCCCCTCGCGTAGTAGCGCTCGATGTAGTACTGGCCTACGGTGAGGATCGAGGTCATGACCAGGTACCAGATGCTGGCCACGATGGCCATCTCGATGACGGTGAAGTAGACATTCGAGACCTGTTGTGATCGGGTGAAGAGCTCGGGCACGGCTGCAATGACCGCCAGCGACGTGGTTTTCAACATCGAGATGGTCTCGTTGCCGGTCGGAGGGATGATCACCCGCATCGCCTGCGGAAGGATGATCCGGCGCATGACGAGCAGGCGGTTCATGCCCAGCGCCTGGGCGGCCTCGGTCTGGCCGTGCTCGACCGAGATGATCCCCGCACGGACGATCTCGGCCATGTAGGCGGCCTCGTTGAGACCCAGGCCGAGGGTGGCTGCGATGAACGCGTTGATCAGCGAGTTGGTGCCTACGTGCCACCCAAAGGTGGTGCCCGGGATGCCGACACCGATGTGCGGAAGAACGGCATTCAGGTTGTACCAGAAGAAGATCTGGACCAGGACAGGCGTGCCCCGAAAGAACCAGATGTATACCCAGCTCACCCATGACATCACGGGGTTTGGCGACAGCCGCATCACGGCCAGGGTGATGCCGAGAACGATTCCGATCACCATCGCGAGGACGGTCAGCTCGATGGTGATGACGATCCCTCCGAGGATGAACGGGCGAAAGAGCCACGTCCATACCGCGTCCCACGATAGGTTCGGGGCCGTCGCTATCGTGTAGACGACGTCGCCGGCGAGCGCCAGGACCACCACCGCCGACACCCACCGCCACGGGTGGCGGACCGGTATCGCCTTGATCGCCTCAGGCCGCCGTCCGGCCTGAGGGCCGGGCGCCGGCGGTCTTGAGGCGATCTCGGTCACTTCAGCTCTTCAGGGACTTCCTCAGTAGGACGGGACGCAGGTCGCACCGATGGAGTTGTTGTTGTTGAGCGTGACGTCCGAGCTGGCGACTGCGCCGTCGGTGACGTTCCAGTTCTTGAGGATGTTGGTGTAGTAGCCGTTGTTGTCGATCAGGTACTTGACGGCGTCCGTGATGGCCTTCTCCAACGGGCTGCCCTTGACCATGGCGATGCCGTAAGGCGCCACGCTGCAAGGCTTGCCGCCGATCTTCACCTTTCCGCCCAGCTGCTTGACCTGGTAGTCGGCGACGGGCTGGTCGAGCCAGCCGAAGTCGGCCCGACCCGAGAGCAGCGCGGAGTTGGCGTCGGTCTGGGTCGAGAAGCTCAGGACCTTGATGTCCTTGCCGGCCGGGCAGTTGTTCTTGTCACCGGAGATCGCGGTGCCACCCACCGACTGGCCCATGTAGCCCCAGGCGTCGCTCTCTTCGATTGTGCCCGATTCCACAGCGACGCTGTGGCCGCACATGTCGGCTGCGGTGTTGATGGTGGGCCCGCCGGGCTTCTCCAGCCAGGCCTCGCCCGCCTTGTAGTACGAGACGAAGTCGATTCCGCTCTGCTCACGGGCAGCGGTTGGACTCCAGCTCGAAATGCTGAAGGCGTAGCGCGGCTTGTCACCGCCCGCGACTTCGCTCGGGGTGCTGGCCTTGAGCTGGGCGATGATGTCGTCGAAGGTGACGTTGTTGAAGGTGCAGACGACGCCCATCACCTTGCAGATCGCGTTGCCCAGGTCGATGTCCCAGCCGGTGATCGCCCCGGTGTTCGGGTCGACGAACTCGTTGGGGGCGTAGGTGGCGTCGGTCGCGATCTGGATCGGAGATCCCGCCAGCGAGCTTGGAACCTCGCCGGCGATGCTCGCCACCTTGCTCGGCCCGCCCGAGGTCGCGGTGGTGGGGGAGGAGCCGCAGGCACCCACCAGGATGGCTGCCACCAGCACCAGGACGGATTTGTGCGCGTTCATCTCAACCTCTCCTTCGCAGCTTTCGGACGATCAGCGGGATTGTAATTCCTGCCCTTTCCGGTCGCTTACGGGTCCCCTATGAGCGGCAGCCTATCATCGTCTTCAATGGCGCGTAGGCGGCAAGGATGGCGCGCAGGCGGCTGAATGGCGCGTAGGCGGCAAGGATGGCGCGTGGCGGCTGAATGACGCGTAGACGGCAAGGATGACGCGTAAACGGATCGGGGTGGCGACGCTCGCGCTTGGATTGCTCGGGTCGCAGGCCGGGCACCTGCTCGTCTACCAGGTCCGGTACGGAGCGGCGGCGCAGCAGCTACAGAGCTCGGGCGCCCATGCGTATTTCCCGCTTCTGGCCAAGACCGCGCTCGGCGTGGGCGCCTGCGCGCTCATCGGCGGCCTGCTGCTCGTGGGCCTGGCCCGTTTTCTCACCGGCCGGCGCGTCCCGTCCGCCTCCGAGCCGTCTTACCTGAGCCTGCTCGCCATCCTGTTCAGCATCCAGCTGGCGGCGTTCGCGGTCCAGGAAGTCGGTGAGGCGCTGATCGGCGGGCTCAGCACTGGGACCGCCGTCGACCTGCTTCTCTGGGGCACGCTCGGCCAGCTGCCGATCGCCGCCGTAGCGGCGCTGACGCTGCGCTGGCTGGGCGCGCGCATCGAAGCGGCCGTCGGCGCGATTCGAGCGCTTGCCGGTCCGAGCTTGCCGGCCAGGCCGCCGGCGGCCGTAGCGATTCCGGTCCCTGCAGCGCCGGGCCGTGCCCTGCTGACCTTCCTGGTGGCAGCCTCATCGCTGACCCGGCGCGGTCCCCCCTCCTACTTGCGCATCAGAACGCACTGATTCGCGGCGCGCACACGCGCGCTCAATCTCACCAAGGAGGAATCGTCGTGAATCGCTATCGCATACCCATCGTCGTCGCCGTGGTGGTGATCTTCGCCGCCGTCGGCGCAGTCCTCATCTTCACCAACCAGAACGGGGGCGGCCAGAACGTCACTTTCAACGTGACTGTGACCGGAGCCAAATCGATGTCGCCTGACACGCTTTCCGCACATCACGACGACACGGTGACCATCAATGTCACCAGCGACACAGACGGCGAGGTGCATCTGCATAGCTACGACATCCACTTCGAGACCAAGGCCGGCCAGGTCGTCTCCCAGACCTTCAAGGCTGTGAACACAGGCCGCTTCGAGGTCGAGTGGGAGTCCACCAGCAAGCACCTCGGCTACCTCGTGGTGAGCTGATGCATACCACGGCCATTCTCCTGCACGGATTCGGGCAGCGCTACGACCTGCCCGCCTCGCTTGCCCTGTACCTGTTTGCGGCCGCCGGCGTGGTCGTCATCTCATTTGTGCTGGTCGTGACGTTCGCGGGCGACCAGGTGGGCGCCAAGGCCATCCAGTATCCGCGCCGCGAGGTGCCCTTCCTGACGCGCGTCGCCCGCTCACCGTGGCCGCGCGGGGTCGGCGGCGTGGTGGGCGTGCTCGGCCTCACGGCGATCATCGTCACGGGCCTGTTCGGGTCCCGCAAGCCCGAGCTCAATCCCGCCGAGTACCTGACCTGGATCTACTTCTGGGCCGCGACGGTGATCCTGTCAGGGCTCGTCGGCAACCTCTGGTACCTCCTCAACCCCTGGGCGGCGATCTACGACGCATTCACCTCCCCACTCGTGGGGAGGTCGCGCGAAGCGCGGGTGGGGGGACACACGCTGCCCAACATTGGAATCTGGCCTGCCGTCGCCGCCTACTTCGCGTTCGCCTGCCTCGAGCTCACCAGCGGCATGGCCAACCGGCCCTGGATCGTGGCGATCGTCGCCCTCGCCTATTCCGCCGTCACCCTGGCCGGGATGTTCCTTTTCGGCCGCGATGAATGGCTCCAGCGCTGTGAGGCGTTTACGGTCTTGTTCGGGATCGTCGGCAGGTTCAGCCCTCTCGAAGCCGAGCGCGACGAGCAGGGCCGCATCACCGCGGTGTACGTGCGGCCGTGGGGCGTCGGGCTGCTGCAGCCGAGCCCTGCCGGCTGGGACAGGGTGATATTCGTGATCCTGATGCTCAGCAGCCTTGCCTTCGATGGCATCGAGGCCACGCCGTCCTGGCAGGACTTCACCATCAACCTCGAGCCGCTCTGGCTGCCTTTGGGCGCGTGGGGTTTTTTCATCGAGAAGACGGCGGGACTGGTCCTGCTCACCGGCGCGTTCCTGCTCATCTTCGTGGCTTTCATGGAGATGGTCATCTACTTCGGCAACCGGCGGCTCGACCTCAAGGCGACGGTCACGGCATTCGCCCTGACGCTGGTGCCCATCGCCCTCGTCTACAACGCCGCGCACAACTACAGCTACGTCGTGGTGCAGTCGCAGGGCTTGATACCCCTGCTCAACGACCCGCTCGCCACGGGATGGCATCTCTGGCCGGCGGTCGCCGCCTACAAGCCGAGCTTTGCGCTGGCCCAGGCTTCGACCGTCTGGTTCGCCCAGATCATCCTGATCGTCGTCGGGCACGTCATTGCGGTGTATCTCTCGCACCTCAAGGCCGGCGAGAAGTTCCGCACCGCCCAGCGTGTGCTCATCAGCCAGTACCCGATGCTGCTGCTGATGGTGATGTACACCATGACCAGCCTGTGGATCCTGGCGCAGCCGATCACGGCCGGAGGCTGACGCCGGCGCAGACTGAACGTTCACGTTAGGAGTCAATTGAGCTGGCCGCTGGATCCCACCGTCTACGCGGGCCTCGTGGCCCTGTTCCTTGGTCACGCCTGGCTGGCGCGCCGAGTCGACGACGCGCAGCCCCGGCACACCTTCTACTTCGGCCTCGGGCTGCTCACCCTGTGGGTCGCGCTGGAGACGCCGATCGACACCATCAGCGATCAGTACCTCGACAGCGTCCACATGCTGCAGCACGTGTTGCTGGGGTTCGTCGCGCCGCCGCTCATGCTGCTCGGACTGTCGCCGCGGATAGCCGGTGTGCTGTCGAGCTTCCCGTTCGTGAGGGCGATCACCGAGCCGATCGCGGCCCAGGTCATCGCCGCGGCCGTGATGATCGGCTGGCACGTGCCTGCGCTCTACGACGCGACCCTTCGCTCGGAGTCGCTGCACGTCGTCGAGCACCTCATGTTCATCGGCGCCGGGCTGGTGCTCTACTGGCCCGTGCTGCAGGCGACGTCCGTGAATGCACGCTGGCAGCTGTCGCCCGGATTCAAGCTCCTTTACCTCCTCGCCGCCACGCTGCCGCAGGACGGGGTCGCCCTCGTCCTTCTCTTCTCGCGCGAGCCCTTCTATGAGTTCTACGTGCATGTGCCGCGGCTCGTCCTGTCGCTGACGGCGCTGATCGACCAGACCCTGGCCGGAGCCGTGCTGATGGTCCTGGGCAAAGCGACGTTCACGGTCGCGGGCCTGGCGGTGTTCTTCCGATGGTTCGGCGGCGAGCACGCAGCCGACCAGGCGGGATTGCGGCCGCTAGGCCGGACCTGACATCGACATGCACGCGCGCCCGCCGCACTCGCCGGCGAGCCAGTGCGCCAGCTGCGGGGTGAGGGTCTGGGTGGTGGCGCCTTTGGCGAGGATGACGGTCAGCTCTTTGGTGCACACCACGCCATAGCCGGCGCCAAAAGCGCCGCGCACGACCGAGCGCAGCTCTCCCTCGTCGTTGCCGTCGGACGCCAGATCGATGGCGATGTCGTCGACGCCGGCGCTCACCGGATCGAGCTGCGGCCCGTCCGTCTGGAGGATCGGGATCTGGTAGATGCGGGACCGGGTCGCGAGGTGGGGCAGCAGCTCCTGGGTCGCGGCGACGCTGGCAGTAGGCGGAATGGTTTCAAGACAAGATTGAATGTCGGCGACGGTGGGATTGGAAACGTAATTGCCCAGCTCCGCCAACGGGTTCACCGCGACGCTCAGCACGGCGGCTGCCGCGAGCACCGCGAGGGCCATGCGCGCGCTGATGGTCGCGGAACTTCTCGTCGACCAGAAGCGGTTCACCCTTGCGGCGCCGTCGACGGCGGCAAAGGCCAGGATCGGAGCGGAGAGCATCGAGTACTGCATGTGGAAATTCCAGACTTCCGGAATGTCGTTCCAGAACCGCTCGAGAAAGGATGGAATCGCGATCAGCGCCAAGGGCGAGATGAGCGGCAGGAAGAGCCAGTTGCCGAACGATGCTATCCAGACCCGTGCCTTGGCGATCGGGGTGAACAGGAGCTCCAGGCTCGCGATCGGGTGCTCGACCACGTGAAGAATTGAGCTGGCCGGGCCGCTGCCGAGACCCTGGTACGTCCAGTGGCGATATGGCAGCCCGCCCAGCGCGGGCATGACCACGCCCAGGAGAAGCGCGAACCACGCGGCGTTCACGGCCATCACTCCGGCTCCCAACAGGAACCTTCGCTGCACGACCAGGATGTAGAACCCGAGCGCGATCAGAGTGAGCGCCACGTCCTCCCTCGAGAGCATCGCCACCGCAACCATCGATGCCAGCAACCGGTTGCGCCGGGTGACGGTCGCGTAGAGCGCCCAGGAGACGGCTGCCACCGCGACGACGACGTGATGGAAATCGAAGACGACGCCCGCGAGGATGCCCCAGTACAGGTAGAAGGAGGCCTGGAACGCCAACCCCGCGCGCTCGCCGAGCTGCTGGGCGCCCCACAGGTAGACGGGGAC
>Ga0070699_100001574_pt1 | contig 20871 bp, 20 predicted proteins | sample KBSK1503metaG_FD_65473 | JGI IMG/M metagenome (GOLD analysis project Ga0070699, IMG submission 65473) | Corn, switchgrass and miscanthus rhizosphere microbial communities from Kellogg Biological Station, Michigan, USA - KBS K1-50-3 metaG | ecosystem: Host-associated > Plants > Roots >...
TGGGCTATCCGGTGTCGACGGTCGCCGATATCGCCAGCGATCCCCAACTGGCGGCGCGCGGCTTCTTCCAGGCCGTCGCCGGCTCCGCCGAGCGCTTTTGCGGCGGCTTCGCGGTGGTCGACGGCGCGCGGCCGCCCTTGCGTCACGCCCCTGGCGAGCCGTTCGCTGCAGCGAAATCGACGCAGGCCGCGTCTCCGATGCCGGAGCTACCGCGCCGGGCCGGGGGGCAGCCATGACCGCGGTGGCGCAGGCGCTGGCCGGGCTCAAGGTCCTCGAGTTCGGCGGCTATGCCGCGGGCCCCCATATCGGCAAGGTGGTGGCCAATTTCGGCGCCAGCACCATTCACATGGAATCGCGCGAGCGTCCCGACGGCTTCCGCATTCAATATCCGCCGTTCAAGGACAATCGCCACGGCTACAACCGCAGCGGCTGCTTCGCCTTCTTCAACGATTCGAAATACAGCGTCACCGTCGATCTCAAGAAGCCCGCGGGGGTGGTGCTCACGCGCCGCATGGCGCAATGGTGCGATCTCATCATCGAGAACATGCGGCCAGGCGTCATGGAGCGCCTCGGTCTCGGCTTCGCCGCGCTCGCCGAGCTCAACCCGCGGCTCGTGATGCTATCGACCTGCAATATGGGACAGACTGGGCCGCGCGCGGACCAGCCGGGCTTCGGCTCGCAGCTCTCGGCGCTCGCCGGCATGTGCGAGCTGACCGGCGTTCCCGATGGTCCGCCCATGCTGCTCTACGGTCCCTACATCGACTACATCGCCGCGCTGCTCGGCACCTCGGCCGCGATCGCGGGCGTGATCCGCAGCCGCAGGACCGGCCGGGGCGCGCTGATCGATCTGTCGCAATACGAATGCGGCCTGGTGTTCATGGGCGCGGCGCTTCAGGATTTTTTCGCCAGCGGCCGCCTGCCCCAGCGCCGCGGCAACGACGACCCCGTCGCCGTGCCGCACGGCGCATTCCCCTGTCGCGACCGCGAATGGGTCGCGCTGTCGTGCTGGTCGGACGCCGATTTTGCGGCGCTCGCCGAAGCGATCGGCGACGAAAAGCTGGCGATCGACGCGCGCTTTGCTAGCGCCGCGGCAAGGCGGGCCAATATCCAGGCGCTCGACGCCGTCATCTCAGGTTGGACCGCGCAACGCAGCGCCGAGGCCGCCGCCGTCGCCTTGCAGGCGGCCGGCGTCGCCGCCTATCCGGTGGTGACCATGGCCGGCCTCTACTCGGACCCGCAGCTTCGCGCCCGCCGCCAGTTCCGCGTGCGGCGCCATCCCGAGATGGGGGATCACGCCTACTGCTATCCGGGTTTCGATCTCGCGGAGGCTCCCGGCGACATCGTGGGGCCAGCGCCCTGCGTCGGTGCCGACAATGACTTCGTGTTCCGCGATCTCATCGGATTGACCGAGGCGGAATACGACTCCTACCGCCAGCAAGGCGTGTTCGACTGAGGCGAAATTGTCCCGCCGCACCACGTTCTCGCATGCGGAACGGCGGACCGCGATTTGCCGGATGCGCGCTATCGACCCCGCGTGTAAGCTCGCCGCCGTCTGGAGAACGTGAATGGCCGCACAAGCTGACCCAATGAGCACCGCGATGGGCGCCGCGGTTGCGAACACGGCCGCACGCTCGAATCTCGAGCCGCGGCTTTGCTACGACGATCTGCGTCAATGGCTCGAGGAGGCGCGCAAGCTCGGCGAGGTCAAGGACGTGAGCGGGCTCACCTGGCAGCAGGATATCGGCATGGTCGCGGGCATGGTCCACGACGACGGTGCGCCCTGCTTCGTGTTCGACCAGGTCCCGGGCACGATCAAAGGCAGCCGGGTGCTGGTCAATTTCTTCGGCGGCAAGCGCAAGAACATGACGCTCGGGTTCCGCACCGATCTCAGCAAGATCGAGCTGAGCGAAGGGTTCCGCACCAATTTCATGGGCCCGATGACGCGCATCGCGCCCAAATACGTCGCTGACGGTCCGATTTTCGAGAACGTCATGACCGGAGACGACGTCGACGTCACCGCCTTCCCCGCGCCCAAATGGCACGCGGCCGACGGCGGCCGCTACATCGGCACCGGCAGCTTCAACATCACCCGCGATCCCGACGAGGGCTGGGTCAACTGCGGCACCTATCGCGTGATGATCCACGATGCCAAGACCGCGGGCTTCTACATCTCGCCGGGCAAGCACGGCCGCCAGATGCGCGACAAGTACAAAGCGCGCCGCGCGGCGATGCCGGTCGCCGTGGTCTGCGGCGGCGATCCCATGACTTTCCTCATGGCCTCAAGCGAGGTGCCCTACGGGGTGAGCGAGTACGAGATCGTGGGCGGCGTGCGCGGCAAGCCGGTGGAGGTCATCAACGGCCCCGTCACCGGGCTGCCGATTCCGGCCAATGCCGAGATCGTGCTCGAGGGCTTCGTCGAGCCCGGCAACGAGCGCGTCGAAGGGCCGTTCGCCGAATGGACCGGCTATTACGCCAGCGACCTGCGGCCCGAGCCCGTGCTCGACATCAAGGCCGTCTACTACCGCAACAATCCGATTCTGCTCGGTTGCGTGCCGCAGCGTCCGCCGGACGAGATTTGCCGCTATCGCGCCGTGGTCCGCTCGGGCCTGTTGCGCGAGAATATCGCGAAGGCGGGCGTGCCCGGGGTGACGGCGGCCTGGGCGCACGAGGTCGGCAACGCGCGGCTCCTGCTCGCCGTCGCCGTCAACCAGCGCTATCCCGGCCATGCCAAGCAAGCCGGCCATATCGCGGCCATGTGCCACGTCGGCGCCTATTGCGGCCGCTACGTGATCGTGGTCGACGACGACATCGACGTGTCCAATCTCGAAGAACTGGTCTGGGCCATGCTCACGCGCTCGGACCCCGCCACTTCGATCGACATCATCCGCAACGCCTGGTCGACCCCGCTCGATCCGCGTATCGAGCCCGAGCGCAAGGCGGTCGGCGACACCACCAACAGCCGGGCGATCATCGATGCCTGCCGGCCCTGGCACTGGCGCGATAAATTCCCCAAGGTGAACGTGCCCACGCCGGAGGAGCGCCGCGTGGCGCGGGAGAAATTCGGCCACCTGTTCGACACTTGATCGGAAGCTGCGCGTAAACACGCTTATGACGGCTTAACCCTTTCGCGCGATCCTCGATTGCAAGCCGGGAGCACTACCGAGATGTCCTTGCAACGGAATGGATTTCGTGCGTTTGCTGTCATACATGGCCCTTGATCGGGCGATGGCGGAGGAAACGGAATGCGGCGTCTCATCATCGGCATGACCGGCTCGACCGGCGCCATCTTCGGCGTGCGGATGCTTGAGGCGCTTAAGGGCAGCGACGTCGAATCCCACCTCATCATCAGCAAGTGGGCGCAGCGCACGCTCGAGCACGAGACCCCCTACACCGTCGAGCAGGTGCGCTCGCTTGCCAGCGTCGTCCACAGCCAGGGCGACATGGGCGCGTCGATCTCATCCGGCTCGTTCAAGACCGAAGGCATGGTGGTCATGCCGTGTTCGGTGCACACGCTCGCCGGCATCGCCAACGGCTACGGCGAGCACCTCGTTCACCGCGCCGCCGACGTAGTGCTCAAGGAGCGCCGGCGGCTGGTCCTGGTGGTGCGGGAAACGCCGTTGTCGGAGGTTCACCTCGAGAACATGCTCAAGCTCGCCCGCATGGGGGTGACGATCGTGCCGCCGGTGCCGGCGTTCTACAACCACCCGCAGACGGTCGACGACATCGTCAACCATATCGTCGCCCGCGTGCTCGACCAGTTCGATCTGCCCGCGCCCTTTGCCAAGCGCTGGGACGGCCACCTGCACACCGCGACCAAGATCGCGACGGTGGCGGGAAGCGCGGGCCCGGCGGCGAAGAGCGGGACGTGAGGGTTTTCGGGCGATACTCCGTAGCCCGATTGAGCATTAGCGAAATCCGAGAGTTCGTCGCGTGGGCGCGCGCGCCCCAAGGATTTCGCGCGGCGCGCTCCATTGCGGCGGTGGCCGCTGGAATTTATGTCGTTCGGGGCGCATAGTAGCCCCGTGTCTACGGAGGCGCTCCCATGCCTCTCACAGGGCCAGTTCCCGAGGGCAAGAGCTTCTTTTGTCCCCACTGCGGAGCACTTTATTCGGTGACCCATTCGCGGCTTCCCAAGAGCGAAAGCAACGTCGCAAAATGCGTCGTTTGCCTGCAGATCATGGACAGGCGGGATTCGACGAAAGCTCCGGTCTACAAGCTTGTCCAGCGGCCTGAAGATGCTTGACCGCGTGAAGCGCGAATACCAACCCAATTCTATCGCAGCTCTCATGGAGCATGCGAAGCAACGCCACCTGCAAGGAGACCGCGATGACGCGACCGTTCGAGGGCATCAGGGTGATCGACGTCACGCATGTGCTGGCGGGGCCGTTCGCAACGTATCAATTGGCCGTGCTCGGCGCCGACGTGATCAAGGTAGAGCACCCCGACGAGCCCGACCAGAGCCGCGGATCCGGCACCGACAAGGCGCTCAACCGCCGCAACATGGGCACCTCCTTCCTGACGCAAGCCTCCAACAAGCGCGCGATCACGCTCGACCTCAAGGCGCAAGCGGATCGCGACATCCTCAAAAAGCTTGTCGCCACCGCCGACGTGTTCGTGGAGAACTACCGACCGGGCGCGTTCGACGCGCTGGGCCTGGGCTACGACGCGCTGTCGGCGATCAATCCGCGGCTGATCTACGCCTCGTTCTCGGCCTTCGGCCAGCACGGTCCGCGCGGCCCACAAACGGCCTACGATCACGTGATCCAAGCCACCTCCGGCATCATGGCCATGACGGGGACCAAGGACGTGCACCCCGTCAAGTTCGGCGCGCCGGCGATCGATTACGCCACCGGCATGACCGGCGCCTTCGCCTTGGCGTCGGCGCTGTTCCAGCGCGAGCGCACCGGACGCGGCCAGCGCATCGACATGGCCATGCTCGACGTGGCGATGATCCTGATGAGCTCGCATCTGACCGGCTATCTGCGCAACGGCGTCCATCCCAAGCCCCACGGCAATCGCCATCCCCATGCCACCAACGGCGCCTTCGAAACCAAAGACGGGCTGGTGATGCTCGGCGCCAGCAACCTGCGCCAGCAGCGCCGCTTGTGGACCGTGCTCGGGCGCCCCGACATGATCAAGCGCACCAACGACGAGCGCGACGAGGATCACGACCGCGAGATCGCCGTCCTCTCGGAGATCATGTTGACGCGCACCGCCGACGAGTGGGAGGAGTTCTTGCAAGCGCGCCACGTGCCGGCCGCGCGCGTGCGCAGCATGGGCGAGGCGCTCGCCGACCCGCAACTGGCGACCCGCGGCGTCGTTCACCGCCATGCCGGCGCCGCCGGGGTGGAGGGCGGTTTCGGCGTGCCGCTGGCCGCGTTCACCTTCGCCCATGGTGGTCCGCGCATCGACTCGGCCCCGCCCACGCTCGGCCAGCACAACGAGGAAATCTTCGCCGAGCTCGGCCGTGAGTGGCGCGAAGCGCGCGTCGGGTGAGCCGGAGAGCCCGGACGAGGCGCTGGCGACATCCGGGATGGATCGCCGATGCGCGGCTTTTCTCGGATTTCGCCGCCGCGCGATCCGCGCTACGCTACCCACGCGGCAACCGACGGAGATCGAACCATGGTCAAATACACCTGGGACCACATCCATTTGCGAACCGCCAATCCCGAAGCGACCGCCCAGTGGTATGAACGCATGCTCGGCGCCGAGGTGATCCGCACCATGCAGCAGGGCAAGCCGCGCATCGACCTCAAGCTAGGCGGCGCCAACATCTTCATCGCGCCGGTCGCGCCCGGCGATGGCGTCAACCCGCCGCCGGTCACGCCCTACCAGGGCCTCGATCACTTCGGGCTCACGGTCAGCGGGATCGATGCCGTGGTCGCCGAACTCAAGGCCAAGGGCGTCGAGTTCACCCGCGATCCCACCACGGTGCGGCCCGGGGTGCGCGTCGCCTTCCTGCGCGCGCCCGAGGGAGTATCGATCGAGCTGCTCGATCGCAACGCCGCCTGAGCCGGACGAAGCGGCGAACGCGAGCGGAGGAGGAGGAACCATGGACGATAAGCGCTTTGCGGTCACCCATACGGACGAGGAATGGCGCCGTCTGCTCACGCCCGAGCAATACCAGGTGCTGCGCGGACACGGGACCGAAGCGCCCGGCAGCTGCGCGCTCAACTATGAGAAGCGTCCCGGCACGTTCGTCTGCGCCGGATGTGGCCAATCGCTGTTCGTGTCGAAGAAGAAGTTCGAGAGCGGCACCGGCTGGCCGAGCTTCAACGATCCGGTTCAAGGTGCGGTCGAAACCTCGACCGATCGAAGCTATGGGATGGTGCGCACCGAGGTGCATTGCAGCCGGTGCGGCAGCCATCTCGGGCACGTGTTCAACGACGGGCCCCCGCCGACGCATCTGCGCTATTGCATCAACGGCGTCGCCATGAACTTTGAGCCCGAGCAGACGTAGCGGCGCTTGTCGCCACGCAGGCGCTTCGGGGGGCGCACGAATTTCGCGTGATGGTTCGGCATGGCGCGACCAGCTCACGCCGCGGCGTCGAGCGCGGTAGCGTCTCAGTTTAAATGAGACACTGCCGACCGCGTAACAAACTCCGCTCATTCCCGCGAAAGCGGGAATCCAGGGCCGAGGGCTGGGTCCCCGCTTTCGCGGGGACGAGCGGAAGAGAGCAAACTGAAACACTACTCGAGCGTCTCGTCATCGGCATTGCGGCAACGATCCATGCAAAAAGCCCGGCAGCTGAGACTGCCGGGCTTTTTTTCGTCTCTTGTTCGTGGCTCGGTTAGATGAGCAGCCTTGCGGCTGCGAGCACGATCCCCGTGACGAAGACAGCCATGGAGGAAAACAGCAAGATTTCGTTCAGGACTTTGGTCATTGCAGCCTCCCCTGTGCGGACGATCCCCTGTCCGCAGGCGTAGGCGACCCCAGCACCATGGCCAAAAGGTGACGGCGACCGTCGAAAATTAAGGCAACAGGAATCGTCGAAAATTACGTGCTGGTCCAGAGCCTTAGGCTTTCCGGAAAAGGGCTGGTTGTGTGCAGCGGTCCGCGCACGCGGTGGGGCATGCGGATCACGCAGGAGCGCACCTAGAAGTCGCGATTGGTGGGGTTGTTCCCGAGACCCGCATCGAGCGGAAACGCGTGCGGGCAATTGATGGCGCGGCCGCCCACGCTGTTGATCGGCGGCGGCTTCTAAACGGGCAGGGCCGGCTCGACCGACAGCGACGGCGCGCTCGGCGCCGGAACCGGCGGCAGGTAGGTGCTGCTGCCGCGCGAATCGTGCGCGGGCGTTCCGCGCGTTCCTTCGGCTGATCCTCGCTCCGAGCAGGCCGTTTTGGCAGGCCCTGCACGCTGATTGGGATTCCACTCTCGTCCAGCGTTATCGGTAGGACGGAGCGCTCGACCTTTGGCGGGACGCGAGGCTCAACGCGGAGCTACTTCGGCCGCGCCGATGCGGTTTCGCCCGTCGCAAGAGCAAATCCCACAGCGAGGGTGAGACTTAAAACCTTCGACAATGGCGCGCGTATGTATGATGAAAATAAACATTCCCCGGGCGCCGCCAGTGGAACTCGTTCACCCGCACCTCATCCGTGCGCTCCCTCGGGGCACTCTGTGAGATTTTTGCAACGCTTGGGATTTTTTTGGATCGCACCGCAATCCAGCACTGATTTGTTTTGCAATGTCGCGCAATCACAACAACGGGGGGCTTCATGGATGTACAGGCAACGTACTACCGCAGACGAGCCATCGTGGCCAGGCAGTCCGCGGCGGGAGCAATCGACCCATCCGCAAGGGCCGCGTTCGCAGAGGTTGCGAACCATTGGCTCGCGCTGGCGGAACAAGTCGAATGGCTGCGATCCGTTCAGCACCAACGCCTTCGCGTCGATGGCGCGATAGGGGAATTGGTCAGCGGTGAGCCGAGGCGCCGCAGCGGCTAGGTCCCGCGGCGGGACAACGCGAACGGTGCGGCCATGGCCGGGGCCGAGAGACGAGCCCTGTGCCGCGCCACGCCGCTGCGGCGCTCGCGGTCAATTCGTCCGCGGCAGGGTGTAGGCGGCGCGGACCTTGTCCAGCAAGGCCGGCGGCAGCTCGCTGACCTGGGCCGCCTCGCCCGCCAGCGGCGACACGCCGACGTTGATCCGCTGGGCCTCGGCGGGCAATTCGGGGTCCTTCATGGTGGCGTCGAACGCGCGCCGCAGCGCGGCGAGGCGATCGGCGGGGACGCCGGGGGTGGTGAAAAAGGCGGTGCCGACCTCGGTCGCATTCATGACTGCGCTGAGGATCGCGCGCTCCTCGTCGTTGCGGGCGAGCTCGACGGCGGTGGGAATGTCGGGCAGCTCGGCGTGCCGCTTGAGCGCGAACTGCACGAGGATCGCGACGTTGGCGTCGCGTACCCAGTCGGGGTGGGCGACCTTGAGCGCGGTCCACGAGGTCGAGTGACCCTCGACCTCGCCGCGCTCGACCGCGAGCATGGCTTCGTTCGAGCCTTTGTATCCCATCACCAGCTTGAACTTCGTTCCGAACACGTTGTTCATGACGGTGGGATAGATCGAGACGGTCGAGCCGACCCCGGTCCCCGACAGCGTAGATTCGCGTTTCTGGGCGTCGGCGAAGGTTTTTACCGGCGAGGTCTTCCACATGAACACGATGTTGACGAGCGAGTCGATGCGGCCGATCCAATTGAGCTCGGCGGTCTTGAAGCGCACGCCCAGAGTGCCGAGCTTCTCGTCGAGCGGGATGGTCGGCGCGCCGATGCCGATGACGGTGCCGTCCTTGGGAGCGACGTTGAAAATCGTGTTCACCGCCAGGAAGCTGCCGGCGCCGGGCTGGTTCTTCGGCACGATCGCGGGCTTTCCGGGAATGTGCTTGCCGAGATGGCGGGCGAGCAGCCGCCCGAAAGTGTCGTTGCTGCCGCCGGGCGGGTAGCCGATGACGAAATCGACGGTCTTGCCGGCGTAGAACTGTTCCGGCATTTGCGCCGATGCTTCGGCACCCAAGACTCCGGCAAGCAAGACGGCGACGCAGCTCGCGCGTAGACACAACTGCACGTCGTTTTCCTTCCCTGTTGTAGCCCTCGGGGCGGATGGGCTCCAAGGGCGTTTATGCCCGTCCATAGCCCGCGAAGACGGGCGTCAAAAGCCCTTCTGGCGGGATATAGCGTAATCCGCCTTCCCGTTCCACAAAACACTGACCACGGGTTGCGGCGGCGCTGCTCGCAGCGGAATTTATGATGCCGCGCTCGCCTCTCGCTTGCGCGGGGAGGTGGTGTATCATTTTTCGAAAGTTGCTTTGTCCGATCCAACAGATGCCGGTTTCTTTTTCCTCTTCCTCACGGCGTAGGCGTCGCGCCATCATCATCGGTGGCTCGATGTCCGGCCTGTTTGCCGCGGCATTCCTGCGGCAGAAGGGGTGGGACGCCGACGTCTATGAGCGCTCGATGGTCGAACTGGTCAGCCGCGGCGCCGGGATCACCACCCATCCAGAGCTGCTGGACGCGCTTCGCGAGAGCGGCGCTGGCATCCGCGACCTCGGCGTCGAGGTCGAGAAACGCATCGCTCTCGACCGCGACGGGCGCGTGATCGCAGAGAAATACCTGCCGCAGATTCTCACCTCCTGGGACCGGTTGCAGCGGCTCCTGCGCGAGACCATCGATGCGGCGCGTTACCACCTCGGTCATACCTTCGAGCGCGTGGAGCAGCACGGCTCCGGCGTCGTCGTGCATTTCGCCGGCGGGCATAGCGAGCGCGCCGATATCCTCATCGGCAGCGACGGCATCCGTTCCAGTGTGCGCGCGCAGGTCGCACTGGCCATCCAGCCGATCTATTCCGGCTATTACATCTGGCGCGGCGCGCCGAACGAAGCCGACCTCAAGCCGCGGACGCGCGAAAGTATTTTCCCTTACTTCACGTTCTTCCTGCCGGAGCGGCAGCAGATCATCGGCTATCCCATCGCCGGACTGAACAACGATCTGCGATTCGGCCATCGCCGCTACAATTTCATCTGGTATCGCGTCGGCGACGCGCAGACGCTGCGCGAAATGTGCGTGGACGAGGACGGCCACCAGCACGAGTATTCCGTGCCGCCGCCGCTCATCCGCAAAGACCTGATTGCGCAAATGCGCGCGGATGCCGAAGCGATCATGCCGCCGCAGTTTCTGGATTGCCTCAGCCAGATGCGGCCGTTCTTCACGCCGATCTACGACTTCTCGACCCCGCAATTGGTATTCGGGCGCGTTGTGCTGGTCGGGGATGCTGCGTCGGCCGCGCGCCCGCATATGGGCTTCGGCATGGCCAAGGCCGGCGGCGACACGGAGGCGCTCGCCGAGGCGCTCGGCAGCCATGACGATATCGACGCTGGGCTTGCCGCGTATAATAGGATTCGCCAGCCGATCGGCGAACGCATCATGCTGCACGGACGCAAGCTCGGCGCCCATCTCGGTGTGAATTTGCGCACGGACGAAGACCGCGCGATGTGGAAGCTGTTGCAGGATGATCGCGCCATGATGGACTGGATCGCGGTACCGAATTTCTTGGCCGCCTATCGATGACCGACCTGCCAAAACCCGATTACGCGCGCAACATGCGCATCATCGGCTATTCCGACCAGGGCGGCAGGCCCGACGGCGTGCAGATCATGGTGCATCGCGGCTACGCCTATATCGGCCACATGTTCTCCAAGGGCTTCAGCGTTGTCGATGTACGCGACCCCAAGCGCCCGCGCGCGGTGAACTACCTGGCCGCGCCGCCTGGGACCTGGAACATCCACCTGCAAGCCCATGACGACCTGCTCCTCGTCATCAACGCCAAGGACATGTTCGCGGCGGCGGAGTTCGCCGACGAGAAGGCCTATTACAAAGGTCAGCTCGGCAAGGTGGTGGGCACGGCTGAGAAGAAAAGTACCGCGCGCGACTGGACTGCAGGGCTCGCAGTCTATGACATCTCCAAACCGCACACGCCGACGCGCATCGGCTTCATGCCGGTTGACGGCGGCGGCATTCACCGCATCTGGTACACTGGCGGACGGTGGGCCTACGTCTCCGCGCTGCTCGACGGCTTCACCGATTACATCTTCATGACCGTGGATATGGACGACCCGGCGAATCCGCGCGCGGCCGGGCGTTACTGGATCCCCGGCATGAACCAGGCCGGCGGCGAGACGCCGTCATGGCCGGCGACCAGCCGCTATGGATTGCACCATGCGATTGTGCACGGCGACACCGCTTACGCCGCGTGGCGCGATGCCGGCATGGTGGTGATCGATGTCGCCGACCGCACGCAACCCAAGTTGATCACGCAGCGGAACTGGTCGCCGCCGTTCGGCGGAGGGACGCACAATTGCCTGCCGCTGGCCGACCGCGATCTCCTTATCGTGCTCGATGAAGCCGTGCTGGATCATCAGGAGGATGGCCTCAAGCTCATCTGGGTCTTCGACAACCGGGTGAAGGCAAATCCCGTGAGCATTTCCACTTTCCCGACGCCGGCGGAAGCCGACTACGTGCATAAGGGCGGCCACTTCGGCCCGCACAATATCCACGAGAACCGGCCGGGCAGTTTCGTAAGCTCGGAATTGATCTTTGCGACCTATCAGAACGCAGGAGTGCGCGTGTTCGACATCCGCGACCAATACCGGCCCAACGAAGTTGGCGCGCTGGTGCCATCCGCGCCCGCGCGCATGATGGACCACCGGCCAAATCGCGCGCAGGTGATCCAATCCGCCGACGTTTTCGTCGATGCCGGCGGCCTGATCTACAGCACCGACTACAACGGCGGGCTGTACATCCTCGAATTCACGGGCTGACCCAAGCGTTGAGAAACTGCAGAATGAGCAAGCATGGCGTGATGCGCATTTGTCCAGCGGCAAGCTACGCCGCTCAACAAGCGTCCGCACGAGAGATCGATAAATTCGGAAGGAGCTTCGAATGCTGACGCTTTACCACAATGACATGTCGCTGTGCGCGCAAAAGGTGAGGATCTGTCTCGCCGAGAAAGGACTCGCCTGGGAGGACAAGCACCTGGTGCTGCGGGCGGCGGAGCATCAGCAGCCGTGGTATCTCAAGCTTAACCGCCGCGCCGTGGTGCCGACGCTCGTTCACGATGGACACGTTGTTACGGAGTCCAATGTCATTCTCGAGTATCTTGAGGACGTCTTTCCACAGCCGCGGCTGCGGCCGAGTGATCCGTATCCCAGGTCGAAGATGCGCCTATGGATCAAGCAACTGGATGAAGATGTCCATGATGCCGGCGCGGCGATCCTCAGTTTCGGGATCGCCTTCCGTCATCAATATCTCGAGCGCGCCGAGCTCGGAAAAGCAACCGAATTCCAAACATCTTCAAACGCGAGCGCCGGCGTGACGTGATTGAGAACGGCACCCGCTCGCAACATTTCATGATAGCCGTGCAGCGCATGCTACAGCTCCTGGATGAGATGGAGGAGGCGCTCGCAGAGCATCGCTGGCTCGGCTGTGAGGAATACACCCTGGCGGATGTTGCCTTTACGCCGTATTTGGCTCGGCTCGAGCACCTGAACATTTTCGGCATGGTCAGCGATCGCAATCATGTCGCCGAGTGGTATGGGCGCTGCAAGGCGCGGCCAAGTTTCGAATCGGGCATCAAGACGTGGGAAAACCCGAGCTACATCGCACTCATGACTCGCCGCGGCGGAACACTGGCCCGACGTGCAGAGCATCATGGCCGGCTTGAAATCAGCGGCATGAGCAAGTGTTCCGCAAATCTAGGCTGTGTGCTTACTAACCGCGCAGATCGCAGGTCCGCTTTCGGGGAGCAGAGAGCACAACATGTGCTCGTTCTGAGCCTTCCCGTTTTGGCCCAAACAACACATGGCGCTGGCTGGCGGGATACGTGGAGCGAGATTCATGCAACGTCCAGTGGCCCGCGGGGTGGGGGGACGGTAGCCTCGGAGCAACAACAATGAACTCAGCGCTGCTACAAAATCTGATGGCCGGAGCTGGATCGAGCAGCCAGTTCATTGGCGGGCTCCCGCCCTAGGAGGTCGGCAGTAATGACGGATGAAGGCTTGCGCTACGACGTTTCCGACCAGATCGCGGAGATCAGCCTCGCGCGCCCGCCGGTGAATGCGCTGAGCCTTTCGCTACTCGAGCAACTCATAGCGGCGTTGCGGCGGGCCGCGGCCGACGAGAACGTTCGCGCCGTCGTGCTGACGAGCGCGCTGCCGCGTCGATTCAGCGCGGGGTTGGACTTGCGTCTGATGCTCGGCAGGCCGGCAACCGATGTGCGACGATTGCTGGACAAGCTCTACGTGGAGTTGGCCGACGTACAATACAATCTCGGCAAGCCGTCGATCGCCGCCGTCGGCGGCTCTGCGCGGGGTGGCGGCATGACGCTGGCCATTTCCTGCGACGTGCTCCTTGCCGGGGAAAGCGCGACATTTGGCTATCCCGAAATCGATCTCGGCCTCGTTCCGGCAATTCATTTTGTGCATCTGCCGCGCATTGTCGGCCGTCATCGCGCCTTCGAGCTGCTGTTCAGCGGCCGCACCTTTGGCGCCGAAGAAGCCCTTTCCCTCGGCCTCGTCAGCCGGATCGTGCCGGACGAGAGGGTGCGGGACGAAGCACGGGCAATGGCGCGTGTTTTTGCGACGAAGTCGCAAACAACCATGCGGCTGGGACGCGCTGCTTTCGTGCGCGTCAACGACCTCGAGTACCGGCGCGGCATTGGCGAGGCGGTGGAGAATTTCTGCGACGTCGCTGCGACCACCGACGCTCAGGAAGGAGTGCGGGCGTTCATCGAAAAGCGGCCGCCGAATTGGTAGTCGGCGGCAAATGGCTGTTTAGCGTGCACGCGCGTGCCGACTGCGAGCCTGGCACTCCGCGTCGTTTCCCTGCGGGGCCGAGGCACGGAAGCAATTGGACCTGAAGCGGAGGCGTCGGCGCTGTCGAGGTGATGTATTGCGGCTGTTGGCAGCCGCAATTTTTGCTATAGACGACGGGTTGACCAACGGGAGGAAGTCCCATGAAGGGAATTGTCTTCGCTGCCATGATTGCGGCCTTGGCGATCGGCCCGGCAATGGCGCAAGAAACCTGCGCAAGCAAAGCAGTCGACAAGAATGGCAAGCCACTGGCCGGCGCCGCTCTCAACAGCTTCCTGAAAAAATGTAAACGGGAGGCATGCGCGCCAAAGGCGGTGAGCGCGGAGGGCAAGAAACTCTCCGGCGCCGCTAAGAACAGTTTCATGCGCAAATGCGAGAGGGACGCCTGAGACGTTGGGACAGCGCCCCTTCCGCACGCGTGCGCCACTTTGCCGACGAGGTGATCGAATGAAGCGACGGGATTTCATCAGCCTTGTCGGCGGCGCGGCGGCGGCTTGGCCGCTGGCGGCGAGCGCGCGGCAGCCGGCGGTCTGCGAGCGGCCGCGGACGTTCCGCCAGGGCCTGAAGGCAATCCGCTATATCGAAGGCGAAAGGGGGCGCGCTGTGCTTCGGAGTTTGTTCGGCTACTTGCTCCTCAGCGGCGCCATGGCGATGCCGGCGGCCGCGGAGAACGCGCCGGGGGTGACCGACAGCGAGATCAAGATCGGCCAGACCATGCCTTATACCGGTCCGGGCGCCTGGCTCTCGTCTATCGGTTTGGCCGAGAAGGCCTACATGCAAATGATCAACGATCAGGGCGGCGTCAATGGTCGCAAGATCAACCTGATCAGTGTCGACGACGGCTTCCTGCTGTGGCGAACCGGCAACGAGACGCGCAAGCTGATCGAAGTGGACCACGTCGCCTTTACTTTCGGTTCGATTGGGACGCCCACTCAGGTCTCGGTCGCAAAATATCTCAACGAGCGAAAAATTCCGCAGCTGTTCATCGCGAGCGGCGCCTACCGCTGGGGCAATTACAAGGAGACCCCCTACTCGATCGGCGGCCTCGCCCCGAGCTACCGACTGGGAGCGCGTCTTTATACCCGACATATTCTCCGGCAGGATCCAAATCCAAAAATCTGTATCCTCTATGAGGACAATGACTTCGGTCGCGACTATACGGCCGGCGTGCGCGACGTGCTGGGCGACAAATACGCTGCGACCGTCAGGGAAGCGACCTACGAGTTCACGGATGCCTCGATCGACCGGCAGATCGTCGAACTCAAGGCGACCGGCTGCAATGCGCTGATCGCCGTCACCCTCCCGCCGTTCGCCGTGCAGGCGATCCGTAAGGTCCGCGATCTCGGCTGGAAGCCGATTTTTTTCATGAACAGTGTCTCAGTCTCGGTACCCCTTGTGCTCCAGTCGGCCGGGCTCGAGAGCAGCATCGGTTTGTTGTCCTCGACCTGGATCAAGGACCCGCTTGATCCTGCCTTTGAGAATGACCCGGGGATGAAAGATTGGCGCGCCTGGATGAGCAAGTATCTGCCGGGTGAGGATGTGCGCCGGCCGAGCTTTGTTTACGGCTACAACTCTGCGGCCACCATGGTGCAGGTGCTCAAACAGGCGGGCAACGATCTCTCGCGCGAGAATATCATGCGCCAGGCGAGGAACCTGCGCGACCTCGAGCTGCCGATGCTGCTGCCCGGCATCAAAGTCAGCACCAGTCCGACCGACTATTATCCGGTCCAGCAGCTGCAGCTGATGCGGTTTGACGGCAAGCGCTGGGTGCGGTTCGGCGATTTGGTCTACGACGAGTGAGCCGCACTACGGATTGCGCGCGATCTGCTCCAGCACAGGTTTCCACATCTGCTGCTCGGCGTGGATGAAGGACAGGAGTTCGGTCGGCGTCATCGGATGCGGATAGTTGCCGGTCGTTTCGAGCTTGGTCTTGGTTGCGGGATCGGTGACCGCCGCGCTCAAATCGTCGCTCAGCTTGCGCACGATGGCGTCGGGTGTCCCGACCGGCGCGACCAGCGCGAGCCAGCCGCGGGCGTTGAAGCCGGGAAGCGTTTCCGCGGCGGTGGGCAGATCCGGAAAGTCGGACAGGCGCGCCGTCGAGCCGAGGGCGAGCGCCTTGATGGCTCCGGCCTGCAACGCGCCCGCGAGTGGCGGATAACCGTCGATGACCATCGGCACGCGCCCAGCGATCACATCGTTGAGCGCTTGCGCGGTGCCGCCGAGATAAGGAACCATGAGCAGCTTGATGCCTGCTCGTTGTTGTAGCGCTTGGCCGACCAGGTGGGACAGCGTCCCGCGTCCGGTTGCGGCGTACGAGATTTCGCCCGGCCGTGATTTCGCGAGCGCGATGAATTCCGGCAGCGTCGTCACGCCGAGCGAGGACGTCACCGACAGGAAAAACGGCTGCTCGCCGACGAAGCCCACCGGGACAAAATCGCGCGGCACTTCGAGCGGCAGGTTGGCTTGCAGCCCCGGCAGCGTCACGAAGGCGGACGAGGCGGGCATGTAGAGCGTATAGCCGTCGGGCGCGGCGGCAGCGGCGGTGCGCGCGGCCACGGCGCCGCCGGCACCCGGATGGTTGAGCGCGAGGACCTGCCGCCCCCACATCTGCGACAGGCGGTCGGCGACAATCCGCAACAGCGCGTCCGGGGAGCCGCCCGGCGCCGAATGGGTGATGATCCGCACCGGCCTGGCGGGAAAGTCCTGCGCTTGCGCGCGCGCGATTCGTGAGACTGCCGGCAGCGCAGCCGCACCCGCGGCCAGATGCAGAAATTGTCTACGAGGAAGTTTCATCGCGTCCCGTGTCACTGCGCGCCTGCCGACGGCATGCTCCTCAAGACGGCGTCGGTATGTCGCGCTGACAGCTTGAGGATAATGTTACACCGTTTGTTTGCGCGCGGAAGAACTGATGTCGCCCATTGGCACGAAGCGGACATCAGCCAGCGATTCCAAACATTTTGAGTGTGACAGAAAACCACATGGGACATGGGCCCATACCGTTCGATCATTGACCGGTCTGATTTGTGTCGGGAGAGTGCCATGAAAAACTTTTCGGTCTTATATGCGGTGGTGCTTTTGATCCTTGCGATGGCCGCGGTCGCTACGTCCGCCGATGCGAAAACTTCAAAGAGCAAGCAGCAGTATCTTCGGATAAAGCTCCAGGAGGCCACAATCTCAAGCGTTCGCGCGAAGCCAGCATCGACGCCCGCCTCAACTGCAAAAACTGGAGGAGCGATGTGGTCACGTTGAACGCAGCCAAGCTGCCGCTCATCTGGATTTGAACTTCAATGCCGGCCACGTACGCACAGGCAGCTTCAATGGCCAAAGTTATTGTCTTTCTCACATTCGTCACCTTCGTCGCGCCCGGTCCGCTCGCATCCGAAGCTTGGGCAGGAAGGAAGGTGAATAAGCCTAGCAGCCTGTCCCAGCATGCCGTCAAAGGGGGAACATTATATGGAAGTTACAATGACCCACAGGAAGGCGGGCGGTGGGCCTAAATCTCCTTGAAAACCGACCTTCGGAAACGCGCGCTGAGCGCGCTACCCAGACTGCGCGCGCCAAAGCCGTCCACGCACGGCGAGGTCGATCATGAACACGGCCGTGTAGGATGCTGGAGCTCGCGGGGTCCGCGGTGGCGGGAGCGAAATCCCATAGAGCAGCGGTCTCCTGACGGCACCGCGATGTGCTATCGTTAGGGTCGCAGCACCGACACCGACGCCTTTACCGCAAGAAATTTCTTCCTATGCAAAAGAGCCTGCTGTTCATCCCTGGACCCGTGGCCGTTTCCGAGCCAGTGCTGGCCGCGATGCCGAAGCCGCTCATCAATCATCGCGGCCCCGAGTACGCGCGCCTGCTCCACAGCATCGCGGAACGCATGCAATCGATCTTCGCAACGACAGGCGATGTATTGTTGTTGGGCGCATCGGGGACGGGCAGCCTCGAAGCGGCGGTGACCAACATGTTCGGCCCGGGTGACACCCTCCTCGCGTGCCCGACCGGCGTTTTTGGCGAGCGGATCGCCACGATCGCGAAGATGTGGGGCTGCACGGTCGAGGTGCTCGAGACGCCATGGGGCGCCGGGGTTGATCCTGAAGCGTTGGCCGCGCGGCTGCGCGCCGACCGCGAAAACAAGCTCACCGGCATCCTGTTGACCCACAACGAGACCTCCACCGCCGTCCAGATCGATCTGGGCGCGATGTCGCGTGCGATCGGGACTCACCCGGCGTACGTAGTCGTCGACTCGGTGAGCGGGTTGGGCGCGAGCGAATTCAAGATGGACGAGTGGAAGCTCGACATCGTCTGCGCTGCGTCGCAAAAGGCGCTCGCGTGTCCTCCCGGCCTCGCGATGGTCGCGGTGAGCCCGCGCGCATGGAAGAAGATAAAGGCGAACAAGGCGCCGCGCTTCTACTTCGATTTACAGAAGCACAAGGAGTTTTTCGACAAGGGCGAGCCGCCCTGGACGCCGCCGGTTTCGGTTGCTTTTGCACTCGACGTCGCGATCGACCTTTACGAAAGGGAAGGGCCCCGGAACGTCTGGGCGCGTCACGCACGCTACACCGACGCGCTTCATCAAGCCATCAAGGCGCTTGGGATGCAGATCTTCTCACGCGACGGCGTGCATTCGGTCACCGTCACCGGCATTGTGACGCCGCACGGGCTCGACAACAAGACGGTGTTGACGAAGCTGCGCGATGAGCATGGCGTCGTGATCTCCGATGGGCAGGGCAAGATGGCCGGGAAGATGTGGCGTTGGGGGACGATGGGGGCCATCTCCGAGGCCGACGTGGTCGCCGCGCTCGGAGCCTTCGAAACCGTCATCCGGCAGATGGGCTACCCGTTCGAGGATGGGGCTGCCGTGAACGCGGCGCTCGACGTTTTCGCCGGGACCGGCAAGAAGGGGCTCCAATCGGAAGCGGCTTCATTGCGAGTCTAAGGCGGCCGGCGGCAACCGGATTGGGGGCCGCGGTCGCGGACACCGTCCGAAGCGGCAGCGTGCCGAAACGCTTTTGGGGAACGTGGGCACCGAGCGCACGCCAACACCCGGCTACACGGCGACGCGTGAGGCCGCTATGACGGCATTCGCCAAAAGCTGGCGGCGGGAGTAACGCCGCCACCAGCCGTCACCAAAAAGGTGCCTCGGAAAAATTCAGCTACTGGCCCTTTGGATCAACGTTGTACCACCTTGTGATGGTAGCGGTGAGCGACCCGCGATTGCCGAGGGGCTGCCGAGGCCTGCGGGGCCGGGCAATCCTTCATATAGCTGTAACCCCGATTGATATCGACGTCGGCTACGCACTGATTGCCGCGGCGGACCGGACCGACGCTGGCGTACCATTCCCACGGCTGCTGCGCCACGGGCGCCCCGCGGTACGGTGGGTAGATGTTTGGGTTGATATCGGCTTGTGCATTCGCCGACACTACTCCGAAGGTTGAAGCCAAAATGCCCACGCTTGCGACGATAAGAGCGTGTTTCATCGTTTATCTCCCTTGGACAACGGATGCGAGAGCAGACAGCAACGCCCGCAGGAGGTGAACGTTCCAAACTTCAGGGGTTAAATTCTCGTTAACAGGGCTACGTGATCTTGTCTTGCTTCATTTGCTCCAATTCTCTTTCGGCTTCGCGCCTGACGGCTGGCTGGCGGCGGGAAGTCGCCGCTCTTCGAGGGTAAGCGGACCTCACGCGGACACCGGGCCGTCGGCTGGATGGCCCCAGACGGTCATCGGGAATGGTATGGTTGCACGACTTATCGACAGAGAGGCCACATGACCTACGAGGCGATCAATTTCGGCAAGAAGTTCGGGTTATTCCACGAGCAATGGCAGCCGAAGGTCGTAGCCGAAATGAACGACTACCAGTTCAAGCTCGTGAGGCTGCAGGGCGACTTTATTTGGCGCGATCACAAGCATACGGATGAAACCTTCATCGTCCTAGAGGGCGTTCTGAGGATCGATTTTCGCGATGGGGCGGTCCGGTTGTCGGCGGGCGAGATGTTCGTTGTCCCGAAAGGGTGTAGAGCACAAGCCTTACGCCGAACACGAGGTCAAGCTGTTGCTGATCGAGCCGCGTGGGGTACTCAATACCGGCCATGCGGGCGGCGAGCGCACGGCCGAGAATGATGTTTGGATTTAAGGGCAACTAAGGTCCGTTAGTGCCACGAAGCGGACGTACCGAGACGTCTGCTATTTGCCCGCCTTCGGGGGCAAACCGGAAAACATTTGCTCCTTCTGAGCCTTTCCACCTTTGACCCTGGCTGCGTAAAACGCCCCGCTGCGAGGCGGCACCATCAACGCGAGCGCGGATCGAGCGCGTCGCGCAGGCCGTCGCCGACCAAGTTGAAGGCAAGAACAGCAAGAAAAATTGCTAGCCCCGGCCAAACCGCCATCCAGGGCGCATTGAAGAGAAAACGCTGGGCGGAGTTGAGCATGCTGCCCCACGAAGGCGCGGGAGGTTGTTGGCCAAGGCCCAGAAAAGACAGCGACGCTTCGGCGATGATGGCGGCGGCGATCGACAGCGTCGCCTGCACCAGCAACGCGGGCAGGACATTCGGCAGGATATGAACGAGCGCGATTCGCCAATGCGGGTTGCCGACCGCACGCGCAGCCTCGACATAGTCCTCGACCTTCACGGCCATCACCTGGGCGCGCGTCAGCCGTATGAATATTGGCGTCGTCGTAACGCCGATTGCGATCATCGCATTGCCGAGGCTGGGCCCCAGGAAGGCGGCGAGCGCAATGGCAAGAATGAGAAACGGGCACGCCAGAACGGCATCGGTGATGCGGCCGAACAGCGCATCGACGAAGCCGCCCGCATAGCCGCAGATTATGCCTATCGGCACGCCGACCAAAAGCGCGATCGCGACCGAGATGACACCCGCCAGCAGCGAGGCGCGCGCACCATAGATCACGCGCGCGAGCACGTCCCGTCCGACATCGTCGGTGCCGAACCAATGCAGCGCCGACGGCGCCTTCCGCACGGCACTCCAAGTCTGCAGGTTCGGATCGTAGGGCGAGATCAA
>Ga0070699_100001575_pt1 | contig 20852 bp, 15 predicted proteins | sample KBSK1503metaG_FD_65473 | JGI IMG/M metagenome (GOLD analysis project Ga0070699, IMG submission 65473) | Corn, switchgrass and miscanthus rhizosphere microbial communities from Kellogg Biological Station, Michigan, USA - KBS K1-50-3 metaG | ecosystem: Host-associated > Plants > Roots >...
TCGGTTTTCCAGGAGGTCGAATGTTCAGGCATGTCTCTGCGCTGGCGGCGAACCCCGTCAGCGTAAGCGGCTCCAACCTGACCTGGGTCATCATCGTCGCCGTCGTCGCGCTGCTCGCGCTCGGCGTGGCCGGCGTGCTGGTGCGGGAAGTACTCGCGGCCGGCCAGGGAACCCAGCGGATGCAGGAAATCGCCAAGGCGGTGCAGGAAGGCGCCGCCGCGTACCTGCGTCGGCAGTTCAGGACCCTCGGCGTGTTCGTCGTCATCATCTTCTTCGTGCTGCTCCTGCTGCCCGCGGACGGTACCGGGGTGCGCTGGGGCCGCAGCATCTTCTTCCTGGTCGGCGCGCTGTTCTCGGCACTGACCGGGTTTGTCGGCATGACGCTGACCACCCGCGGCAACGTCCGGGTGGCGGCCGCCGCGCGTGATGGCGGCGAGCGGAGGGCGTTCCGGATCGCGTTCCGCACCGGCGGCGTGGCCGGCATGTTCACCGTCGGCCTGGGCCTGTTCGGCGCCGCCCTGGTGGTGCTGGTCTACAAGAGCAACGCGCCGAGCGTCCTGGAGGGCTTCGGCTTCGGCGCGGCGCTGCTGGCGCTGTTCATGCGTGTCGGCGGCGGCATCTACACCAAGGCCGCCGACGTGGGCGCGGACCTGGTCGGCAAGGTCGAGCAGGGCATCCCCGAGGACGACCCGCGCAACGCCGCGACGATCGCCGACAACGTGGGCGACAACGTGGGCGACTGCGCGGGCATGGCGGCGGACCTGTTCGAGTCGTACGCGGTCATGCTGGTCGCCTCGCTGATCCTGGGCAAGGTGGCGTTCGGAAACGACGGCCTGGTCTTCCCGCTGATCATCCCGGCCATCGGGGTCATCACCGCGGTCATCGGCATCTTCGCCGTCGCCCCGAGGCCGAACGACCGCAGCGGCATGACCGCGATCAACCGCGGCTTCTTCATCTCCGCGATCATCTCGGTCATCGGCGTGGCCATCGCGTGCTTCACCTTCCTGCCCGCGCATTTCAGCAGCTTCAAGGGCGTGACCGACCCCGCCATCGCGGCCTTCAACGGCAACCCGCGCTGGACCGCGCTCGGCGCGATCCTGATCGGCATCGTGCTGGCCAGCGCCATCCAGCTGCTCACCGGGTACTTCACCGAGACCAACCGGCGTCCGGTTAAGGACATCGGGGAGAGCTCGGAGACCGGGGCGGCCACCGTCATCCTCTCCGGCGTGTCCATCGGGATGGAGTCCGCCGTGTACTCGGCGCTGCTGATCGGCGGCGCCGTGTTCGGCTCCTACCTGCTGGCCACAGGCAACGCCACCATCGCGCTGTTCGCGGTGGCGATGGCCGGCCTCGGCCTGCTGACCACGGTCGGCGTGATCGTGTCGATGGACTCGTTCGGCCCGGTCACCGACAACGCGCAGGGCATCGCGGAGATGTCCGGCGACGTCGAGGGCGACGCCGCGCAGGCGCTGACCACGCTGGACGCGATCGGCAACACCACCAAGGCGATCACCAAGGGCATCGCGATCGCCACCGCGGTGCTGGCCGCGACCGCGCTGTTCGGCGCGTTCCGCACCCAGGTGGAATCGGCGCTGACCGGCAAGGCGTCGGGCACCTTCGCGCTGGACGTGGCCAAGCCGAACGTCCTGGTCGGCGTCATCATCGGCGCCTCGATCGTGTTCTTGTTCTCCAGCCTGCTGATCATGGCGGTGGGCCGGGCCGCCCAGCGGGTGGTGCTCGAGGTGCGGAACCAGTTCCGCACCCACCCGGGCATCATGGACTACACCGAGAAGCCCGACTACAGCCGGGTGGTCGACATCGTCACCAGGGACTCGCTGCGTGAGCTGGTCACCCCCGGCCTGCTCGCGGTGCTGGCCCCGATCGCGGTCGGCTTCGCGCTCGGCTACCAGCCGCTCGGCTCCTACCTGGCCGGCGCGATCGCGGTCGGCGTGCTGATGGCGATCTTCCTGGCCAACTCCGGCGGCGCCTGGGACAACGCCAAGAAGCTGGTCGAGGACGGCAACCACGGCGGCAAGGGTTCCGAGGCGCACGCCGCCACCGTCGTCGGCGACACCGTGGGCGACCCGTTCAAGGACACCGCGGGCCCGGCCATCAACCCGCTGATCAAGGTGATGAACCTGGTCTCCCTGCTCATCGCCACCAGCGTGGTCAAGTACAGCGGCAACACCGGCCTGCGGGTCGGTGTCGCCGTCGGCGCGGTGATCGTCATCGTCGCCGCGATCGTGATCTCCAAGCGCCGCTCTGCGGGCATGGGTGAAGAGACCCCGGCCGGCACCGAGGTGACCGGCGCGGTCTCACCCGCGGTGGAAGGTGCCACCACGGCCCCCGACGCCCCCAAGGTCGCCGTCGCCGAGGAGACCGCGGACCGCGAACCCGCCGCCAAGCACACCGAGTAGCGCCGAGTTCCAAGCCCGCCAGCAAGGCCATGAAACCCGGGTTCCAGTGCGTTCGAGCGCCATGGAACCCGGGTTTCATGCCGTTCCGGGGTCCAGCAGCACTACGCCATGGCCGCCACGTCGTCGCTGGAGATGCCGAGCAGGTACAAGATGGCGTCCAGGTAGGGCACGCTCAGCGAGGTGTCGGCCGCGTCCCGGACCACCGGCTTGGCGTTGAACGCCACGCCGAGCCCGGCCGCCACGATCATGTCGAGGTCGTTGGCCCCGTCGCCGACCGCGACCGTCTGGGACAGCGGAACCCCGGCCCCGGCGGCGAACCGGCGCAGCGCGTCCGCCTTCCCCGACCGGTCGATCACCTGGCCGCACAGCCGCCCGGTCAGCTTCCCGTCGGCGATCTCCAGCTCGTTGGCGGCCACGTAGTCGATCCCGAGCTCGGCCGCCAGCGGCCTGATCACCTGGATGAAGCCGCCGCTGACAATGCCCGACTTGTAGCCCAGGCCGCTCAGCGTCCCGATCAGCGTGCGGGCGCCCGCGGTCAGCCGGAGCCCGGCCCGGACCTCGTCCAGCACCGCGGCGGACAGCCCCGCCAGCAGCGACACCCGCTCGCGCAGCGACGCGGTGAAGTCCAGCTCGCCGCGCATCGCGGCCGCGGTGACCTTCGCCACCTCCGCGGCGCAGCCGGCCCGCTCGGCCAGCAGGTCGATCACCTCGTCCTGGATGAGGGTGGAGTCCACGTCCATGACAATCAGCCGCAGCGCCCGCCGGTGCAGCCCGCCGCGCTGGACCGCCACGTCGATGCCGTGCTCCACCGCGGCGCGGGCCAGGTCGTCCCGGAGCGTGGCCGGGTCCCCGCCGGACACGTCCAGCTCGATGCAGGTCACCGGCTGCTGCGCCAGCCTGCCGATGCGGTCGATGTTGGCCCCGCTGGCCGCGATCCGCCCGGCGATGGCGGTGATGGCGGCGGGCACCAGCGGGCTGCCCAGCAGGGTCACGTGCAGCCGCCCGCCGCGTGCGGGCGGGTCACCCGAGCCCATCGTGATCTCCGCGTCCAGCCCGAGGTCGGCCGCCAGCGTATTGACCGCCGTGAGGATCTCGTTCACGTCGGGTTGCGCGTCGCAGCCGAGTACCACGCCGAGCACCAGCCGGCCCCGGATCACTACCTGCTCGACGTCCAGCACGGTCAGCGGATGCCTGGCCAGGGCACCGAACAGCCGGGAGGTCACGCCCGGCCGGTCCCGGCCGGTCAGCGTGATCAGCAGAGTACTCATCGCGGGCGCCAGGCTACCCGAATCACCCCGCGATCAGGGCAGCAGCAGGTGAACATCACCAAACTCGTGCCACAGGTACCCGGCGTCGATCGCCGCCTGATAGCACCGGCTCAGCAGCTCGGGCCCGGCGAAGGCGGCCAGCATCCGCAGGTGCGAGGAGCGCGGCTCGTGCAGCCCGGTGAGCAGCCCGTCCACCGCCCTGACCCCGGTCTCCGGAGTGACCACGTACGACGTCCAGCCCGCTGCGGCCCGCACCCGGCCGTCCGCCCTGCCCAGGGCGGTGCTGCCCAGGGCGGTGCTGCCCAGGGCGGCGGTTTCCAGCGCGCGGACCACCGTAGTGCCCCCCGCGATGACCCGGCCGCCACGGGCCCGCACGTGGTTGACCAGGTCGGCCGTTGCGGGCGGCACGTCGTAGGGCTCCGGGTACGGGTCCTCGTCGCCTTCCAGCGAGGACACCCCGCAGTGCAGGGTGAGCGGGGCGATCAGCACGCCGCCTGCCACCAGCCGGGTGACCACGGACGGGGAGAACGGACGGCTGGCGCTCGGCATCTCCGCGCTGCCCGGCTCGCGCGCGAACACCGTCTGGTAGTGCGACAGCGGCCACTCACGGGGCACGTAGGAGTACCGGATCGGGCTGCCGTACTTCAGTAGGTACGGCACCACGGCGACCGACAGCCTGGCCCGCCACAGCCGGGCCGTGGCCGGTCCCTCCAGGGTCAGCACCGCCCCGCCGGGCAGTCCGAGGCGCTGGCCGGGATACCCGCGACCGTTCGGCACCGTGGTCTTCCCCGTGACCTGCCGGAGTTCGGTCAGCCAGGACCCGTCCGGCCGCGGCCCGGAGAAGTGCACCGCCAGCTCGGCGGACACCCGGACCTGGGCCGGCAGGGTGGCGCTGGTGTTGATCACCAGCAGGTCGCCGGGGAGCAGCTGGCCGGGCAGCTCGGCGAAGCCGTGGTGGCTGATCTCGCCGGATGCCCGGCGGCTGACCAGCATCCGCACGCCGTCCCTGGGCAGGCCGCGCGCCTCGGGCGGCTCGTGGGCTTCCAGCGAGGCCGGCAACGCGAAGTCCGTTAGGGCCGCCAGCGTGGTCACGCCGTCACCGGCTCGCTGGGCAGAAGGTGAGCCGCGCGGTACCGGCCGCTCGGCAGCCGCTCGCCGATCAGCCGGACGAACGCGGGCACGACCGATTCCGGTTCGGGCCGGTCCGAGATGTCCTCGCCGGGGAAGGCCAGCTGGTGCATGTCGGTGCGCAGGTCGCCGGGGTCGGCCCACCAGACGCGCAGCACAGGCTCCTCGGCGGCCAGCACGCTCGAGGCCTGCTCCAGGGCGGCCTTGGCCGCGCCGTAGCCGCCCCAGCCCGCGTAGGCCTCCACAGCGGCGTCCGAGGTGATGTTCAGTACCGCGCCGCCGCTGGCGCGCAGCAGCGGCAGCGCCAGCTGGGTCAGCGCGACCGGCGCGACGACGTTGACCTCGAACGCGGCGCGCAGCTCGTCCGGCGGGTAGTCGGCCAGTGCGGGCAGCGGGCTGGCCCCGAGCGTGCCCGCGTTGTTGATGAGCAGGTCGAGCCGGCCAGCGGCCTGCGCGGCCGCGAGCAGCGCGGCCCGGTGCGCCGGGTCGGTGACGTCACCCGCGATCGCCGTCACGCGGCCGCCGCCCGCACGCAGCGCCCCCGCGGCTGCGTCCAGCGCGGCGGCGTCCCGCGCGTCGATGACGAGATCGAAGCCCTCGCGAACCAGGCCGGCCGCCAGGGCCCGGCCCAGCCCGCGGGAGGCCCCCGTGATGATCGCTGTCCTGTTGTCGCTCATGCCTTCGACGTTAGGCACCCCCGCGCCCGGGCACATCGGTCCTGCGTCCGGCAAGACCTGCGTCAATAGTCCTAGGACCCGGGCCCGATGCGAGACCGGCCCGGCCCGGCTAACGTCAGTCAGGTGAGCGAAGGGCTCGACGAGCTGTACCAGGTGAGCCAGGCGGTGCTGTCCGTCACCCGGCAGATGTCCGTCCGCGACGTGCTGCAGGTGATCGTGCGGTCGGCGCGGTCCCTGGTCGGCGCGCGCTACGCCGCGCTCGGCGTGCCCGACCAGGGCGACTCGTTCGCCGAATTCGTGGTGGACGGGATCAGCGACGCCGAGTGGGCGGCGATCGGCCCGCTGCCGCGGCGGCACGGGATGCTCGCCGTGCTGCTCAACCAGGGCAAGCCGGAACGGCTCCCGGACATCCGCAAGGATCCCAGGTTCGAGGGCTGGCCGGCCGCCCACCCGAAGATGTCGCACTTCCTCGGGGTGCCGGTCCGGGACGGCGAGGCGGTCCTCGGCATCATCTTCGCGGCCAACAAGGTCTCCGCGGCCGCCGAGAAGCGCGGGTTCACTGAACGCGACGAGGAGATCCTCTCCCTGTTCGCCGCGCACGCCGCGATCGCGCTGACCAATGCCCGGCTGTACGAGCGCAGCCGCGAGCTTTCGGTGATGCAGGAGCGGTCCAGGCTGGCCCGTGACCTGCACGACGCGGTCACGCAGAAGCTGTTCAGCATCCGGGCGCACGCCCGGGCCGCCGCGGTGCTGGCTGCCCGCGAGCCCCCGGACGCCGAACGGGTCCGGGCCGAGATCGAGGTCGTCGGCGAGCTGGGCGCCGAGGCCCAGGCCGAGCTCCGCGCGGTCATCGACGGCCTGGCCCCGCCGGACCTGGAGGAGGCCGGGCTGGCCGAATCCCTGCGCCGGTACGCGGTGCTGGCCGGCCGGGCGCACGGCGTCCCGGTCACGTTCACCGCCGCCTGCCTGCCGCCGCTGCCGCCGGCCGCCGAGGCGGCGCTCTACCGGGTGGCGCAGGAGGCGCTGCACAACGCGCTGCGCCACTCAGCGGCCTCCACTATCAAGGTGGCCCTATCCATGAGGGCAGGGCCTAAGACCCCGCGCCAGGTCGTGCTGGAGGTGTCCGACGACGGCCACGGGTTCGTCGCCGACGCCCCGTCCGGCGGACTCGGGCTGGCCTCGATGCGCGAGCGCGCGACGGCGGCCGGCGGCGCGCTGACCATCAAGTCGGGGCCCAGCGGAACCACCGTCCGGATGTCGGTGCCCGGAAAGGCGAAACGATGACCCAGCCGATCTCCGTGCTGCTCGTGGACGATCACCCGGTGGTCCGGCGCGGCCTGCGGGTGCTGCTCGAAGTGCAGGACGGCATCGAGGTGGCCGGCGAGGCCGGCGACGGCGCCACCGCGCTCGCGCTGGCCGCCGAGCTCACTCCGGACGTCGTCCTGCTCGACCTCAAGCTGCCCGGTATGGACGGCATCGCCGTGCTGACCGAGCTGAGGGCGCGGAACACCACGGCCAGGGTGCTCGTCCTCACCAGCGCCACCGAACCCGCCTCGGCCAGCCTGGCCATCCGCTCGGGCGCGTCCGGGGTGGTGTACAAGGACGTGGACCCGGACGCGCTGGTCCGGGCGATCCGCTCGGTGCACGACGGGCACCTGCTGCTCGCGCCGGGGGCAGCGGGCTCCCTGGTCCGCGCCGACGGCGGCTGGAACCCGGTGGCAGGGCTGGACGCGCTCACCAGCCGGGAGCGCGAGGTGCTCGCCGAGATCGCCAAGGGCCGGTCCAACCGGGAGATCGCCCGGGCGCTGACCGTCTCGGAGAAGACGGTGAAGGCTCACGTGAGTTCGGTGCTGGCCAAGCTCGGCGTGCAGGACCGCACCCAGGCCGCCCTGGTCGCGGTCAGGCACGAGCGGCCAGCGTAGCCAGCAGCGGCTAACTCCCGATCAGGTGCGCGTAGACGATGATGTTGTCCGTGTAGTGCCCGGTGGCCTGGTCGAACGGACCGCCGCAGGTGATCAGCCGCAGGCTCGGGTGGCCGGACTTGCCGTACACGGAAGCGGTCGGGAACGCGTCCTTGGCCACCTTCTGCAGGCCGTCCACGGCGAACGCGGCCACCTTCCCGTCGGCCAGGGTCACGTACACCTTGTCCCCGGTGTGCATGTTCCTGAGGTAGTAGAACACCGAGATGCCGGTGGTCGAGTCGACGTGGCCGAGGATGACGGCCGGGCCCTGCTGGCCGGGCGACGGGCCGTACCGGTACCAGCCGGTCAGGTTGTGCTCCGCGAGCGGCGGAACCTGCACGGTACCGTCCGCGTCCCGGCCCAGCTTCATGACCGGCGCGTTCACCCCGATCCGCGGGATACGGATGGTGACAGGGGCCGAACGGGCCAGCGGTCTCGCCCTCGGATCACTGGCTAGCCGCGGCGCGGTGGTCGTGATCGAGGGCGGGATGTAGGTCGCGCCGGCGTGTGCCGGAGTGCCGTCCAATACCCCGAACGCGGCCACGCTGGCACCGCCCGCGCACGCCACGGCGGCGGCGAGGGCGGTGCCAAGGGCCCAACGGCCCGTGCGCTTGCGCCTATGACGGGACAACGTCTAGGCGGCCGTCTTGCGGTAGCGACGGTAGGCGAACAGGCCCAGGCCAGCCGAGCCGAGCGCCAGGGCGGCGCCGCCCGCGACCAGCGGCACGTTAGGACCGCCGCCGCCGATGCTGCCGCCGCCGCCGGTGTTGGCGCCACCGGTCGGGGCCGCCGACGCGCTGGCGCTGGCCGAGGTCAGCGGCGTTGGCGGTGCGGTCGTCGGGCTGGCCGAACTCGGCACCGGGGCCGGGGTAGAGGGCGCCGGGCTTGAGGGCGGCGGCGGGCTCGACGGAGGCGGGCTCGACGGGGGCGGCGTCGACTTGCACGTGCAGGTCGGCGTCGGCGTCGGGGGCGGCGTGTGGCAGCCGCACGTCGGCGTCGGCGTTGGCGTGTGGCACTGGCACCCGCCGGACGGCGACGGAGTCTGGCCGTAGCCTCCGCCGGGCTGCCCGCTCAGGCTCGTCGCGGAAACCACGGCACTGACATGAGCCGCGGACTGCGGCGTCGCGTGCGCGGCCGTGGCTCCCAGCAGCAGCATTCCCACGCCTAGGGCGAAGCTACATGCCAGGATCCGGATGCGTGTGGGCATATCCCGCTCCTTCTCGCTAGCTTACTCATTGCGGTCGTATCGGGTTGGCAGGCAAAGCAGGCAGCATATCGCCCAGCCACCCGGTGCGTCCTGAATCCCAGTGATATCTACCTTGCAAAGCGCTCAAAAACCGCCACGTGTTACACAATCCACCAAACTGGCCTCTCGCCAGGCGAGATTTTCCGAACGGCCCACCCCCGGGGCCCACGTAACCGTCAATCCGGCTGGGCTGAGGGGGGTGCGGTGGCATAGGTTCGGTCTCGGCGGAGGGTGCGGAGAAAGGGAGCCTGATGTCCGATGAGGTGCTGCGGCTGCGGGGCGTCGAGGTGCGGCGGGACGCGGCGGTCCTGCTGCGCAACGTGGACTGGACGGCGCACGGGGACGAGCGCTGGATCCTGATCGGGCCGAACGGAGCGGGCAAGACCACCCTGCTCCAGGTGGCCGCCACCTTGATGTTCCCCACCGAGGGCACCGTGGAGGTGCTCGGCGAGCGCCTCGGCGAGGTCGACATCTTCGACCTGCGGCCGCGGATCGGGCTGACCAGCGCCGCGGTCGCCGAGCAGGTCCCGCCGGGGGAGAAGGTCATCGACCTGGTGCTCACCGCCTCGTACGCCATCCTGGGCCGGTGGAAGGAGGAATACGACTCCGCCGACGTCACCCGCGCGGTCGAGATCCTCGACGCGCTCGGCTGCGCGCACCTGATCAGGCGCAGGTTCGCCACGCTGTCCGAGGGCGAGCGCAAGCGGGTACAGATCGCCCGGGCGCTGATGCCCGACCCGGAGCTGCTGCTGCTCGACGAGCCGGCCGCCGGGCTCGACCTGGGCGGCCGCGAGGACCTGCTGCGGCGGCTAACCGCGCTGGCCCGCGACCCCAAGGCGCCGATGATGGTGCTGGTCACCCACCACGTCGAAGAGGTGCCGGACGGCTTCACCCACGCCATGCTGCTGCGCCGGGGCTCGGTGCTGGCGGCCGGGCCGATCGAGGACGTCTTCACCGCGCGGAACCTGTCCCGCTGCTTCGGCGTCCAGCTGGAGATCGAGCACCGCCAGTCGCGCTGGACCGCCCGTGCACGCTAGGTGGGGGGTGCCAGGGGGGGCATCCCCCCGGATGACACAGCGTGGTCGTCTGCTAGCCGAACTCGCTCGCGGTCGGTAACGTAGCAGACAAGCCCGGAAACTCCGGCAAACCACCGGAACCCCGCTCCGGGCGCGGGAGTGAGGCAGCCATGAGCCCTCTGGTCGGTACCATCCTGCTGGTCGTGTTCATCGCGCTCGTGGTCCTGGTGATCACCCGGTCGATTCGCATCGTGCCGCAGGCCACGGCGGGCATCGTGGAGCGGTTCGGCCGGTATCACCGCACCCTGAACGCGGGCCTGAACATGGTCACGCCGTTCGTCGACCGGCTCCGCCCGCTCATCGACCTGCGCGAGCAGGTGGTCAGCTTCCCGCCGCAGCCGGTCATCACCCGGGACAACCTGGTGGTCAGCATCGACACCGTCATCTACTTCCAGGTGACCGACGCCAGGGCCGCCACCTACGAGGTCGCCAACTACATCACCGCGGTGGAGCAGCTGACAGTAACTACGCTGCGCAACGTGGTCGGCGGCATGGAGCTAGAGCACGCGCTCACCTCGCGTGACCAGATCAACAGCGAGCTGCGCAAGGAACTCGACGAGGCGACGGGGAAGTGGGGGATCCGGGTCGGCCGGGTCGAGCTCAAGGCGATCGAGCCGCCCGGCTCTATCCAGGACTCGATGGAGAAGCAGATGCGCGCCGACCGGGACAAGCGCGCCGCCATCTTGTCCGCGGAGGGGTCCAAGCAGTCGGCCATCCTGACCGCCGAGGGCGAGCGCCAGGCGGCCGTGCTCCGCGCCCGCGGCGAGGCAGAGGCGGTCGTGCTCCGGGCCGAGGCGGAGGCCAAGGCCCAGGCGGCGCGGGCGCTCGGGCAGGCCGAGGCGATCAGCACCGTGTTCAAGGCCATCCACGAGGGCAACCCGGACCAGCGCCTGCTGGCCTACCAGTACATGCAGATGCTGCCGCAGATCGCCAAGGGCGACGCGAACAAGGTCTGGATCGTGCCCAGCGAGATCGGCAAGGCCCTGGAGGGCATCGGCGGCTTCTTCAGCAACGCCACCGCGGCCCGCGCCGATAGCCCCTCACGGCCTCGGCCTGAGCTCGACGCGCCCGGCGGACGTCACGCGGGTCTCGAAGGATGGCTGGCGGGCGGTAGCGGGCCCGTGCACGACGGTGCCGTCGCTGATCACGAAGGTGGATCCGTGCCAGGGGCAGGTGACGCAGACGGCGCCCCGCTCCGCCACGATCCGGCCCTGATGGAGGGGTCCGCCGAGATGGGAGCAGCGGTCTGACAGGACGCTGACCTCTCCCGCCTGCCGGTACACCAGCAGGGACAGGTAGCCGAGCTGGCGCCGCACCGGCCTCCGGTCGGGCAGTTCGGCCAGCCCGCACAGGTCGTGCCAGCCGAGCCCGGACAGGTGGCTGATCTGGTCGGCGTGGCTGGTGCCCGCGCCCAGCCGCAGCGCCAGGTGCCCGCCGAGGTAGGCGCCCACGGTGGCCATGAAGAGCCCGGACGCGGCCAGCACCCGGCCGGACCCGGTCCGGCCGCCGGCCCGGGCGGCCAGCGAGCCGAGGAACAGGGTGCCCGCCCCGGCCTGGCAGATGGCGTGCACCAGGCCGACCCGCTGCTGGTCCTGGTGCAGCGCCGACCAGTCGGCCAGCCCGGTGGCCGCTGCGGGCGCGGTGCCTGCGACGCCCGCCGCGATCAGCACCGCGGCCGCGCGGTCGGTGCCGCGGAACAGGTCGAGTAGCACCGCCGAGGTCCAGCAGCCGAGCGGCAGCCGGACCAGCGCGGGATGCGCCGGCTGGCCGAACGGCACGCCGTGCAGGGCGTCGGTCCGCGGGCCGGCCGGCAGCGCGCGCACCACGGTGTCGGACAGGCCGCCGATGACGGGGTCGAGGGCGTGTGCGCGCTCGATGCGCTCGGCCAGCGCGGCCGGCCGGGACAGCAGGGCGCCCTTGCGGGCCTTGCCCGCGCGCCGGGTGGTATGGAGGAGGGATTGCCGCACGCTTAGGGCGTACCCGCCCCCCGCGCGGCCTACCCCCGGGCCCCCCGGTCAAGATCGCCGCGCAGCCTGGCCAGCCCGAGGCGGTCACACAGCCGGCCCGAATTCCGTCTGAAGGTACGACCGCAACTACGAGGGGATCTTCACCATGACTACGCAGAAACTGCCCGGTACCGACGCCGCCCGGCACGGCACCGGCGATGCCGATCTGACCATCATGCTGGCCGCGCACGACGCGTTCCGCCGCGACCTGACCAGGCTGGTTCGGGCGGCGGCCGCAGCCGACCTGTCCGACCCGGCCAGGCGGCAGTCGGTCGCGGCCGGCTGGGAGCTGTTCAAGCACGAGCTGCACCTGCACCACACCGCCGAGGACGAGGTCATCTGGCCGGTGCTAAGGCCGCGGCTGGCGCACAGCGAGCACGCCCTGTCGGTGCTGGACGCGATGGAGGAGGAGCACGAGCGCATCGACCCGCTGCTGGGCGCGGTGGATGCCGCGTTCGCCCAGCACGGCGATGACTCCCTGGCCGACGTCATCGACGCCCTGGTCAGCACGCTGACGGGGCACCTCTCGCACGAGGAGCGGGAAGGCCTGCCGCTGATCGGCGTGGCGCTGACCGCCGCCGAATGGCGCAGCGCCGGCTTCAAGATCGCGCGCAGGAACGGCCTGTCCGAGGGCGGCGTGATGTTCGCCTGGATACTGGATGGTGCCGACGGCGACTCGGCTCTGCGCACCCTGCCCCCGCCGCTGCGCCTGCTCTACCGCGCCGTCTGGAAGCCCCGCTACAGCAAAACCGCGCGCTGGTAGCCCCGCTGGCCCCGCCTTTCACAGAGGTATCTGCCCAGCTGCCGGCCGATTGGGGGTTGTGGCACCCATACCCCCGTCTATCGGGGGCAGAGTGCCACAACCCCCGACCCCATCGAGCGCAGCGCCCGCCGGGTATGCGCCCCAGGCCCAGGCCCAGCCCCGGCCGCCTAGGCCTCGGCGGCCGAGTCGATCGCCTCGTCTACTTCGGCCTTGCGGGCGGCGAACTCGGCGGCGTGCTCCTGCTCCACCCGTTCGGCGATGTCCTCGTCGTCCCGCATCAGCGCTTCGAGGTCGGACGAGGCCGCGTCGAGGACGCCCAGGTCGGCGTAGGCCCGCTGCACCTTCTCGCCCCACAGCCCGATGTCCTTCACGCACGGGACGATCCGGCTGAACAGCAGGGTGCGGAAGGCCTGCTGCACCGGAGAGTGCTCGGTGAACTCCAGGCACTCCTCGACGTCGAAGCCCATCCGTTCCCAGACTTCCTGGGCGCGGAACCGGTTCCGCATCAGGTAGCAGCCCTCGACCACGAACTCTTCGCGGTCGGCCCGCTCCGCTGCGGTCAGCGAAGCGTAGTAGTCCCGCAGCGCGAGCCGGCCGAACGCGACGTGCCGGGCCTCGTCCTGCATCACGTACGCCAGGACCTGTTTTACCAGGGGGTTGGCGGTGATGTCCCGGTGGACCCCGAACGCCGCCAGCGCCAGCCCCTCGATCAGCACTTGCATGCCCAGGTACGGCATGTCCCAGCGCGAGTCGCTCAGCGCGTCCGCCAGCAGCCTGGCCAGGTCTTCATTGATCGGGTAGTACAGGCCGATCTTGTCCCGGATGAACCGCTGGTACAGCTCGACGTGCCGGGCCTCGTCCATGACCTGGGTGGCGGCGTAGAACTTGGAGTCCATGTCGGGCACCGACTCCACGATCCGCGCGGCCACCGTGAGCGCGCCCTGCTCGCCGTGCAGGAACTGGCTGAACAGCCAGGATCCTAGGTGCTGGCCGAGTTCGTCGCGTTCGGCCTGGGACAGCTTCTCCCACTGCCGGGACCCGTAGATCGGATTGAACTCGTCCGAGGTCGCCATCACGTTGCTGGGGTCGACCGGGAGTGACCAGTCGATCCGCTTGGTGGCGTCCCACTGCTTGTCCTTGCCCCGCTGATACAGGTCGAGCAGCCGCTGCCGCCCGTCGTCGTACTCCCAGGAGAACCGCGCGGCCCCGGTCGAGGGGACGTCCCAGGTGCCCGTGTCTACCGGCGTCGTGTACAGGTCATGGGTACTCACGACGGCCTCCTCGGCTGCGCGAACCGGCTAGAAATTCCTCTTCATTACTACCGAGTAGCCAAGGTAAGCGCAATACCTGTTAAGCGAAATTTACGGTGTGAACCGGTAGCCCATGCCCGACTCGGTGAGCAGGTAGCGCGGCCGTGACGGCTCCGGCTCCAGCTTGCGGCGCAGCTGCGCCAGGTACACCCGCAGGTAGTTGCTCTCCGTCTCGTACGCGGGCCCCCAGACCTCCCGCAACAGCTGCTTCTGGGTGACCAGGCGGCCGCTGTTGCGCACCAGGATCTCCAGCACCTGCCACTCGGTCGGGGTCAGCCGGACGGCGGAGCCGTCCGTCCGCACCACCTGCTTCGCCGCCAGGTCCACGGTGAAGTCCGCCGTCGTCACCACCGGCTCGTCCGGGGCGGGTGCCGCCCGCCGGACCGCCGCCCGCAACCGGGCCAGCAGCTCGTCCATGCCGAACGGCTTGGTCACGTAGTCGTCGGCGCCCGCGTCGAGCGCGGCCACCTTCTGGCTCTCCTGCCCCCACGCGGACAGCACGATGATCGGGATCGACGTCCAGCCGCGGACGCCGTGGATCACTTCGGTGCCGTCCATATCCGGCAGTCCCAGGTCCAGGATGATCACGTCGGGCCGGTCGCGGGCCACGGCGGCCAGCCCGGTGCTGCCGTCGACGGCCGTGCTGACGTCGTACTCGCGCGCGCTGAGGTTGATCCGCAGCGCGCGCAGGATGGACGGCTCGTCGTCGACGACGAGGACCCGCGTCATGACCCCGGAGACCGCGACGACCGCGGCGCGCCGAGCTCGGACCGGTCCGGGCTCGCCGCCGGGAGCGTGACCCGCACCGTCAGCCCTCCGCCCGGCGTGTCGCAGGCCATGATCCGCCCGCCCATGGCCTCGGCGAAGCCCTTGGCCACCGCGAGCCCCAGCCCCACGCCGGGGTGGCGGTCACCGACCCGCTCGAACGGCTCGAAGATGCGTTCCTTCAGCTCGTCCGGCACGCCGGGCCCGTGGTCCACGACCTCCAGCCGCACCGTGCTTCCCTCCATAACGGCGTGCAGCTCGGGCGGCCGTCCGGCAGGCGAGTAGCGCAGCGCGTTGGAGAACAGGTTGGCCAGGACCCGCTCGAGCAGGCCAGGGTCGGCCAGCACCAGCGGGAAGCCGTCCGGCACCGCCATCTCCAGCCGCAGCGAATCGTCGAGCCCGCCCACCGCCACCGGCGCCACCTCGTCGATCGCCGTGGGGCGCAGGAACGGCTGCAGCGACCCGGTGTGCAGGCGGCTCATGTCGAGCAGGTTGCCGATGAGGGCGTCGAGCCGGTCCGCGTTCTGCTCGATGGTGGCCAGCAGGTCGGCCTCGTCGGCTTCGGACCACTGCACGTCGGTCTGCCGCAGGCTGCTGACCGAGGCCTTGATCGAGGCCAGCGGGGTGCGCAGGTCGTGGCTGACGGCGGCGAGCAGCGCGGTGCGCATCCGGTTGCCTTCGGCCAGCGCCTCGGCCTGCGCCGCCTGGATGCGCAGCCGCTCCCGGTCCAGCGCGGCCGCCGCCTGGGCCGCGTACCCGGCCAGCAGGGCCGGCGTGGCCGCCGGGTCCTGCCCGGTGACCAGCAAGGTCAGGTCGGACCGGATATCGATGCGCAGCGCCGCCGTCAGGGCCCCGTCGACGCCGCTTGAGGCGGCCCGGACCCACCGGCCGGACACCCGTTCCTGCAGTTCGGCCTGGCCGCCATGGGTCCGGGTGAGGTGCTCAAGCACCGCCGCGGGGGAGTCGGCGCCGCCCAGCACGGTCTGCGCCAGCTCGAGCAGCGAGGCCGCCTCCTCCCTGGCCCGGGCCGCCTGCACGGCGCGCCGGGCAGCCAGGTGGACCACGCTGCTGACGGCGACCGCGACCGTCACGAACAGCAGCAGGGCCAGCAGCTCGCGCGGCTGCTGGATGGTGAACGTATGGATCGGCACGGTGAAGTACCAGTTGAGCAGGACACTGGCCGCGACGGCGGCGAGCACGGCGGGCCAGAAGCCGCCCAGCACCGTGATCGTGACCACCGCGACCAGGTAGACAAGCAGGTCGTCGGCCAGGTTCAGGTGCGGCCGATCAGCCGCGAGGACGACGGTGAGCACCGGCAGCAGGACCGCGGCCAGCAGCACGCCCGCCAGCCGCCGCCGGACCCCGATCGCGGCGCCGGGCGCGGCACCGGGCGCGGCGTCAGCGGCCCCGTCAGCTACCCCGGAAGAGGCACCACGCCGCATGCCGGTAGTCCTACCCATGCTTACCAGTGTGAGCCTTCGCCAGTACCAGCGGAACACCAGGCCGAGGCCCGCGCCCGCCAGCGCGCTCGCGGCCACGACCACGGCGGCGTGCACGGCGGCCGGCCCGGCGGGCCGCAGCTGCGCGTAGGGCGGCCGGGAGAACCCGATCACGGTGAGCCAGCCGATGCCGCCCAGCAGCACCGACGCGACCGGCTCGGCCGCGAACGACACGGCAAAGGCAACAGCGGCGCAGGCGATCAGCACCCCGCCGGCCGGCAGCCGGCCGTGCAGCGCGGCGGCCACCGTGCCCACGGCTAGGAACATGGCGAAGCCGGCCGGCAGCGCGTAGGGCGCCGGCGCGGCACGCTGACCCAGGCGATAACTCATCTCGATAGCTATTTCAGCCCCGCAAACGGGCAGCGCCAGCCGTCCTAACGGATCCTTAACGCCGCGCTCGCAAAGCTTGACGGCGCGCATACGGAAACGCGCGACCAGCGCGAATAGCGTCGTGAAACATGATCAGCCGAGCGGAGCGGGAAGCCTAGTGGCCGTGCGCAGAGCGGCAGGCCTGCTCGCGGGCGGCCAGGGAAACGAACTACCGGAAACCTTCTGGTACTCCGTGAAGCGCCGCATGCTCGGTCCGCCTATGGTCACCGAGCAGCTCAAGGAGGAGCGGCTGTCCAAGCCGCTCGCCCTGGGCGTGCTGTCCTGCGACGGGATCTCGTCGGCGAACTACGGCTCCGAGCTGATCCTGCACGAATTGCTGCCGTTCTTCGGCCTGGCGTCGTTCACGCTGCTGATGCCGCTGACCGGGGTGATCCTGCTCGGCATCTTCCTGGTCGTGTTGTCCTACCGCGAGGTCGTCACGGTCTACACCCGGGCGGGCGGCTCCTACGTGGTGGCCAGGGAGAACTTCGGCCCGCGCGTCGCTCAGGTCGCGGCCGTGGCGCTGATGGTGGACTACGTGGTCACGGTCGCGGTGCAGAACTCGGCCGGCAGCGCCGCGATCCTGTCCACCTTCCCGGCGCTGGCCAGGCCGCTGGGCGAAAACGCGACCCTGCTGCTGATCACGGTCGTGGCCACCCTCCTCATGTGCTACGTGAACCTGCTCGGCGTCCGGGAGAACGGCCGGGCGTTCTCGCTGCCGACCTACGTGTTCTCCGGGTCGGTGGGCTTGATGATCGTCGTGGGGCTGGCCCGCGAGATCTTCGGCGGTGGCCTCCCGCACGCCACCTGGCAGCCCGGGACCGTCCAGGTCGGGCACAACACCGGTACCCTGATCGCCTTCGCCGCCATCCTCACGCTGGCCCGCGCGTTCGCCAACGGCGGGTCCTCGCTGACCGGCATCGAGGCGGTGTCCAACGCAGTGAGCGCGCTGCGCCCGCCCGAGGGCCGCAACGCCCGGCGGATCCTCGAGATCCAGGGCGCCATCGTGATGTTCCTGATCGCCGGCATCTCCTGGCTGGCCCACATCACCCACGCGATCCCGTACGGCAGCGGCGTCCCCACGGTCGTCTCCCAGGAGGCCGGCCTGGTGTTCGGGCACTCAGCCACCGGGCAGATCCTGTTCTACCTGGTGCAGGCGGGCGCCATCACGATCTTGTTCACCGGCGGCAACACCAGCTTCAGCGGCTTCCCGTTCCTGACCAGCTTCGTGGCCGAGGACTCGTTCCTGCCCCGCTGGCTGAGCAAGCGCGGGCACCGGCTGGTGTTCTCCAACGGCATCATCGTGCTCACCATCCTGGCGCTCGCCCTGCTGTTCGCCGTCGGCGCCAACACCAACAACCTGGTCCCGTTCTACGCGATCGGCGTGTTCACCGGGTTCTCCATGGCCGGCTTCGGCATGGTCCGCTACCACTTGCGGCAGCGGGAGCAGGGCTGGCGCCGCAGGCTCGTCATCAACCTCACCGGCGGCATCTACACCGCGCTGGTCGTGCTGATCTTCGCGGTGGTGAAGTTCACCGAGGGTGCCTGGCTGGTGGTTATCGTCTTCCCGATCGGGGTGTTCGCGTTCATCCGGCTGAACCGGCAGTACCGGTCCGAGGCCCGGGCGCTGCAGAACATCGGCGAGCGCCGCGCCTCCGGCGAGCTCCCGCGGCAGCCGAACTACACCCGCCGGGTCGTCATCGTCTTCGTCGATGACTTCGACCTGGCCACCCTGGCCGCGCTGCGCTACGCCAAGAGCCTGCGCCCCACCATGGTCCGGGCCGTGCACCTCGTCCTCGACAGCGAGCAGGCCGAACGGCTGCGCGCCGCCTGGCTGCCGGACCGCAGCGTCTCGCTGGAGTTCGTGGACTGCCCCGACCGCAGGCTGACCCGGTGCGCCGCCGACCTGGTGGCCCACGAGGCCGAGGCACCCGGCACCCAGGTGACCGCGATCCTGCCCCGGCGCAGCTTCTCGCCGCTGTTCGGCCGGTTGCTGCACGACCGCACAGCGGACAAGATCGCCGGCGTGGTGAGCCGGGTGCCGAACGCCGCGGCCACCATCATCCCGTTCGACGTGGAGAACCGGCTGCACGTGCTGCAGGAGCGCCAGGCCGCGCGGGACGGGAAGGCGCCCGTCTCGGTGACCCCGGTCCCGGGCCCGCCCGCCGACCCCGAGCATGAGCGCGAGCACCTGAAGGCCGCGGCGGCCGCCGCCACCCCGGCCGAGAACAAACCCGAGCCGCTGCCCGGCGCCGGCGGCTACGACCGGCCGGTACCACCGCCTGGGGTCATCCCCATCGGCGCGATCAACCAGCCGGGCAAGGTCACCGTCGAGGGCCGCGTGCGGGTGGTCGAGATCCGTTCGGTCGAGCGGAACTCCGTGCTGGCCTGTGAGATCTCTGACTCCACCGGCGACCTGACCGCGCTGTTCTACGGCCGGTCCCGGATCGCCGGCCTGATGTGCGGGTCCCGGGTCAGGTTGCGCGGCCCGGTCGGGATCAAAGCCGGGGCCCCCGTTATGGTCAATCCCGCGTACGAGCTGATCGTCCCGCCCGTGACCAGCGGGTCGGGACAAGGTGATTGAGCCGAACGGACCGGGTTCCCCGCCCTGCCGCCCGCCGGGAGCAACACCGAGGCGGGCTACACCGCCGGGAAGATCAGCTCGTAGGCCGGGTTGATCATCACCGGATGACCGTCCTTGAAGCCGACCGAGCCCTTGAACCGAACCCGCGCGCTGCACACGATGCCCGGGATGTGCGAGCGGCCGTAGAACAGGGCGGTGAGCGTGCCCGTTCCGTCCGAGATCTCGCAGGCCAGCACGGAGTTCCGCTCCACCGGCTTGATCTCGACCATCCGGATCCTGCCCTCCACGACGGCCCGCCCAGGACCGGACAGCGAGCCGATCGGCGTGACGCCGTCGGCCTGCGACGGCACCTCCAGCGGCAGGCCGTCGGGCCCGCACGGCTCCGGTTCGCGCCGCTTGAGCAGGCCACGGGCCTTGGCCGGCGGCTTGTCCCCGTTCGGCGTGGCGCGCTTGTCCGCCACCTCGGCCTCTTCGGTCCTGGTCTGCTGGTCGGCGACGTCCGCCGACCCGGCCGCGATCTTGGCCGCGTGGCGCTCCTGCAGCACCCGGACGCGGCTCTCCACGTCGTAGGGGATGATGGTCGCGGCCGACCGCGGGATGCGGCTCACCACCGCGGCGATCTTGTCCGCGGTCCGGTCGTGCATCAGCCGCCCGAGCAACGCGGAGTAGCTGCGCCGGGGGAGGACCACGGTCACGTGCGTGCCCGGGTCGGCGATCTCGCGCTCGACCAGTTCGGCCGCGGCCCGGATCAGCCTGCGGTCGGACACGTCGATGAAGTCCAGGGTGACGCCCCGGTCGGCGCGGGTCCACTTCTCCCGCAGCTTGTCGGCGCGGACGCTGTCGATGACGAAGTGCACCGCGCGGATGCTGGTGGGCCGCAGGCTCCGCGCGTACCGCAGCGCGGCCAGGGTGGCCAGGTCGAAGCCGTCCACGAAGACGAAGACGGTGCGCCGGCTGTAGTGCGGCGGGGGCGGCGGCTGGTTCTCGCTGATCGTCTCGAGCACCTCGCCCTCCGCGGCGTACTCCTGGTTCATCTTGATCAGCGCCGGGACCAGGATCGCGAACAGGACAAGGACCACCCAGGCGCCCTCTTGGAACTTGACGACCGCGAACACGGCCACCACGATCGCGGTCGTCACGCCGGCCGAGAAGTTGATGACCTGCCGCCGCCGCCAGCCCGGCGTCCGGTGCCTGCTCTGGTACCTGGCCATGCCGAAGCCGGCCATGGAAAACGCGGTGAACACGCCGATCGCGTACAGCGGGACCAGGCGGTTGACGTCGGCGTCCTCGATGATCAGCAGCGCCACGGACACGATGGTGAGCACGATGATCGCGTTGGAGAACACCAGCCGGTGCCCGCGCTTGAGCAGCCACCGGGGCAGGAACGAGTCGCCCGCCACGTAGCTGGTCAGGAACGGGAAGCCGTTGAAGCTGGTGTTACCGCCGGTGTACAGGATGAGCATGGTCGCGAGCTGGAGCAGGTAGAAGAAGGCATGCCCGACGAACCCGCCCCCGAAGACGACCTGGGCCTCCTGCGCGAGCACGGTCGGGTACCCGGCCGTGCGCGGGGTCGCGTGGGTCCGGTAGGCCAGCCAGGAGATGCCCGCGATCAGGATGCCGAGGATCGCGCCCTCGGTCATGAGCACCTTGCGGGCGTTCCGGCCCTCCGGCGGCCGGAACGCGCCGACGGCGTCCGAGACCGCCTCGATGCCGGTCAGCGACGCGCCGCCGTTGGCGAACGCCCGCAGCAGGATGAAGATCATGGCCCCGCTGATCAGCCCGG
>Ga0070699_100001577_pt1 | contig 20835 bp, 26 predicted proteins | sample KBSK1503metaG_FD_65473 | JGI IMG/M metagenome (GOLD analysis project Ga0070699, IMG submission 65473) | Corn, switchgrass and miscanthus rhizosphere microbial communities from Kellogg Biological Station, Michigan, USA - KBS K1-50-3 metaG | ecosystem: Host-associated > Plants > Roots >...
GTGCGTGAAGGGATAGGAATTCGCGGTCGGGTACCTAATTGTTTCTCCCCGCGCGCTTCAACGCCTCAGCGGCAATAATAATTGCGAACCTGACCCCGAATTCCGCGTCCGTCGGCCGATTGACGCTCGTCCTCGGCCTGGTGATGGCGATCGGCCCGCTCGCCATCGACATGTACCTTCCCGCGCTGCCGACGCTCGCAACCGAGTTCTCGGTGAGCGCGGCGCGCGTGCAGCACACGCTCTCTGCCTACTTGCTCGGGCTCGCCTTCGGCCAGCTTTTCTTCGGACCGATCGCCGATCGCTATGGCCGCAAGCCGCCGCTCATCTGCGGGCTCGCGGTGTTCGCGCTCGCGTCGCTCGGCTGCGTGCTCGCCGGCACGATGGAGCATTTCGTGCTCCTGCGCTTCGCGCAGGCGCTCGGAGGCGCGTCGGGCATGGTGGTGATCCGCGCCGTGATACGGGATCGCTTCGATGAAATTCAGTCGGCGCGCGTGCTTTCTCTCATGATGCTCGTCATGGGCGCGGCGCCGATCCTCGCGCCGCTCGCGGGCGGCTGGCTCCTCGTGCGCGGCTCGTGGCACTGGATCTTCGGCTTCCTCGTCGCCTACACCGTGCTGTGCATCGCGCTCGTGGTGCTCTACCTCGAGGAGTCGCATCCCGTGCACCGGCGCACCGCGACGCTCGTGCGTGCGCTGGTCGCGGCGCTGCCGCTGTTTCGCGACCGCCGCTTCTACGGCCCGGTGATCGTCTTCATCGCGCCCTTCGGCGCGTTCTTCGCATACCTCGCGGCGGCGCCGTTCGTCTACATCCAGTACTTCGGCGTGCCGGCCGGGCAGTTCGGCTGGTATTTCGGTGCCGGCGCGGCAAGCTTCATCGCCATGTCGCAGGTCAATCGGCGCATGGTGATGCGCCACGGCGTGCGCCGCGTGCTCGGCTGGGGCGTCTACGGCCTCGCCGGAGGTGCGACCGCACTGCTTGCCTGCGGCGCGAGCGGGCTCTTCGGCTTCGCCGGCGTGTTCGTGCCGATCTTCTTCATGATCGGCAGCATCGGTTTCATCGCCTCGAACGCGACCTCGATCGCGATGGCGCCTTTCGCCGAGCGCGCGGGCGCCGCCTCGTCGCTGCTCGGCGCTGCGCAATCCGCGTTCGGGGTTCTGGCGAGCGCCGCCGTGGGCTGGATTCCCGGCCGGCCGCCGGTGCCCATGGCCGGCATCATGTTCGCCTGCGCCGCGGCCGCGTTCCTGGCCTATGCTTTGCTCGTGGAGCCGCAAAGGAGTCGCACATGATTTCGCTTTACCGGCGCCGCCTCTTCGGAGCGGCGCTCGCGCTTCCCTTCACCTCGGGCGCATGGGCGCAGCGCTGCGGCGGCGCGACGCCGCGCGAGACCGAGGGCCCGTTCTTCAAGACGGACAGCCCGCACCGCAGTACGCTTATCGAGCCGGGGACGAAGGCGCCGAAGCTCGTCGTGAGCGGCCAGGTGCTGTCGCCCGAGTGCAAACCGGTGGCCAACTCGTTGCTCGATTTCTGGCATGCCGACGAGAACGGCGACTACGACAACCGCGGCTATCGCTATCGCGGCCACCAATTCACCGACAGCGACGGGCGCTACCGCCTCGAGACCATCGTGCCCGCCGTCTATCCGGGCCGCACCCGGCACATCCACGTGAAGCTGCAGCGCCCGGGCGGGCGGGTGCTCACGACGCAGCTCTACTTTCCGAACGAGCCGCAGAACCAGCGCGACGGCCTCTTCCGGCGCGATCTCGTCATGCGCATGGACGACCGCGATCGCGGCGCTTTCGACTTCGTGCTCGCGTAGGTTGGCGTTCGATATCCGCGTCGACTGCTACGCCGGCTATCGCGGCGAGCAGGAGCCGCGCAGCTTCGTGCTTGGCGAGCGGCGCTTCAGCGTGCTGGAAATCCTCGACCGGTGGTTCGAGCCCGGCGCCCGGTACTTCAAGGTCAAAGCCGACGACGGGCGCACTTTCATCCTGCGGCACGATAGCGTCAATGAGCTCTGGGCGCTTTCTGCGCTGGTCGGCGAACGCTAGGGTTGCTGCCAGCGATCCACGCGGGTGCGCGCGGCGATGTAGTAGGCGAGGACCAGCGCTACCGGCGCCTGTACGGCGGCGGTAATGAGGAAGCGAAGGCGTACGTTGCGAATATCCGGCGGCGGCGTGCCGGCGACGTCAAGCGGCACGAGGTAGGCACAGAAGAACTCGACCGCCATGTTGGCCACCGTGCAGGCGACGAACGCGACGACGACGAACTCGAGCTTGCGCTCGATGCGCCGCCCGAGGATGAGGAGCCAGAGGCCGACGACGACGGCGGAGAGCAGGTACGGCCAGAAGACGATCACCCATTGCGGGATACGGACCGTCGTCGCCTCCTAGACGAGCGGGACGAAGTCGTACTCGCCGATGCCCTGCAGGACGAGGAAAGTGGCCGAAGCGGTGCCGCCGTTCGTGACGAGATGCGGCCGGCGCGGCTTCACGCTGTACGTCTCGCCCGGCTTCAGGCGCACCTCTTCCTTCGGCTCGCGAAGGAAGATGCGCAGCTCACCGGCGAGCACGTAGAAGGTGTCCTGCACGTTGCTGTGGTAATGCCACGGCACCTTCTGCTTCGCCGAGATCTGCAGCTCGGTGATGCGGAATCCCGGCCGGGCGGCATGCTCGGCGCGGCGCTCCACCTCATAAAGGGGGCTTGCGTCCTTGATGGCTTCCATGGCGCTATTTTGCCGCGCTCGCGTCGCGCATGAGGAGGCCGGTCGTCGAGACGCGTACCTCCAGCTCGGCGGGCTCAGTCACCGGCACGAAGGTCGCCGAGCCGTACTCGGCATCGAGGAGCGGCGCGAGGAAGGCATGGCGCTGGCGCAGGCTGAAGAGGTCGACCGGCCGGTCCGCGGCGAGCGGGTACACCGTGCGCGCGGCGCGGCGCTCCTGCTCGATGTCGCGATAGCGGCCGGCGACGCGCCCGAGCTCGTAAGCGGTGTGCACGCCGAGGATATTGGTGATCGGCTTCCACTTGAGGATGTGCGCGTCGACGTAGATCTCGTCGCCTGCGACGTCGTAGGACGCCTGCCGGCCGTCGGCAAGGGTCACCACGGCAGAGAAGCGCTGCGGTCCGGTAGGCCGCACGGCGATGCGCGCTGCCACATCCTCGCGGGTAAGCGCGCGGTAGCCTTGCATGCCGAACGCGATCGCGCCGAAGAGGCCGCCGAGCGCGAGAAGCGCGACGCTGGCGAGGAGGCGCACGCTGAAGCGCAGCACGCGCAGGCGGAAAAGCGCGGCGAGCGCCGAAATGAGGAGCAGCGCGCCCAGTACGCCGAGCACGAGAGCGGCGATCGCGAGAGGCGTGGCGGGCAGGCCGCTAGCCACGCCGAGCGCTCAGTCGGCGAGGCAGAGGTACGTGAGGGTCGAGACGCGCCGGCGCACGAGGCGCACGCGCACGGTATCTTCCCGGCCGCTGAACTCGACGGTGGCGGTGCCGTAGAGCGTCCTGGTCTCGACGTCGCCGACACGCGGCGGCAGCGATTGCCCGGTGCGGAACGGCCCGGCGATCTTCCATTGCGGGCTGCGGATCTCGGCGGAGGTGACCTGGTAATGCTCGGGGTCGTCGCTATGGGTGACGACGCCCAGGCGCAGGCCGTTGAAGATGAGATCGACGTAGCGCGCCTTGTAGGGCCCGAGCTCCTGCTCGCGCACCAGGCGCTCGGTCTTCAGCCCGCCGAGCTTGCGCAGCTCATCGTAGGTCTTCGGCAGCTTGAGGCTGTAGGGGCCCGACTCGCACGACAGCTTGTCGATGAAGTGCGAAGTGTTGCCGCGCGCAAGCACCAGCGCCGGGACGGCGAACACAGCGGCAAGCAGGGCGGCCGGGATGAGCCTCATGCCAAACATCGTGACACAGACGCGTATTTCGTGCAGGCACCCCTACCGGCGCACGGCGTAGGCCGATGTTCCCATGGCTTAAGGTCAGCGCCGCGTTTTCAGCTCGGCTTCGACCTGTGCGCGGCTGCGCTCGTAGACGATCTCGCGCCCCATGGCGTTGCCGGCGTAGGCGAGGCCGTTGCGCGTCGGCGTAAGCGTGCAGCGCACGCTGTGTACGCCTTCGCCGATCACGACCTCGATTGCTTCGGCGCGCTTGCTGAACACCGTGACTTCGACTTCCTGGCGCGTGTTTGTGAGTCGCACTTTGATGCGCTCGATTTGCACGCTAGGCGGCGAGGCGAGCGCGCAGCATCGGCGCGACGACGTCTGGCGCGTTCGGCGCGGCGAAGAGGTCGCCCTGGCAGACGCGGCAGCCGGCCTCGGCGAGGAACTCGCGCTGCGCATGCGTCTCGACGCCTTTCGCGACGACCTCGAAATTCATGCCGCGCGCGAGCGCGATCAGGGCGCGCGCGAGGCCGGCGCGCTCCGGCTCCTGCGGCACGCCGGCGATGAGCTTGCGATCGATGCACACGGCGCTCGCGCGCAAGCGCTGCAGCGCCGGAAGCGAGGCGTAGCCCGTGCCGAAATCGTCCACGCCGAGGCGCGCGCCGCGGTTGGTGACGGCGATCAGCGCCGCCTCGAGCGATTCCGGGACGTGGCGCACCATCGATTCCGGGATCTCGATCAGGAGAGACTCGGGCGGCAGGCCGCTCGCGTCGAGCGCGGCCTGGACCTGCTCGCCGAAGCTCGCGTCGCGCAGCTGCCGCGGCGTGACGTTGACGACCACGCTCAGCGGCGAGATGCCTTCGTCGATCCAGCGGCGGCCCTGCAGGCAGGCTTCGCGCAGCGCCCAGGCGCCGATCGGCACGAGAAGGCCGGTGTCGTCGGCGAGCGGCAGGAACGACTCGGGCGCGAGCACGCCGTACTTCGGATGGCGCCAGCGCAGCAGGGCCTCGGCGCCCACCACCTGGCGCGTGCCGATGTCGATGCGGGGCTGGTAGACGAGGAAAAGCTCGCCGCGCTGCATGCCCTGGCGCAGCTCGTCGACGAGCGCGGCGGCCGCCGCGGCGTCCTCGTTCAGCATCGCGGAGAAGAACTGGTAGCCGTTGCGCCCGAGCTCCTTCGCCCGGTACATCGCGAGATCGGCGAGCCGCAGCAGCGTCGCCACGTCCTCGCCGTCCTGCGGCACGCAGGCGATGCCGATGCTCGCGCCGGAAGCGACCTGATGCTCGCCGATGCGGTAGGACTTGCCGAGCTCGTGGATCAGCTTCTGCGCCACCGCGGCGGCCTCGCGCGCATCGGCGATGTCCTGCAGCAGCACGCAAAACTCGTCGCCGCCGATGCGCGCGATGAAGTCGTCGCCGCGCACGGATGCTCTCAACCGGGAGGAAATGATCTTGAGCAGCGCGTCGCCCACATCGTGGCCGAGCGTGTCGTTGACGGTCTTGAAGTTGTCGAGGTCGAGGAAGAGAAAGGCGCAGGTCTTCTGATGCCGGCGCGCGTGCGCGACCGCCTCGCGCGCGCGCTCCGAGAACATCGCCCGGTTCGGCAGCCCGGTCAGCGTGTCGTGGTGCGCGAGGAACTCGAGCCGCCGCGCATCGTGCTGCAGCTGGATCGCCGCGTAGCGCAGGTCTTCCTGCGCCCGCTTGAGCTGCGTCACGTCGTTCGCGAGCACGTAGAAGCCGAGCACGTCGCCCTCGGTGGCGAGGTGGGGCACGAACGCGACTTGCAGCATGCGCCGGCGCGCGCCTTCGCCGATCGGCAGCTCGAACTGCACGTTCGCGCCGCCGAGCACTTTCTCGATGTGCGGGCGCATGCGACCGTAGGCCTCGTCGCCGAAGACCTCCGCGACCGTGCGGCCCTGGATGCGCTCCTGCGCGATGCCGAACCACTCGTCGTAGGTGCGGTTGGCGAAGCGGTAGCGCTGGTCGCGATCGACGTACGAAATCAGCGCCGGCACGTTGTTGGCGATGAGCCGCAGGCGCTCCTCGCTCTCGCGCAGGGCGGCTTCCGCCTCCTCGGTGCGCTGCGCCGAGCGCCGCGTCATGATCACCGCGGAAGCGAGCAGCAGCGCCGCCCCCGCGATGAGGACGTTCAGCATCAGCTCGCGCGGCCACGGCCCGCCGCCCGCGAGCCAGGTGCGGATCGCGCTCACGATCTCGGCGCCGGCGGTGAGGATGAGGAGCGCCGCGCCGATGGCCACGAGGAGCGGCGCGAGCGGGCGACTGAGGTACTTCATCGCGCCTATGATCGTCCGGCGCGCGCGCGCGGGCAACGGGTTTTATTCCCTAGGGTTATGGCTGTAGACGAAACTGGTACAAGGGCGTCGCCGAGAGCCTACGTGCGATAATCCGAGCCCCGAAACAGAGCCATCCCCGACGAAAACTTTAGATGACTTACGTCGTCACCGAAGACTGTATCAAGTGCAAGTACATGGACTGCGTGGAGGTCTGCCCCGTCGACTGCTTCTACGAGGGCGAAAATATGTTGGTGATCCACCCGGATGAATGCATCGACTGCGGTGTTTGCGAACCTGAATGCCCACCCAATGCGATCATCCCGGACTCCGACGCCAAGGCCGAGAAATGGCTCAAGATGAACGCGGATTTCGCGGTCAAGTGGCCGAACATCACGAGGAAGGGCACCCCGCCCCCTGACGCGGATGGACACAAGGATGAGCCCGATAAATTCAAGAAGTACTTCACCCCGGAGCCTGGCAAAGGCGAGTAGCGCCTGGTTTCTGGCGCTGCTCCTGGCTGGCTGCGCGAGCGTTAACGGCCGCGGCCTCGTGCCCGGCCAGTCGAGTGAGCGCGACGTGCAGAGGGTCATGGGCAAACCCGCGGAAACCCAGCCTCTCAGCGATGGCGAGACGGTGTACTGGTATCCGCAGCTGCCTTGGGGCTATGCCAGCTACGCCGCACGCATCAGTCCCGAAGGACGCCTGACCGCCTTGGAGCAGCGGCTCACGGCGGACAACATCGCCAAGATCGTCCGCGGACAGACCACGGCGAAGGAGGTGCACGACCTCCTGGGCCCGGCATGGGAGCCGATGCACTTCGCGCGCATGGAGCGCGACATCTGGACCTACCCGATGCGCGTGCCCGGGTACGGCCTGCCGCAGTATTTCCTCGTGCAGCTCTCGCCCGACGGCATCGTGCGTGAGACCTATCTCATGAACGATCCGCACTACAACTTCCCGGACCGCAACAGCCCGCGCTGACGCGAGAGGTCAATCGGCCGACCGTCTCGCCAGCCAGGCGGCGAACCACCTCCTGAAGAGCGGATAGAGGGCGAGCGCAATGACGGCGCTGCCGCCTTGTATCCAATCGACGAGCGCTTCGCCCCAATACGGGTCGAAGCGCTCGAGGATGACAAACAACAGCAACCAGGCGGTTCCGACCGCCCAGGCCGCCAGCGCCGATGCCGGCGGGATTTTCACTGCGGAGCCGGATGCGTCTCGAGCAGCATCCATTTCCCGTCGCGCACTTCCTGGACGTAGACGGGCTTCAGGGCGTCGTTGTCGGCGCCAAAGGAGATCGAGCCTTCGAGCGCCGGATAGTTGTGCATGCGCTTCAGCGCGTCGCGGATCGCGCTGCGGTCCTCGGCGAGGCGCTTGGCGTCGCCCGTGACCTTGCCTTCCTTCATCGCCCAGGCGTAGTACTGCACGATGTCGTAGGTCGCGGCGTCGAACTGGCCGGCGACCGTGCGCTCCATACCCGCGCTCTTGGCGCGCTTGGAGAACTCGGCGGCGAACTTGCGTGTGCGATCGTTGACATCGGCGAAGAACGCCGATGGCACCACGGTGCCGTTGCCCGCCGCGCCCATGCGCTCCGGCAGGTCCGGATCGTTGATCGTCGAGCCGGCGACGAGGCGGCCGTTATGCCCCTGGCGGCGCATCTCCTGCACGAGCTTGATCGCGGCTTCGGGCGGTGCGCCGACGCCGACGAGATCCGTCGGGTTCGCCTTCAGCTCCGCGACCTGCGCCGACAGGTCGAAGGCGCTCAGCTTGAAGTCGACGGAGCCCTTGAGCTGCACGCCGTTCTTCTGCATCAGCCCCGGCAGCACCTTCTCGCCCATGACGCGCGAGATCGTATCGTCGTTGGCGTACGCCACGGCGCCGGTCGCCATCGGATAGCCCTTGCTTTTCAAGGTCCGCATCACCCGGTCGAACATGTAGCCCTCATCGGAGGTATTGCGGAAGGCGTACTTGAAGTTGGCGACGAGCTTCGGTGCCGAGGACGCCATCGCCATGATCACCACACCTGCGCGGTCGGCCGCGGGCGCCGCCACCTGCACCTGGCCCGAGCTGAACGGACCGATGATGGCAAGCACCTTGTCGTCCTCGGCGAGCTTGCGCAGCCCGACGACCGTCTGTCCCGGATTGCCCGCCGTGTCGAAGGCGATGTAGCGCAGCTTCCTGCCGTTCACGCCGCCCGCGGCGTTGATCTCGTCGACCGCGACACGCGCGGCGACCTCGTTCGTGCGCGAGAGACTGACGAACGGACCGGTCTCGGCGGTGAGAAAGCCAAGCAGCAGGTCGTTCTGCGCCAGCGCGGGCGCCGCGCTGCCCGTCATGGCGAGCGCAAAGGCGCCCGATAGCAACTTGCTCTTCATCGGTTCCCTCCTCCTAGATATGCCGCGATGAGGCGCTCGTCGTCGAGCAGCGCCTGCGGCCGGTCTTCCATCACGATAGCACCAAGTTCCATCACGTACGCGCGGCTGCAAAGGCGCAGCGCCTGTCGCGTGTTCTGCTCCACCAGCAGCAGGGCGAGTCCTTCGCCGTTCAGCTCGCGCAGCAGGGCGAAGAGCTGCTGCACGAGGAGCGGGCTCAGACCGAGCGACGGCTCGTCGAGCAGCATGAGCCTCGGCCGCGCGAGCACGCCGCGCGCGATGGCGAGCATCTGCTGCTCGCCTCCCGAGAGGACCGACGCCGGCAGCGTGCGCCGCGCGCCAAGATTGGCGAAGCGCTCATAGAGCCCGTCCACTTCCTTGCGCACCGCGACCATGTCGGAGCGCAGGTAAGCGCCCATCAGCAGGTTCTCTTCCACGGTCAGGCTCATGACGATGCACCGGCCCTCCGGCACCAGCACCATGCCGGCGGCGATGCGCGTGCGCGGATTCGCAGTGGTGATGTCTCGGCCGGCGAGCGCGACCCGTCCGGCGTCCGGCGCGACGAGTCCCATCAGCGCCTTGAGGAGCGAAGACTTGCCGGCGCCGTTCGCGCCCACGACCGCGACGACTTCGCCTTCGCCGACCGCGATGCTCGCGTCGCGCACGGCGTGCACGCGCCCGTAGCGCAGCGAAAGGTTTTCGACCTTAAGCAGCGAGCTCATCGGCTCCGAGATACGCTTCGCGCACACGCCGGTCGGCGTGGACCTCGCCGACCGCACAATCGGCGATCTTGACGCCGAAGTTGAGCGCCACGACGCGCTGGCAAAGGCGCCCGACGAACTGCATGTCGTGCTCCACCACCACGAGGGTTATGCCGCGTTGCGCGGTCGCATCGAGCGCCTGGTGCAGCACCTCCGTCTCCGCGGGATTGAGGCCGGCGGCGGGCTCGTCGAGGAGCAGCACGCGCGGCGCGGCAAGGAGCGCGCGCACGAGCTCGATGCGCTTCTGGATGCCGTAGGGCAAGGTGCCCGCCGGCTCGCTCGCATAGCTGTCGAGTCCCGCTTCGGCGAGCGCGGCGCGCGCCTCTTCGCGCCAGCGGTTCGCGCGGCCGAAGCCGACCGGCTGCAGGAGCGCTGCGACGCCCGGCATGCGCGCGTACTGCGCAATCATCACGTTTTCGAGCACCGTCAGGTGCGACATGAGCCGGATGTTCTGGAAGGTGCGCGCCAGCCCGCGCCTTATCCGCAAGCGCGAGGGCAGCGCGGTGATGTCCCTCGCCTCGAGGGCGATGGATCCCGCATCGGGCGCGTACACGCCGCTGAGCAAATTGAACACGGTGGTCTTGCCCGCGCCGTTGGGCCCGATGAGCGCGAGGCGCTCGCCGCGAGCGACGCCGAACGAAAGATCGTCGATCACCTTGAGCCCGCCGAAGCTCTTGCAGAGGTTTTTTACCTCGAGAACCACGATTTCCTCAGCAGCACGCCTTGCGGGCGCAGCGACATGATGGCGATGATCAGGCAGGCGAAGATCACGTAGCGCCAGGACGCGCTGCCGCGCAGCAGCTCCGGCAGCAGCGTAAACACCGCGGCGCCGACGAGCGGACCGTAGACCGTCTGCGTGCCGCCCAGCAGGACGTACAGGACCACGTAGATGGAAAAGAGGACGCCATAGTTCTGCGCCTCGATGTAGTTGAAGTGATGCGCATACAGCGCGCCGCCGAGAGCGGCGAGCGCCGCGCCCATCGCGAACGCGGCCGTCTGCAGCCCGCGCACCGAAAGTCCCATGAGGTCGGCGACACGCTCGTCGTCGCTCACTGCCGTGACGCTGATGCCGAACCGGGTGTGGAACAGCGCAACCATCAGCACGACGACCGTCACCGCGAAGGCGGCGACGACCGGGAAGCCAATGTGCGCGCTGACCGGATATCCCGACGCGCCGCCCACCACATTGAGATTCAGGATCACCCCCTGCACAACCTGATTGAGCGCGAAAGTCGCGAGCGCGAGATAAATGCCGCGCGTACGCAGGATCGGGAACGCGACCAGCCAGCCGATGAGTCCGGCCACCACGACCGCGGCCAGGGCGGCGAAGACCGGATGAATGTTGTACGTCTGCGAAAGATAGCCGCCGCTGTAGGCGCCGATCGCGACGAACGCCGCAACCCCAAGATTCAACTGTCCCGCGACCATCGGCAGGAATGCGCCGTAGGCGAGCACCGTGTTGATGCAAAGGAGCACCAGCACGCTTTCCAGATAGCCACTCATGCCGCAAACCCCAAAAACAGGGACAGACCACGTTTTCCATGGAAAACCGCGGCGCCGGGAAAAACGTGCTCTGTCCCCGATTTGTGCATTTACATGCGTTGCTGGCGAACGACGCCGCCGAGAAGACCGGTTGCACGCACGAAGAGAATGGCGAGCAGCAATCCGTAGACGCCGATGTCGACCGCGCGAGCGCCGAACCAGGTGATGGAGAACGTCTCCACCACGCCGATCAAGAGTCCGCCGACGATCGCGCCCCAGATGTTGCCCATGCCGCCGACCACCATCGCCGAAATCCCTTTCAGCGCCACTTCCTCGCCCATGAACGGGCTCGCCTGCTGATAGTAGAGCGCGAAGAGGAAGCCGCCGAAGGCGGTGAAGAGTCCGCCGACGATGAAGACGATCGGCACGACGCGGCCGACCGGCACGCCGAGCAGTGCGGCGGTCTCGGGGTCCTCGGCGATGGTGCGCAGTCCGCGGCCGATGCGCGTTTTTTTCAACAGCAGATGCAGAAAAGCGACCGCCAGCACGGCGCACGCGAGGCCGATGACCTGCGGCACCGCGATCACCATCGATCCGACGCGCCAGCTCACGCTCTGGAAGGGCAGCGGCACGCGCTGCAGGTCAGAGCCCCAGGCGATGAGGACCAGGTTCTCGAAGAGGATGAGGAACGCCATCGACGTGACGAGCGGCACGAAGTGCGCCGAGCGCGCCATCAGCCGGTAGGTGAAGCGCTCGACGAGCAGGCCGAGCAGGCCGCCGGAGGCGATCGCGAGCAGCGCCGCGATCGGCCAGGCGACATGCGCGCGCAGCAGGTACCACGTGAGCATGCCCGCCACCATGAAGAGGCCGGGCAGGCTGAAGTTGAGGAAGTTGAGTACGCCGATCGCGAGCGTGAATGCGACGGCGATCAGCGCGTAGACGCTGCCCAGCATCAGGCCATTGACGACCTGCTGCTCAAGCATGTTTTGCGATATGCGCCATCACGCGCTCGGAGCCGGCGAGGAGCTGCTCGAGGAAGCGCATGGCATGCCCGAAGGAGCGGGCCGTGACGTGGCTGAAGAAGGCGTCATTGACCCGACGCAACTCCGGCAGCAGACGCTCGAGCCGGCGCCGGCCCGCTGCGGTCACGCTGAGCAGCATGCTGCGCGAGTCGTGCGGGTTGATGCGCTTCGCGAGCAGGCCGTGCTCGATCAGTCGGCGTGATTCGGCAGTGATGAACGCGCTCGTGACGCGCAGGTTGCGCGCGAGCGATTGCACGCTGATGCCGGTCACGCCCTGCAGGTAGGCGACCGTGATGAGCATCGTGTACTGCGGTCCGGTAAGGCCCGCGCGCCGGCCGAGATGGTCGCGCGCTCGGCGCAGCCGCTCCTCGACGAGGAGCAGGCGATAGATGAGCCGTCGGAACTCGACGTCGCTGCCGCCCTTGAGCAGCGCCCGCCGGGTAACGGTGACGGGCGGGTGATAGCGGCGCTTCAAACGTCCACGTAGCGCGTGTCGTTGAGCAGATGCTCCTCCACCGGGATGTGCAGCGAATCGTGCACCGTGTTGTAGAACTTCCAGAATCCGACGACGCAGGCGAGCTCGACGATCTGCGGCGGCGTGAGGTGCTTCTTCAGGCGCGCGAGGATCTCCATCGGCACCTGGTCGGGCGTCGCCGAGGCCGTGCGCACGTAATCGAAGCAGGCACGCTCCATCTCGTTTGCCGGCTGGTAGTCATCGTCGAGGATCTTGACGAGCTCGTCCTGCGAGAGGCCCCAGCCTTCGGAAGTGCCTTTCGGGCGCATCAGCATGTTGCAGCTATGCGCCGTGCAATACGCGCAGCCGTTGGTCTTGCAGGCGACGGCGGCGAGCTTGCGCTTGAGAAACTGGTCGAGCGTCGAGCTCGGGTCGCGCATGACGTTGCTGTTCAGGCGGAAGAGCGTCTCGGCGATCTCCGGCCGATAAGCGTAGAGCTTGAGCGCGTTGGGCAGGAAGCCCATGCGCTTCATGTACGGCTCCACTACCGTGCGCAGGCGCTCGACGACCTTCTCGTCCGGGACGTAGGGAATGAAGGGCTCTTCCGGTTTGGTGAAGCGCGGCGGCGGCAGGGATTCAGACTTGCCCATGGTGTCTCCTCAGAGGAAATCCTTGATGGTCACTTTGCCCCAGTGCTTGGGGTAGCTGCGGATGAAATCTTTCGGGTCGTGGCGCGCCTTGATAGTCGCGTCGATGCCCAGCTTGCCGACCGTGCGCCAGAACGGCTCCTTCGCGAGCGGCTGCGCCGACGGATCGTAGGGCGAGCCGCGCGTGTGCGGCACGACGATCATGTCGCGCGAGGGATCGCAGCGCGTGGCGATCGCGTAGTACACGTCGCCCGGATCGTCCAGATTGGTGTCAGGGCTTACCGCGACCACCATCTTGGTGTTGAGCCACGGCGAGCCCATCGCGAGCATCAGCGCATCGTTCACCATGCCTTCGCGCGGATAATCGAACTGCAGGATGCACGAGAGCGCGGCGCCCCAGGTCGGGAAGCGCACATCCTTCACTGCGAGGCCCATTTCCGTCAGCCGGTTATAGAGCGTCGCTTCGTGGCACAGGCGCGGCAGCGGCTGGTGGTCGGTGTCGGGGCAAGTCTGGTGGTTGCGCACGATCGGCCGGTCGGCGCGCATGGTCATCGCGGTGAGCGTGAACTCGGGAAGCTTGCTGGTCTTCGGCAGGTAGTAGCCCGACGGTCCCACCGACACGCCGACATCGCGCATGCCGCCGAGATCCACATAGCCTTCGACCACGATCTCCGCTTGCGCGGGCACGCGCATCTCGAGCGTCTCGCAGGCCACCATCTCGATGTCCTGGTCCATGATCGTGCCGACCATCTCGAGCTCGCCCCACATATCCATGTGCAGCCCCGAGAAGTTGGCCATGATTTCGTACGCGGGATGCAAGCCGAACACGATCACGAACGGCATCTTCGTATGCCCGAGCTCGCGGTACTTGCGCATGATGACGTGCGTATGCGGCGTGACGAAGCTTGGCAGCCCGGTGCGCGGGCCGGTGAGCAGGGTGCCCGCGTGGGAGGTGTTGTGAAAGCCGGTCTCCGGATCGACGACGATGTTCATCGCCGTGACGTAGGGCTGCGTCTCCTGCTCGCTGTGGATGGGAATGGGCAGCTTCGTCCAGTCGACCTCGTCACCTTTGAACTTGCGTTCCTTCACTGGCCCATCGCTCACATTGACGAAGCCGCGCGGCGGCCGCCGCAGCCGGTACGCGAGCGTGCGCAGGTAATCCTCGCGCGTCACGCCGAGGGCCCGCGCCTGCAGGTCGCGGTGCTTCACCAGGATGTCGCAGAGGCGGAAGCCGGGTTTCTCCGTGATCTGCTCGAAGAGGATCGGCTGGTTCGCTTGCGCCGACAGCGCCGGGATGTACTCGAGGCTCACCGGCTTGGTAATCCGCGTCACAATGTCCGCGTGGGTCTTAAGGTAGCCGCGCAAGTCCTTGTCCAAGGGCTTCGCGGGCGTGTAAGGCGGCGCGGCGTGGCTGACGGAGAGGCGGGCGCTTTTCATGACAGCTCCAAACCAATTCGGGGACGGAGCCCGAATTAATTCCGGGACGCCGCCCGAAATAGATCGGGCTCCGTCCCCGAATTCGGGGTTGTACACTTTAATTAAGTTACTTAACGAAGGTCAAGGTGCTCAAGAACGGCGCTGAATACCTCGAGTCGATCCGCGACGGCCGGGTGATCTACGTCGCCGATGAGCGCGTCGAGGACGCGACGCGCCACCCCGCCTTCCGCCGCGGCGCGCACACCTACGCGGCGCTCTACGAGCTCAAGTCACAGCCCGAGCTGCGCGACACCATGAGCTACGAGGAGGAGGGCGAGCGCTACAGCATGTACTTCCTGCGGCCGCGCTCGCGCGAGGACCTGATCCGCCGCACGAAGGCGCACGAGGTGATCGCGGACTTCGGCTGCGGCGTGCTCGGCCGCTCGCCTGACGCCGGCGCGGGCTCCGTGACCGGCATGACGATGAAGCCCGAGATCCTCGACCAGAAGGGCGGCGACAGGGACCATCTGCTGAAGATATGGCAGCAGCTGCGGCACGAGGACGAGTTCGTCGTCTACGCGATCCTGCCGCCGCAGGGCGGGCGCGATCCCAAGTTCTACCAGGGCTCCGGACGCCAGGTCCCGGCGCTCCGCGTGACGAAGGAGACGGATGCCGGCGTCGTGCTGAACGGCATGAAGATGCTCGCCACCGGCGCCGCGTTCGCGAACCAGATCATGATCGGCAACATCCTGCCGCTCGCGCCCGATCAGCTGAAGGAATCGGTCACCGCCATCATCCCGCCGAACCTCAAGGGACTATCGCTGTGGGCGCGCAAGTCCTTCGAGCGCGAGGTGACGAACGACTTCGACTATCCGTTCAGCGCGCGCTACGACGAGTCCGACTGCATGCTCGTCTTCCAGGATGTCTTCGTTCCCTGGGAGCGTGTCTTCGTGCACGACAATCCGGAGCTCGCGCGCGCGGTGCTGGTGCAGACGCCGGCGCACGCGATGGCGAACCACCAGTCGAACGTACGCTTCCGCTCCAAGCTGCGCTTCCTGCTCGGACTCGCCAGCCTGATCACGCATTCGACCGGCGCGCGCGACGTGCCCGTGGTGCGCGAGATGCTCGGAAGATTCGCCGCCGCCGAAGCCGGCTTTAGCGCGATGATCGACGCGCAGCACATGGCCTGCCAGGAGATCGAGAACGGCTACATGCTCTACAACCGCCGCTACATGTACGCGGCGCTGCACTGGGCGATGGAGAATCATTCGCTGCTCTGCGACCAGATCCGCGAGCTGATGGGCGGCGGCATGTTCCAGATGCCGGCGAGCGTGACGGTGCTGAACGACGCCGAGCTCAAGCGCCTGTTCGACGAGTACTGGACGACGCCGAAGGAGAGCGCGCTGGAGCGCATGAAGCTCTTCAAGCTCGCGTGGGATCTGATCGGCTCGGAGTGGGCGAGCCGCGCCATGTCCTACGAGAAGTTTTTCATCGGCCCGGCGTTCTCGGTGCGCAACTACAACTTCATCCACTGCCCGTGGGACCGCTACCAGGACATCGTGCGCGATTTTATGAAGGGCTACTGATATGAGCGAGAAAGGCGTCGCGCTTTTCGTCGGCGCGCAAGAAGGCGAGTCGTACTGGCAGCCGAAACCGTCGATGGGCTACGTCACCGTCAAGGTGAGCCCGTACAACTCGCCGAACGATCTCATCTCCGCCGGCGTGCAGGTGCTCGAGCCGGGCGCCTCCGTGCGCCGCCACGGACACGAGCGCGCGAACGAGATCCTCTTCGTCTTCGAAGGCGAGGGCAAGGCCGAGATCGAGGGCGAGTGGCATCGCCTCTCGCCGGGCGCGACCCTGATGGTCGGGCGTTTCGTGCAGCACTACGTCGAGAACGACGGCAAAGTCCCGCTCAAGATGTTCTGGGCGATCATGCCCTCGGGACTTGAGGATTGGTTCAAGGCCATCGGCCGGCCGCGCAAGCCGGGAGAACCGACACCCGCGCCGTTCGACCGGCCACAGGACGTCGCTGACATCCAGAAGCAGATGCGCTTCGTCTAGAAAATGGTGACAGTCACCATTTATGGCTTCAAGGGCGCAATCAGCTTGCGTAATTCCGTCTTTAAGACCTTGCCGTAATTGTTTTTTGGCAGAGCTTCGACGAAACGATACTCGCGTGGGCGCTTGAAGCGCGCGATGTTGTCGAGGCAAAGGCGATCCAATTCGTCGGTGGAAACCTTCTCCTTCGAAACAACAAAAGCGACGACTTCCTCGCCCCACTCGGTATGCGGCCGGCCGACGACCGAGCATTCGGCGACTGAGGGGTGGCGCAGCAGGACCTCCTCGATCTCGCGCGGATAGATGTTGGAGCCGCCGGAGATGATCATGTCTTTGGAGCGATCGCGGATGGTGAGGAAGCCGGGCTCGTCCATGCTGCCGACATCCCCCGTATGCAGCCAGCCGCCGCGCAGCGCCTTGGCGCTCGCCTCCGCGTTTTTCCAGTAGCCCGCCATCACGCAGTCCGAGCGCGTGACGATCTCGCCGATTTCTCCGGGCGGCAGTGCGCGGTCTTCCACATCGAAGATCTTCACCTCGCAAGCGGTGCGCGCGAAGCCGGCGCTCGCCAGCTTGTCTATCATCGAGCTCTGGTGATAGCGCTGGGGCAGGCCGGTGATGGTCATCGGCGCCTCGCCCTGACCGTAGAGCTGGTACAGACGCGAGCCGAAGAGCTCGATCGCGCGCAGCGAATCGGCGACATACATCGGCGCGCCGCCGTAGATGAGCGTGCGCAGACCTTTCGGCGGCCGCGCCGATTTGGCGGCGAGCAGCCGGACGACCATGGTGGGCGCGGCGAAAAAGGACGCATTTTTCCAGTGATCGAGCAGCTCGAAAATCTCATCGGGCTCGAAGTGTCCGCTTTCCGGGATGACGTTCACCGCGCCGGCGGCAAAGTGGGGGAGCGCATAGCAGCCCGAGCCGTGCGAGAGCGGCGCCGGATGCAGGATCGTGTCGCCGGGCATTACATGGTCGATGTCGGCGAAATAGGCAAGCGTCTGGAACCACAGGTTGCGATGCGTGAGCACGGCGCCCTTCGGCACGCCCGTGGTGCCGCTCGTATAGAAAAGCCACGCCGCATCGTCGGGCTTTGCCTGCGCTGCTGGAACCGGTTCGCCCGGCAGGCGCCCGATTTCGCGCACCGGCATCGCCTGCGGCAGCGCCGACTCGAGATCGGGCGTAACGAAGCAGGCTTTCGCGCCGGAGTTCTCCAGGATGTAGGCGAACTCCTTCGGGTGCAGCTTGGCGTTCATCGGCACGGCGACGAGCCCGGCGTGCCAGCAGGCGAAGAGCAGCTCGTGGTACTCGGTGCAATTCTTCATCGCCAGGCCGACGCGGTCGCCGGCCTGCAGATTCAGCTTTTCGCGCAGCCCGCCCGCGAGGCGCAAGACGCGGCGCGCGAGCTCGCCGTAGGTGCGCACGAGCTGCTTGCCCCGCGCGATCGCCGGCGCGTCAGGAAGTAGCCGCGCGTTGCGGTGGAGCAGATGTGCGAGATTCATGGCGAATGCCAAACAAGCGCTCGGCGTTGCGCGTCGTTTCGGCCGCCACCTCGTCGGCGCGACGGCCGAGCGCGCGCGCCACGGTTCTGGAGATGTGCGGCAGGAGGGCGGGCTCGTTGCGCCGCGCTTTCGGCTGCGGGTGCAGGTCGCGCGGCGTGAGGTACGGCGAATCGGTCTCGAGCAGGAGCCGATCGGACGGAATGTCGCGCACGAGCGTGAGCAGATGGCGCCCGCGGCGCTCGTCGCAGATCCAGCCGGTGATGCCGATGTACAGCCCGAGCTCGAGATAGGCGTGCAGCTCTTCCTTCTCGCCGGTGAAGCAGTGCGCCACCGCGTTCTCCACGCGGTGCGTGCGCAGGAGCTGCGCGAAGCGCGGATGCGCATCGCGTGAATGCAGGAAAAGCGGCTTGCCGATCTCGAGCGCGAGCTCGAGCTGCGCGACGAACCATTTCTCCTGCTCGGGATGCGGCGAATAGTTGCGGTTGAAGTCGAGGCCGCATTCGCCGATCGCGACGCAGCGCGGATGCGTGGCGAGCTTACGCAGTTCGCCGATGGTGGCGTCATCGCAGTCGCGCGCATGGTGCGGATGGACGCCGGCGGTGCAGTAGAGCTGCAGCCGGTCGGCGATCTCGGCCGCGAGCCGGGTCTCGAGCACCGTGGTGCCCGTGGCGATGATCGTGCCGACGCCAGCGGCGCGCGCGCGACCGACGACCGCATCGAGGTCGTCATGAAAGCTCGCGTGCGTCAGATTCGCGCCGATATCGACGAGCTGCATGCGCCGAGTATAGCTACGCGGTGAGCAGGCGCAGCTGTTCCGCACGGCCGATGCCGGAGGCCGTGAGGCTCTCGGCGAACGCCGAGCGCAGCCCGATAAGCGGAGCGACGTCGCATTCCAGGAAGCAAAGGCGGCCGTGCGGCTCGGCGATGAAATCGACGCGTGCCGCCCAGTTCACCGCGAAGAGGCGCGTGAGCTTGAGTGCCGTCGCGTGTACGCGCGCGGCGAGCGCGAGATCGTCAAGCGGCTCGCGGCGCGGCCGCCTGACGTACTTGCGCGCGAAGGAATACACGCTGCCCGGCGGGAGCGCAATGGCGAGCGGCCGGCCCACACGTCCGGCGAGCACCGCGACGGTGATCTCTGTGCCGCGCACGAATTCCTGCACGAGATACTCGCCTATGGCGTAGCGCGCGGGCAGCGGTCCTCTGGCGAGTAGCCGCAGACCGAGCGAATCGGAGCCGCGGCGCGGCTTCACGATAAGCGGGAAGCCGATGGCGCCCGCCGCATTGCCGAGCGCGCTTGAGGGACAGTCGACACCCTCCGCGGCGGCAAGGCGCGTCGCCCGCAGCTTGTCGTAGCAGACCTGCATCACTTCCGGACGCGGACCGAAATACGCGATGCCTGCGCGCTGCAGGCTTTCCGCCGCGCGCAGCATCTCAGGATCGGATACGCGCAGCAGCACGGGGCTGGAGGGAAGCAACGCCCCCAATGTCGCAAGCGGCGCGGCGAGCTCGCGCGCGAGGGAGCGCGCTTCGGCGCGGTGGATCCAGGCGAGCGGCTGCGGGCGCCACGCCTCACGCAGGACGCTGAGCGCCTTAATCGGCGCCGTGCGGCAGGCCGAGGCCGAGCCGGATCTTCAGCCCCTTGATCGTCTCTTTCACCGTGCCGGAGAGCGGCAGGCTCAGGCGCGCGAGATCGGCCTCGTGCAGGACGATGCTCATGTCCTTCTCCGCCCACGGCATGCCGGAGCGCTCGGCGCGCTCGTCCATCGCCCAGTTCTGCGCGCTCGCGTGGTGCAGGGCCGCGCGCAGCTTCTCCGCATCGACGCCGAGCGCCGCGGCGAGGCGCAGGCCCTCGTCGTTCGCCGACGTGCACGCCCAGAGGATGAGGTTGTTGACCATCTTGCCGACCTGTCCGGCCCCCGCCGCGCCGAGATGGAAGATGTCCGAGGCAAAGGCGCCGAAGGCGGGACGGCAGGCGTCGAAGGCGGCCTGCTCGCCCGCGCCGAAGAGGAGCAGCTTGCCCGCGATGGCGGCCGCTTCGCCGCGCGCGAGCGGCGCATCGAGGAGCACGACGCCGCGCTCCTTGACGCGTTCGGCAAGACGTTTCGCATAGCGCGGCGCCACTGTCGAGCCGATCGCGACGACCAAGCCGGGACGCGCCGCTTCCATCACGCCGGCCGGGCCGAAGAGCACGCTTTCGACTTCGTGGTCGAAGCCGACGACGACAATCACCAGCTCGCTCGCTTGCGCCACTTCGCGTGCCGTGCCGAGCACCGCGACACCGAGTGTCGCCGCGTTTCGGCGCGCCCCGTCAACCGGGTCGTATCCCGCGACGTTGAAGCCCTGGGCGAGGAGATGCCCCGCCATCGGCGCGCCCATCTTGCCGAGCCCGAGGATTCCAACTTTTCGTATTGCGGTCATCGCATTCTCTCGGCGAGTATAGCGACAGGAGGACAACCCCATTGAAGACCATCACAGGCATTCTTGCCCTCGTTTTCTCGCTCGCGGCGACGGCGCAATCGTGGCCGCAGAAGCCAGTGAGAGTGATCTTGTCGCTCGGGCCCGGCTCCGGTGCCGACATCGGCGCGCGTCTTTACGCGGATCGGCTGACGAAGATGTGGGGACATCCGGTGGTCATCGAAAATCGCCCAGGCGGCGACGGCGTCATCGCCATCAACGCCGTGATCCAGGTCAAGGACGACCACACGCTGCTCTGGGGACCGACGGCGAATTTCGTCGGGCATCCGTACAGCCTGGAGCGCATGCCCTACGACCCGAAGGAGCTCGTGCCGGTGGCGCGGGTGTCGGGAACGGTCGTGACGCTGGGCGTGCCGACGACCTTGAACGTGAACTCGCTGAATGAACTCCTCGCGCTCGCGAAACAAAAGCAGGGCTGGCTGAACTGGACCACGGCCGTCACCATGACGGACATCATCCTCGAGGGCTTCCTCAAGACGCAGGGCATCGA
>Ga0070699_100001578_pt1 | contig 20835 bp, 19 predicted proteins | sample KBSK1503metaG_FD_65473 | JGI IMG/M metagenome (GOLD analysis project Ga0070699, IMG submission 65473) | Corn, switchgrass and miscanthus rhizosphere microbial communities from Kellogg Biological Station, Michigan, USA - KBS K1-50-3 metaG | ecosystem: Host-associated > Plants > Roots >...
CACCGCCGCGATGCGGTTGTCCGCTTGCAGCGTCGTCGTCGCGAGCGTCGTACCGACGCGGATGTCGACGCCGTGGCGCGCGTGCGCTTCGTGAACGGCGCCGCCGATCGGCTCGTCGCACACGCGCGCCAGAATGCGCGGCGCTGCTTCCAACACCGTGACCTTCACGCCCAACATCGCGGCCGATGCGGCGACCTCGAGACCAATCAACCCGCCGCCGACGACGAGCAGGTCGCGACAAGCGGCAAGCGCCGCCTTCAGCACGCGAGCGTCGGCTTCGGTGCGGAGGTAGTACGTCTGTGGCGCGCCGATTGGAAGCTGGGGGATTTCACGCGGCGTCGAGCCGGTCGCGATCACGAGCGCGTCGTAAGGCACGCGTCGGCCGTCGGCGAGCACGACGACGTGCTCGGTGCGATCGATCGATCTGCAGTCCGCCGACGTCTCGAGCACGACGCCGTGGCCGGCGACGCCGCGCGGTCCGGCAATCGGCGCGTCCTCGGGCGACACGCGTCCGAGCAGCACCGCCTTCGACAGCGGCGGCTTCTCGTACGGCTCGCAAGGCTCTCGCGTGATCAGCGTGACGGCAGCGTCGGGACTCTGTTTCCGCGCTGCGATTGCCGCAAAGGTGCCGGCGGGACCGCCGCCGATCACAACGACGCGCACGGGAGGTCGGGTGCGTCGGGTGGGTCGGGTTGGTCGGGTGGGTCGCGTAGGTCAGGTGGGTCGGGTAGGTCGGGCGGGACCACGTCAGGCTCGGAGAGCGGTGAGCATGTCGTCAATGTAATCGTCGTTCTTAGAGAGCACCACCGTCAGCGACCACGGCCGGATTTGCGCGAGCGTCTTGGAGAGATCGATCTCCGAGGCGGAGCCGGCGCCGACGATGAGGCCGGTCGTCGTCACGCGCTCGAGACTGCACGCCTCTCCGATGCGCGACACCGCGTGCGCGCGACCGCCGGGGCCGGCGACGAAAACCACCAGATCCGAAGCCTTGACTTCGTCTTCGACCGTCCTCACGTGTCCAGCGAGATCGTGCAGAGCGCCGCCGGTCGACGCGGCCGTCAGAAACGTCGCCTGCGTCCACGCGGCGCCGGCGAGTCGCGTCACCGCTTCTTCGCCCGTCTCGTCGAGCGCGATCACGCGTATCGAGCGCGGCAGCGAGTTCGGCGCCTGCACGCGGAACCGCGCTTCGGCCGCTGAGTTCATGCGCGCGGATTCGCTCATCATGGTCGCGGTCACGTGAGATTGCAGATTTCAGATTTCAATCAGCAATCTGCAATCAACAATCAGCAATTTCGGGTTACACCGAAGCGGGTGCGACGGCCGGACGCGCGATCAACGCCTCGCGCGCGCCTTCGGTGAACGGCACCTCAGCCGCGAGGACGATCGCCGCCGATCGCACCTTCTGATGCTCCGGGTCGATGCCCGGCGGCACCGTTCCCTTGTCGACGAACGCTTTCACCGCGCGCAGCAGCCGGTGCCGCGCCATGATGATGCCGTTGTCGGTCGAGACGAGGTTCTCCTTGGTCCGATCGACAACCGGTCCCATGCTCTCCTGCAGCGAGGCGTCCTGCATCGCGATGCCTTCGACGCCGCTGAACGTCCTGCCCGCCTTCTGCGCTGCACGGTCGATGAGGTAATCGTTGTCCTTGTTGGCGAGCGGGCGGTACGTGCCCGGCACGTACTTCACGTGGACACCTTTGCCATCGCGCATCGCCGCAAGCTCCGCTGATGTCAGCTCGCGGACGGGATGGTAGTCGTAGCTCCAGGCCCAGCACGTCTCGTCGTCGATCGGGATCCAGAAGTGGCCGTGCACGGCATGATTGCCGCGCGGGGCAATCATCGTGAACGACGGCATCACCCACTGCGTGATGCGCCAGTAGTAGTTGCCGCCTTCGGCATTCCGGCGCGCGCCGATGTGCAGCCCGCCGGCGCTTTCGACGACCTCGAACACGGGCCGCGCGTCGCTCAGGTTGTACTGATTGCCCCTGGCGCCCTTGAACAGCGGATCCGAATTCAGATCGCCGCGGTGCAGCCACGACACGTGACTCGAATCGATGCCGCCCTCCATCGCCTGCAGCCAGTTCGATTCCTGGACGCGCTTGCTCGTGAACGTCTGCGCGCGCGGCACCGTGATGAATTCCCATTCGGGCAGCGGCGGCTGCGATTCGGCCGGGCCCATGTAGGTCCACATCACCCCGCCGCACTCGATGAGCGGGTACGATCGCAGCTTGATCTTCTTCGCGAAACCCGATGCTTGGGGCTCCGACGGCACGTCGATGCACTGGCCGGTCACGTCGTACTTCCACCCGTGATAGCAACAGCGCAGCCCGCACTCCTCGTTGCGGCCGAACCAGAGCGACACGCCTCGATGCGCGCAGAACTCGTCGATCAACCCGCAGCGGCCCCGGGTATCGCGAAAGGCGAGGAGACGCTCGGAGAAAAGCTTCACGCGCACGGGTGGGCAGTCGTTCTCGGGCAGCTCCTCGGCCAGCAGCGCCGGAATCCAGTAGCTGCGGAACATGCGGCCCATCGGCGTGCCGGGACCGGTTTGGGTCAGCAGATCGTTCTGTTCTTTCCTGAGCATCGTCGCTCCGTGACGTTCGGCTGAAGCCTCGCGCTCCACCGGCTCGAGCCCCAACGCTCGGCTGAAGCCGCGCGCTCCATCACGTGAATGGTCCGACCTTTACGGTCTCGTATACTGTGACCGGATTATGCCGTCCCGCGTCGAACTGTGCAAGGTTGATGACGTCGCCGCCGGCGGGGTGCGCAGGATCGAAGCGGGGGGCCTGACACTGGCGGTCTACAACCTCGACGGCGACTTCTACGTCACCGACGACTCGTGTACGCACGGGCCGGGGTCGCTGTCGGAAGGGTTCGTCGACGGCGATACCATCGAGTGCAACTTCCATCAGGGCGTGTTCAACATCCGCACCGGCGAGTGCGTGAGGCCGCCGTGCATGATCCCGGTGAAAACGTACCGCACTGTCGTCGAGGATGGACGGGTGTTCGTTGAGGTCGGGTAGGTCGGGTGGGTCGGGTGGGTTCGCTCATATCTTGAAACGTTCCAATGTTTCGGCGGCAAACAGCTGGTCGGGTTCGAGCAGTGCTTTGGCGAGACCTTGGTCATGTGAGTAGCGCAGAAAAGTCGCCAGGGTGCGCCGGTTTCTCTCGATGCCGTACGGCCAGAAGTCTTCTCCCATTTCGCGGCGCGTTCCTTCGATGTGCGCCGGCAACCACGGCAGCATCGTCTTGAGCGCCGCCGTCTCGGCGAGGTCGGCGTAGGTTTCCTGCTGTGCGTCGCAAAACGCTTTATAGAGCGACTGCGCAACCCAGCGATGGCGCTCGTACACGTCGCGCCGAACGACGACGGTGTGCATGATCGGGAAGATGCCGGTCCGCTTGAAGTACGCGCGTTCCACGCGGGGAAAATCCTCGAACAGCCGCCTCACCTTCCCGCCGCCGGATCGAAAGGTGGACGGCGCGCGTGCGGCGTACAGGGCGTCGATCTCTCCGCGCGCGAGCATCGACGCCAGCGTCTGCTCCGGACCGATGCGCTCGACACGGATCCCCGGCGGCAGATCGAGCGGCAGCTTCTCGGGACGATTCGGCTCCTCCTCGCCGTCCGTCACGTAGACGACGCTGCCGACCGGCACACCGTGCTCGTCGGACAGCGTGCCGCGAATCCACACCGCGGCGGTCATCTGGTATTCGGGTATGCCGACGCGCTTTCCGATCAGCTCTTGCGGTTCCTTGACGCCGCTTGCCGAATGGACGTAGATGCACGAGTGCCGGAACATCCGCGACGGAAAAACCGGAATCGCGACGAACGGCCGATTCGGCTGGAACAGCGACAGCACGTAGGACGACAGCGACATCTCGGCGGCGTCGAACTCGGCGTGCCGCAGCATGCGGAAGAACGTTTCTTCAACCGGGATGTTCAGATAGTTGAGATCGACGCCATCCGGCCGGACGCGTCCTTCGAGGAGCGCGCGAGTGCGATCGTAGTTCCAGCACGCAAGCGTGAGCGCCAGCTTCGGCATCGCGGAAACCGCTATCGAGGCCGAACACGGTATCACAACGGTTCCCTCCGTTGACTCGGCGCGACGACACGACTTACAGTCGGTGGTCTTCTATGTCTGAAAAAATCGTCGCCGCAGTAAAGGTCGGACCATCGACGACCGAGCTGCGTGAACTGGAGCTGCCGCCGGTTCCCGACGACGCGGCCCTGATGAAGGTCGAAGTCGCGGGTGTCTGCGGAACCGACGTCACCCAGTACCGGCTGCCGCTGCGCCGCGGCCCGCTGGTCATGGGCCACGAGAACGTCGGCTACCTCGCGCGCGTCGGAAAGATCTTCGCCGCGCACAAAGGCATGCGGGAAGGCGATCTGGTCTTCCTCGAGCACTACCTGCCGTGCGGTCACTGCGAATGGGATCACATGGGCGAGTACCGCCACTGCGCGGCGACCGAGTGGTTCTACGATCCGAACGCCATCCGATACGGCTACACCTCAATGGACATCGCGCCGGGTCTGTGGGGCGGATTCAGCCACTACGTGTACCTGCCGCTGAATGCGGTGCTGCACAAGGTTCCGGAAGGGCTGACGCCGGAGGAAGCCGGCGTCGCCACGCCGATGTCGAACGGCGTCCAGTGGGCGCTGATGGACGGAGGCGTCGGGTACGGAACCAGCGTGTTGATCCAGGGTCCGGGGCAGCAGGGACTGTGCTGTCTGATGGCATCGAAGCAGGCGGGCGCCGACTGCATCATCGTCACCGGCACGTCGAGGGACACGCGACGCCTGGAGGTGGCGGACGCGTTCGGCGCCGACGCGGTCGTCGACGTGGAGAACGAAGATCCGCTCGCGCGCATCCTCGAGATCACCGGCGGGCGCGGCGTCGACGTCGTGCTCGACTGCACCGTCGGCGCCGGCAGCGCGCCGACGCTGCTCGGCATCGAGGCGGCGAAGCGTCGCGGCGCGACGATGGTGGTCCAGGGGGAAGGCAACCAGGAATTCCCCAATTTTCCAATCGGAAGGCTGACGCGAAAAGGGATGACGCTGAAGAGCGCGCGCGGCCATTCCTACCGCGCGGTGGAGCTCGCCCTGCGTCAGCTGGCGTCGCACCGGTTCCCGCTCGACATGATGATGACGCACACGTTCGGTCTCGCCGACGTCGATTTCGCGATCAGATCGGTCGGCGGCCAGGGCGCGCCGGGGGCGATTCACGTGTCGGTGCTGCCGTGGAAGTAGGTCGGGTAGGTCGGGTAGGTCGGGTAGGGCGGGTAGGTCAGGTGAGTCGGGTGGGGTGCGTGGTCAAGTGGGTCTGAGGTGAGTGCGGCCGAGATCCGGCAACAGCTCGTGGATGCGATTCGGATGCTGGCGCGCGCCGACATCGTCGACCACAGCGGCCACGGCAGCGCCCGTCGGGACGCGGAATCCTTCTACATCAATTCAGCGGCCTCGGCGCGCGGAGCGCTGACCACCGACGACATCGTCGCCGTCGATCTGGACGGCAACCTGATCGAAGGGAGCGCGCGCCCGCCGTTCGAGTTCTACATTCACTCCGAAATCTATCGCGTCCGGCCCGACGTGCACGCCGTCATGCACACGCATCCGCGCTGGTCGACGTTTCTGACGATGACTGGCGCGAAGTACCGAGCGGTCTACGCGCAAGGCGCGCTGCTCGGCGACGACATCCCGCTGGTCGACTCGCCGCTGTCGGTCAACACCCGCTCGATGGGAGAGAAGGTCGCCGCGACGCTCGGCCGCGGTCCCGCCGTTCTCCTGAAATCGCACGGCGCCGTCGTCGTCGGATCGACGCTCGTCGAGGGCTTCGCGCTCGCGGCGTACCTCGAGGAGAACGCGTACCGCCAGTACATGGCGATGCAGATCGGCGATCCGTACGTGTTCAGCGAGGCCGAGCAGCAATCATTCCGCGAGCGGCTGTGGACGCCGGGGTTGTTCAGGAAGACCTGGGACCATTACCTCGCGAAGCTGTGAGGCACTGGTGAACGCGCGTCTGGATGTCGCCGACGTGCTCGGCCATGATCGTGTACGCGGCGTCGCCGTCACCGCGGCGGATCGCCTCGAAGATCTGCCGATGGTAGCGGCAGTTGCGCAGACGGTGGCGCGCGCGCGTCGCGGCGTCGAGAACCGAGGCGACGTTCGCGGTCAGATCGGCCAGCGCGTTCATCAGCACGATCAGCGGAAGGTTGCGCGCGCAGTCGGCGATTGAGCGGTGGAACTGCGAGTCGGTCGGCCGGAACGGACCCGTCGAGTGCGCCGCCTCCTCTTCCTCTTTCACCAGCACACGTTCGAGCCGGGCGATGTCCTCTTTTCGGGCGCGCAGCGCGGCGAGCTGCGCCATCGGCGGCTCGATCAGCATGCGCGCCTCGGTCAACTGTTTGTGCGGCGTCTTGCCGAGCCCGAGGACCAGCGAGAGCGACCGGAGCACCGGCTCGTGATCGACCTTGACGACGAACGCGCCGCCGTCGGCGCCGCGCCGGATTCTGAGCAGGCCGACTTCCTCGAGCGACCGGTACGCTTCGCGAACGGACACGCGGCTCGTCTTGAACCGCCGCGCCATCTCGCGTTCCGCCGGAAGCTTGTGGCCGGCTTCGAGCCGGCCCGCCGTGATCTGCTCCTTGATCCGTCGAACGATCGCTTCCGACACCCGGCCAGGACGCCGCAAAGAAGCTAACATGGCTGCATTCTCCTGAACCGCGCGAGGCTCGTCAACAGACCGGTCACTTCGGTTCTCTCGAGTAATCATAGAACTGGAAATCGAAGCGGTATTCGGGTTGTTGCTCTTCGAAGCGCGCGCGGACGACGATCGTCGCGGGCAGCGCGAGCTCGGGCACGCGCGCGTCGAGGAACGCACCGCCGGCCGCCGGCTTGAAGGGGATCGACGTCTCGCCCACGACGAGGCGGCTCGTGAATCCGCGCGGGATGAACGGACGCGAGTACTCGTCGTAGACGTAAAGGCGGAATTGCGACGGCGACGGATGCGTCGCTTCGACGTGCCAGTTGTTCGGCGCCATGATGAAGCTGCCGCCATGCTTCGGGTTGTGGTCGCCGTGCGGTCGCAGCCCATATCTGGCGACAAGGGTCCGCCGATCGACCGGACAGCGGCCCGGATCGATCTCGTTGATCTTCGGATGCGCCGGGCACGTGAAGGAGAGCGCTTTGACAATCTTTACGAGTTGCCGGCCGCAGATGCGGCACTTGCCGGCCCGGTGCTCGGTCGCATCGAGGTGAAGCTGGCAGCTCCACACGAGCTCGAGCCGCACCGGCATCAGAGCCATCCTGCAGATGGGGCACGCGCCGCTCTGATCGTTGACGACCTCGGGATGCATCGGACACGTCCACGACACCGGCGGCAGCGGCCTGGACGGACGGACCGCGAGCGCGGCGAGCGCGGCGAGGAATTCCCGGCGATTCACGTCGTTGGACGACATCGGCGCGCTTGACACTCCAGGATCCGGCGGCTAGGATGCCGGCCAAAGGTAAGACCATTGCCGCCTGCGCGTCAAACCAGAATCATTCTCGCCGCGTTCATCGCTGCGTCGGCTGCCACGCTCACCGTCTCCGCGCAGAAGCGAACGCCGTTCGACGGCCGGATGGACTACCAGCTCACGGTCGGCAAGGAATCGCCGCCGGCGATCGCGGCGTGGTGGCCGGTGTTCATCCAGCAGAACACGCTCGAGGGCTACTGCTGGAACCTCAACACGCTGCCGCTCGCCGATCGGCCGCAGCTCGACGACAGGGCGAAGATTCTGCGCGTCGGCGGCGCGGGTCAGCTGACGCAGATCGTCGAGATTCCACCCGGCAGGAAGACCGTGTGGCACGGCTACGGCTGGGAGGGCGAGGCGCTGTTCTACGTCCTCAGCGGCCGTGGGCAGACCGAGTACCGCGGCATGACCGGCGGTCTGCCATCGAACAAGTACACGTGGAAGAAGAACTCGCTGTTCGGGATCCCGGTCGACCACGAGATGCAGCACACGAACCTCGATCCGGCGCAGCCGGTGCGGCTGCTCGCGGTGACCGGCTACGCGATCAACATGTATCCCTTCGTCGAAGAGGAGCTGCGCGTCGGCCGTCAGAATCCGGCGGAGAACGCCGAGGAGCGGGCGCGCGTGCTCTCGACGACGACCTATCCCGGACACTACGTGGACGACCTGCGCGATCATCCCGTCGCCATGCGCGAGGCGCGCGCCGATCGCACCGCGTTCTTCAACATGATGTCGACCGTCGGTCACCGGACGCATCCGAACGTGCACATCAGCGAGCTCGTCGGCCCGCAGGCGTACGCGCACAAGCACGGCAACCAGCCGATCTTCGTGATCCTGAAGGGTGCCGGCTACGACATCTGGTCGGAAGCGCGGGACCTGAAGGAATACGAGGCCGCGGTGAAGGCGGGCACCGCGCATCGTGCGGAGTACGGCACCGGAACGCTCTGCGGCGTTCCCGGCGGACCGCACTGGCATCAGCACTTCAGCACCGGAACCGAACCGCTCCGCTACCTCGCCATCGTGCCTCGCGGGGAATACGAAGAGAAGAAGTAGGAAGTGTGTCCTCGCGGTGGCGAGACTCGTCGTCATCCTGATCGTCTTCTCCGTCGGCGGATGCGCCGGCGGCACGTCAGGAAGCGCTGTTCCAGCTCGGCGCCGAGGCCGACGCCCTGGCGTCGCTCATGAACCTCGAGGTCGAGTCGCACGGGATGCAGGAACGCGAGCTGCTCGACCTCGCGCTGAGCCGGACGAAGGAGCTGGGCGTCGGCATCGCCTACAACCGCGGGAAGAAAAAATTCTTCTACGCCGGCGACGCGTTCACCGAGTACCTGAAGGAAGCGCCACGCGGCACGCACGCGGCGCCCGCGGAGTTCAAGCTGTTGTCGTATCGGTTCTATCAATCCTCGGCCGGCGACATCGAGGCGCTCGGCGCGGCTGCCGCCGCGAAGAGGCGCTTCCTGTCGCGATACCCGCGGTTCGAGCGGAACGCGGAGCTGCGGCTCTACCTCGCGGTCGACTACCGCGATCTGCGGCTGCGGTACGACGAGGCGCACGACGGCGTGAACGCCGCGAAGTACCGGCGGCTCGCGCGCGCCGAGTGCCGGCGCATCACGCGCGAGTATCCGCGCACCGAGCAGGCGGCCGCGGCGCGGCAGCTGTTGAGAGGCTTGGAGGGACGGTAGGTGGGGTGGGTCGGGTAGGTATGGAGGGCGTATGCGAATTCGTTCGATTGTTGTCGCCGCACCCGTCCTGGTCATGTGCTGGAGCGCGTTCGCTACGGTCGCGATCGGGCAGTCGTCCGGGCTCGTGAAGGTGACGCCGCTCGGCAGTCACAGCGGCGAGCTGTGCCGGAACGATCGCGCGCTGTTGTTCGAGGATCCGACCGGCGTGCGCGTTCTCTACGATCCGGGGCGCACGGTCGACGAGACGGACGGCCGGCTCGGCGACGTCCACGTGATGCTGCTCTCGCACGCGCACAACGATCACATCGGCGACGTGCGCCCGAGCGCCGGCGGCGGCACGTGCGCCGCGCCGGCGACGGGAGCGGCCAACGCGAACACCAACTTCGCGGCGATCGCGTCGCTGAAGAACGCCGCGGTGCTCACGCCGGGCGAGCTGTCGACGTATCTCTCGCGCAAGATCCAGAACATTCGCGGTTCGGCTCCGGCGGCCTGCGCCGAAGGCGGACTCGACAACATCTTCGATGTCCCGCTCTCGGCGCCGTGCACCGCGTCGCTCCGACCGGGCGGCAGCCGCACGGTGCGCCGCGGCGGCTCAGCGACCGGAGTGCGGATCGCCGCCGTGCAGGCCATTCACAGCAACGGCGTCGCCGGCGCGCTCGTCGATTCGCCGGGCGAAGCGCCCGGCCTGAGCGGATACGGCGGCTCGGAATCGGGATTCGTCATCACGTTCACCAACGGGCTGGCGGCGTACCTCACCGGCGACACCGGCATGTTCGGCGACATGGAGACGATCATCTCGCGCTACTACCATCCGAACCTCGTCGTGCTGAACATGAGCGACACGGTCACGCTCGGCCCGAACGAAGCGGTCTTCATGATGAAGTCGCTCATCCGGCCGCGCTCCGTGATGCCGTCGCACGTCAACGAGCAGGCGACCGCCGGCGGCATCGTCCGCGGCGGCACGCGCGTCGATCTGTTCCAGCTGTTCGTTCGGGACTACGTCGACGTCGTGCTTCCGCTGAGCGATGTGACGCGCACGTTCGACGGCTCGGGGCGCTGCGTCGGCTGCCGGTAATCGATTTCGGATTGCGGATTTGGGATTGCGGATTGAATCGCCGCGCAATCCGCAACCTGTATGGTCGGACCATTCACCTTGCGGCGATCCGGCGGGCATGGCAGACTAACGCTCGGCTGAAGCCTCGCGCGCCGAAGAGGCGTGTGACTGGAGAACACAGATGCGTCGCTTCCTGATTGCTGCCGCGGCCGCGTCCGCCTTGCTGCTCGTCGGCGTCGAGCGGTCGCCGCAGGCCAGCGCGGCGATCGACGGAGACGACGACGCGTCGCTCGAGGCCCTGCTCGCGGCTGACTGCGTGGACGACACCGCGATGACGATCGCGCAGGCGGCCGGGCGCCTCCCGCAGGAAGGCGGCGTCGCCTCCGACGAGTGGCCGCCGCACGCCATCGGCGGCGTCATCCCGCCGATTCGATCGGTGTCGGATCCCTTTCCGACCTTCGACGGCATCGCCGTCGATGCCGAGAACAACCGCGTGATCTTCAGCGACGAGAACCGCCATTCGATGCTCGTGTACGATCGCACGGCCGGCGGCGCGTCGAACGACGTCACCGAGCCGGTGCAGTGGGTGTTCGGTCCGAAAGCGCAGCTCGGATACATCGCCGGCGTCGAGGTCGATCCGAAGCGCAGGGAGTTCTACACCGTCAACAACGACGGCGGCGACCGCATGGTGGTCTTCTCGTACGACGACCACGGCAACACGCAGCCGCGGCGCACGCTCATCCTGCCGCACCAGTCGTGGGACGTGTCGCTCGCGCCGACGCGCGACGAAATCGCCATCACCGTCCAGCAGTCGAATGCGATCTCGATCTTCAGGCGCGGAGCGAAGGGGACCGATCGTCCGATTCGCACGATCCGCGGTCTCGCGACCGAGCTCGAGGATCCGCACGGCGTCTACTTCGACGAGACGCACAACGAGCTCGTCACCGCCAACCACGGCAACTGGACGCAGATCCGTCCCTACACCCCCTACGATCCGATCGTCACCGACGTCGGCGAGTACAAGTCGGGCGCCTTCCATCCGTCCGCGATCACGTTCCACCCCGGCGACGCGAACGGCGACGTGCCGCCGCTGCGGACGATCGAGGGCGACCTGACCGGCTTGAACTGGCCGATGGGGATCGACGTCGACCTCACGCACGGCGAGATCGCGGTCGCCAACTACGGCGACTCGTCGGTCCGCATCTTCCGCCGCGACGCGAAGGGCAACGTGCAGCCGACTCGTGTGATTCGCGGCGCGCTCACGCAGATCGTCGGTCCGGTCTCGGTTGCCATCGACGCCAAGAACGAGGAGCTGTGGGTGGCCAACTACGGCGACCACACCGCGTCCGTCTTCCCGCGCACGGCCAGCGGCAACGTCAGGCCGAAGCGGGTCATCCGCAACGCGCCGAAAGACACGCCGACCTGCGGCTTCACGAACGCATCGGCGGCCGCCTACGATTCCAGGCGCGACGAGATCCTCGTCCCCAATTGAGTCAGCGTGCCGAGGATCTCGGTGTTTGCCAGGCTGGCAAACGGAAACGTGGCGCCCAAGCGGGTGATCGAAGGTCAGGCGACGAACCTCTCGCGCACGATGCACGGGATCGCGTACGACGCGATCCACGACGAGATCGTCATCCCGGTCGCGCTCGGCGGCGCGGTGCTCGTGTTCAAGGCGGACGCGACGGGCGAGGTGCCGCCGCTGCGCGCGATCCAGGGGACGCGCACGCGGCTCGTGCGGCCCCATACGGTCGCCGTCGATCCCGTCAACAACGAAATCCTCACCGCCGATCCGAGCATGCGGGCGATCGTCGTCTTCGATCGGGACGCGAACGGCAACGTGTCGCCCAAGCGCGTCATCAGCGGTCCGAAAACCGGCCTGCTCGACATCGTCGGCCTCGACGTGGATCCGATCCGGAACGTCATCGTCGCTGCGAGCCGGAAGGGGAACGGCGAGAAGGTCGGCATCTTCGTCTTCGACCGCCTCGCGAACGGCGACGTCGAGCCGAAGCAGTTCATCGGCGGCCCCAACTCGAAGCTCGCGCATTTCCGCCAGGTGACGATCGATCCCGCGACGGGCAACATCTTCCTCGCGCAGCAGAACACGCGCATGAAGCAGATGGAGGCGTACGTCCTCGACCAGCCGCGCGAAGGGTTCAAGGCGAAGGACGAGAAAGACGACGAGGACGACGACAGCGATTCAGGGCGGCTCGATCAGATGGGATTCATCGCCGTCTACGCGCCCGACGACAACGGCGACATCCCGCCGCGCGCGATCATCAAGGGACCGGGCATCCGGCTCGCCGGCGCAGCCGGCGTCGCGTTGAACCCGAAGCGGAAGGAAATCATCGCCGTCGGAGGCAACGGCTTCCAGACGTTCCTGCTGCCCGAATTCTTCAAGCCGTTCAGGAAAAGGGGCGGCACCGCACGCTAAAGACCGTGTAGCGCTCAGAAAATAAACTTCACTCCTAGTTGCACCTGCCGCGAGGTCGTCGCCGTATGCGTGATCTGCGTCGCGCTCGGGATCCGCGTGCCGTCCGGGTTGAAGAGCGCGCCCGAGTTCGGCGTCGCGAAGTTCGCGCGGTTGAACAGGTTGAAGATCTCGAGGCGCAGCTGCAGGTTCTGTTTGGCGACGCTGGCGTTCTTGAAGATCGACAGGTCCACCATCTTCAGATCGGGACCGCGCAGGCTGTTGCGCGCGACGTTTCCGTACTCGCCGGCCGGCGGGAGCACGAACGCGTTCGCGTCGAACCAGTTGTCGGCCGCGCCGACGATCGCGTTGCCCGGGTTGAATCCCGCCGCCCAGTCCGGCTTCTGCGGATTCGGATCGCTCGAGAGATCCCTGGCGTAGTCGAAGCCGATGAAGGGCGTGAAGGGAATGCCGCTCGCGTAGTTCGCCACGACGCCGATCTGCCACCCCTGCACGAGCTGACGCGCGCCGCCCGTCAGGCTCCTGCCGAACGGCAGCTGATACACCGCGTTGAAGACGAGGGTGTGCCGCACGTCGAAGCTCGACGGGCCGAGCTCGTTCTCCGGATGGAAGTAATTGGTGGCGCTGCCGGCGCCGTTCTCGAAGTCGGAGGATCCGATCAGACCGCCCGACCAGGTGTCGCGCGAGTTGCCGTAGGTGTACGAACCCTGGAACAGCAGACCGTTCGCGAAGCGGCGGTTCAGGCTCGCGGTCATCCCGTTGTACCAGGACCGTGCGACGTTCGTGCGCGTGCGGATGCGGCCCCATGACGGGAAGGGGAGTCCTGCGCCCGGCGCGACCTGCCAGTGTCCGTCGGCGGCGTTGAAGCGCACCGGCACCGCGTTCGGATCGCTGTAGAACGGCAGGTTGTAGCCGCGCGATCCGATGTAGCCGACCTCGGCGACGATGCCGCGGCCGATTTCGTGCTGGACGCTGGCGTGATATTGCGCGGTGTAGGGCTGCTTCGCGTCGTAGTCGATGAACTCTGATCGTTTCTGCACGGCGAGGCCGGTCCCCTGCGCCAGCAGCTGCTGCACGGCCGGTCCGAACGTCGGCACGGTTCTGATGTCGACGCCGGCGAAGTACGGATAGATGCGGAACGTCGTGCCGCGGTAGTACGAGGTCGTGAGCGGCTGATAGAACACTCCGGCGCCCGCTTTGATCGACGTCTTCTGATCGCCGAACGGTTTCCACGCGACGCCGAGCCGCGGTGCGAAGTCGAGCGTCGACGGGTTCTTGAACATGTCGCTGCCGGGCGTCACGCCCTGCGGACCCGATTCGAGATCGCCGAGGCTGAGAAGGCCGGCGACGCGACCCTGCGTGTCGTACGGCACGGTGAAGAACTCGTAGCGCACCCCGTAGTTCACCGTGAGATCGTTCGTCGGCCGCCACTCGTCCTGGGCGAACAGGGCGAGGTAGCTCTGACGCATGCTCCTGCGCGTGTCGGTGCCCGGCATGTTGCCGGTGAAGCGGTTGACGGTGCCTCGGAGGAAGTTCGGCAGGCTCGTGAACCGGAACTCGCCGCCGTAGCGCGAATACGAGAAGCCGTCGAAGTGATAGCGCTGGAAGTCGCCGCCGAACTTCGCGATGTGCGCGCTCGAGCTGAGCGTCAGCGTGTCGGAGTACTGGAAGATCGTCTGCGTGTAGTCGACGGGCGTTGTCGCGGTGGTCCCGGGTCCGCTGATGCCGGTCGTGATCGTGATCGCGCCGAAGTGCGGATCGGTCGTGAAGTACAGGTTCTGTGGAATCGGGATCGTCGGGACGAAATCGTCGGTGCGGTTCGTGCGGTTGACGGCGGCACGCGCGACGTTCAGGACCTTCGAGCTGAAGAGGTGCTGGTCCTGGTACGTGAAGTAGCGCGTGTCGGTCGTCGTCGGCTCGACGAACTGCGGGTGATCCTGGTGCGCCGTGGCGTTCGAGCGATCGCTCGACGCGCGGACGAACATCGAGTTGGCGTTGGTGACTTCCCAGTCGACCTTGCCGACGAAGAAGTGCTCGCGCGTCGGGTCAACCTCGGTGTGGCGGAGCTCGGCGGTGCCGTCGCCGAAGTCGCGGCCGTCCGGGATCGGGAAGAGGAGATCGAGGTACGGTTTCACGAGCGGGTTGATCGCGACCGCGCCGGTCGGCAGCACGCCGTTGTGCGCCGCCGCGTTGGGCAGGCGCGCGAGGTGCGTCAGCGAGAGATCCTGCCGCAGCCCTTCGTAGCTGCCGAAGTAGAAGAGCGTGTTCTGGACGATCGGGCCGCCGGCGGTCCCGCCGAACTGGTTGCGCGTGAACGGCGGGTTCACCTGCGTGGCGGTCGCGGGATCGATCGGATCGAAGAAGTTCGGCTCGTCGAACTTGCTGTCGCGGAGGAACTCGAACACCGTACCGTGGAGGTTGTTCGTGCCCGACTTCGTGACGGCGCTGATCACGCCGCCCGCGGCGCGGCCGAACTCGGCGGCGTAGTCGTGCGTCTGGACGCTGAACTCCTTCACGGCGTCGACGCCCAGCAGCACGCCCGCCATGCTCGACGGCGCCTTGTCGGACACGTCGGCGATGTTGGTTCCTTCGAGGAGGTAGCCGGTCATCTCGGGACGCGCGCCGCCGATCGACACCTGCGTGCTGCCGAAGCCTCCGGTGAAGTCGCGCGCCGTGGCGCGGCTGACGGTGACGCCCGGCTGCAGCGTCGCGAGCTGCATGAAGTTCCGGCCGTTGAGCGGCAGCTCGGCGATCTGCGTCGTCGACACGACGCCGCCGGCGACGGCGCTGTTCAAGTCGATGTTGGTCGCGGCGCCCTCGACGGTCACGTTCTCGCTGATCGCGCCGACTTTCAGCGAGAGGTCGGCGGTCACCTCGCGGCCGATCTCGAGCCCGAGGTTCTCGCGCTTCGCGGTGGTGAACCCGGAGAGCTCGGCGGTGACCGAATAGATCCCCGGCGGCAGGTTCAGCGCGCGGAAGCCGCCGCGCTCGTCGGTGACGAGCTGCCGCGTCGCGCCGGTCTCCATGTTCCGGACGACGATGGTGACGCCGGGGAGCACCGCCTTCGATTCGTCGGTGACGGCGCCGGCAATCGTGCCGGTCGTCGCCTGGGCGGCGCGCGCCGCGGACGGCGCCGTCGCGAGCGCGAGCAAGAAGGAGCCCAGGGTCGCCAGAGTGGACAGCCGCATGTCGAAGCCTCCCTTTGGTCCTACCATTTGATGGCCGTAGGGTGTATGGTTTTGGCCGACCAGTCAAGGCTGAAACTGGGCGCGCGCGGCGTTCGGCGGCGCCCGATACAGAGAACCGAATCGATGTCCCCTTGGACCCGTTCAGCCGGCGGCGCCGCGATGGTGCTGGCGCTCGCAGGAGGGATCTCGGCGCTCGTGTACGCGCGCTGGACGCGGCCGACCGCGGACGGCGACGCCGCGCTAACCGACGGCCGGTACGAAGAAGCACTGGCAAGCTACGCGCGCGCGGAGACGCGATTCGATCGACTGGCGGCTGCGAGGGAATTCTTCGCCGCCGATTACAGTCATGTCATGGCGAACGAGTTGTGGCTCCTCTACCGGCTGCAGCGCTACGATGAGACCATCGACAAGGCCCAGCGCGCGCCCGAGAGCGCGCTGCCGCATTTCTGGTCGGGTTGTGCGTTCTTCGAGAAGGCGCGCGCGGAGGAAAAACCCGAACCGCGGCTCGCGTGGCTCTCGCGCGCGGAGGAAGAGCTCCGGCGCGCCGTCGAGGCCGCGCCTGACGACTGGGACACGAAGTTCGATTTCGAGATGATCACGAGGCTCGCCGCCGAACTGCGCAAGCAGCCGAAGACGCCGCCGAACCAGTTGATGCAGCTGCTGCGTCCGCAACCCAAGCCCGGCGCGAAACCGGTCAAACGCGTCGGATGAGACTGCTTCGACCCGATCTCCTGCAGTGGTGGCTGGTGATCCCGGTGCTCGCCGCGAGCTGCGGGCTGCACTGGCGCCTGACGCGTGCATTCCGCCGCCGCGAGGCGATCGAGAGGCGCTTCGCATCGCTGTCGCGCCGATCGACGTGGCGGCGTCATGCCGCGTCGTGCGGCGCGAGCGTGCTCGCGGCCGCCGCGATCGTCTTCGCGCTGACGCGGCCGCAGCTGCTGATGGCCGAGCGCGTGCCCGACTACGAGCATCAGGATCTCATCGTCATGCTCGATCGCTCGATCTCGATGCGCGCGCGCGACATCGCGCCGTCGCGCTTCGCGCGCGCGACGGCGGAGCTCAGAAACCTGCTGCGACAGAAGCCGGAGGGCATCGATCGCGTCGGCCTCGTCGGCTTCGCCGACAGCTCGGTCGTGCTGTCGTACCTGACCAGCGACGTCGAGAGCATCCTGTTCTACCTCGACTGGCTGGACGCCGAGCCGTCGGTGCTGTTCGGCACGAACCTCGGCGCCGCGCTCAAGAGCGCCAGGGACGTGGCGAAGAAGGACGATCGTCCGACGAGACAACGTTTCCTCGTCGTCTCCGACGGCGAGGACAACGGCACCGAGCTCAACGCGGCGCTCGACCTCTTTCGCCGCGAAGGGTACCGCGTCGATTGCATCGGCATCGGATCGGAGGCGGCCGTCCCGATTCCGCTTTCGAGCTCCGACAACGAAGACGCGTATTTGAGAGACGACTTCGGACGGCGCGTGACGACGACGTTCGAGGAGGCGACACTGATTCGGATCGCCGCGACGACCGGCGGGCGGTACGTGCGATCGACGAGCGGCACCGAGCTGGCGCGCGCGATCGCCGAAATCGCGAGAGGCGATCGCCGGATTATCGGGTGGCGGTCGTCGACCGAATACCGCGACGTGTATCCGGCGGCGCTTGCCGTCGCGGCCGCGGCGGCGGCAGGGCTCTGGTTCCTGCTATGACGGCGCCAGACGGCCGCATCGTGTCGAACGAGCTCGCGGCGGAGCACGCCGCCGCACTCGTCTCCGGCCTCGAGTCGGAGATCTCGAAGGTCATCGTCGGGCAGCACACGCTCATCCGCCGGCTGCTCACCGGTCTGTTCGCCGCGATCCCGTTCGCGACCGCCCGAAGCGAGACGCGCGTCGGCTGCGGACACATCCTGCTCGAAGGGGTGCCGGGCGTCGCCAAGACGCTGACGGCGACGACGCTGGCGCACGCGATTTCGGCGCGGTTCCAGCGCATCCAGCTCACGCCGGACCTGCTGCCGGCCGACATCCTCGGCACGCGCATCTACGACGCGAAGAGCGCGACATTCCGGATCGAGCAGGGGCCGATCTTCACGAACATCCTGCTGGCCGACGAGATCAACCGCGCGACGCCGAAGACGCAGAGCGCCCTGCTCGAAGCGATGCAGGAACGGCAGGTGACGCTGGCCGACACGACGTTCCGGCTCGACGATCCCTTCTGGGTGCTCGCGACACAGAATCCGGTCGAACAGGAAGGCGTGTACGCGCTGCCGGAAGCGCAGCTCGATCGCTTCTCGATGATGCTGCGCGTCGACTATCCGAGCGCCGCCGAAGAAGTGGCGATGCTGCACGCGCGGATGACGGAGCAGCACATCGAGCCGCGGCTGTCGCCGTCGGACGTCACACGGCTGCGCGCGTTCGTCCGCGACGCCGTCTACGTCGACGACAAGATCGTGGAGTACATCGTCCGCCTCGGCCGCGCGACGCGGGCGCCCGGCGAGGTGGGGTGCGGACGACTGCGGGAGCTGCTGATGCTCGGCATGTCGCCGCGGTCGTACCAGCACGTGCTGGCGCTGGCCCGCGTGACGGCGTTCCTGCACGGCCGGACCTACGTGCTGCCCGAAGACATCAAGGAGATCTACTGCGACGCGTCGCGGCATCGGGTGGCACGCACGGTGCGCGCGCAGGCCGAAAACATCGACGCCGACCAGATCCTCAACGAGCTGCTCGCGGCGGTGCCGATCCCATGATTCCCGAGGCCGTGATGCGCGAGCTGCGCTACATCGAGGTCTACACGGCGAAGCGGATCCGCAACCTGCGCGTCGGCGCGTACACGAGCCCGCGCCGCGGCGCCGGCTTCGACTTCGACGAGCATCAGCCCTACCGCGACGGAGACGACGTGCGGCGAATCGACTGGAACGTGACGGCGCGGATGGACGCGCCGTTCGTGCGGCGCACGCATGCCGAGCGCGAGCTGAACGTCATGATCGCGATGGACGTCTCGCGCTCGATGGCGCTCGGCGCCGCGCACCGCTCCAAGAAGGAGCTGATGACGTACGTGACCGGCTCGCTGCTGTTCTCGGCGGTAGCCGACCAGATCAACGCCGGTTTCCTCGCGTTTTCCGATCGCGTGCTCGACTACAGCCCGCCGCGCCGCACGCGCGCGGCTGCGTGGACCGTGCTCGAGCGGTGCTGGTCGCTGTCGCCGAAGCCCGGCCCGACGGCGATGCTGCCGGCCGTCCGCCATCTGCTCGCCTCGCTCAAACGCATGAGCGTCGTCTTCATCGTGTCGGATTTCATCACCGACGAGGATCTGCTCGGCAGCCAGGATCTCGCCATGCTGGCGGCGGCGCACGACGTGATTGCCGTGGTGCCCGAGGATCCAACCGAAGCGGCGCTGCCGGCTGGACGGGGGTACGTGCACCTGCGTGATCTCGAGTCGGGACGCCGCACTGCGGTGGGCTTGTCGCCGCGCACGCGACTCGCGTACGCGGACCAGATGCGCGAGCGCCGCGAAGCGCTGGCGCGAGCTCTGTACCGTCTCCAGATCGATCCCGTGTTCGCGGCGACCGACGGCAGTCCGGTCGAGCCGCTGCTGGAGCTGTTCGCGCGGAGGCTCGCACGGTGACCACACACCACGAAGACGTGAAGATCGCGAAGTCCACGAAGAAGAAATGTCTTGCGCCCATCGTGGTTTTCTTCGTGTTCGTCGCGCTCTTCGTGTCTTCGTGGTTCCACGCTGCCATCGCGTACGCCGCCGATCAGGACGTCACGGTTCGCACGTCGCTCGATCGCACGGCGATGTTCGTCGGCGATCGCGTCACCTACACGATCGAAATCACCTGCAGGCGCGGCGTCGACGTTCTTGCCGACGATGTGTCGCGCGACAAGCTGAAGCTCGATGGGCTTGAAGTGGTGGACGGTGACACCGGCCGCCGCACCGAGCCGGACGATTCGACCGTGCACGCGTTTCGATTCGTAATGACGACGTATCGAGTCGACGCCCCGGCGCTGACCATCGGACCGCTGAGCGTGCGCTACGCCGTCGCGCGCGCCGGCCAGCGGCTCGAGGAAGCGGCGCCGGCCGGCGAAGTGAAGGTGCCCGGCGCGACGATCGCGTTCAGGAGCGTGCTGCCCGACGAAGCGGATCTGTCCGGCATTCGATCGGACAAACAGCCCCCCGCCCGGCCGGTGCGCTTTGCCCTGCTGCAGCCGATCGGGCTCGGGCTGATTATCGTGTCGGTCGTCCCGGCGCTGCTGGCGATCGCGGCTCTGGCGCGCGGGCGCGGGCGGCCACGCGTCCGCCGCTCGGCGCGCGCGGTGCGGCACGACGAGCGCACGTCGCTCGAGGCGGTGCGGAGCATTGGCGTGGAAACGGTTCAGCAGCGTCGCGACGTATTCACACGCCTCGACGCGCTGGTGCGCGAGCATCTGCGCGAGGTGTGCGGCGTGCCGGGGCAGAGCATCACGCCGGCCGAGGTGCCGTTCGCGCTCGCGGGAGCGAACGCGAACGCGCCGGCGGCGCTGGTCGCGTCGCTCCTCGCCACGTGCGAGCTGGCGCGCTACGCTCCGCCGCATGCGATGCCGTCTGCCGACGCCTGTCGCGAGGCCATCGACCAGGCCGAGCAGGTGATCGCGACGAAAGGCACCGGAGCGCGAGGCGTGTAGCTGGAGCGCGAGGCTTTGGCCGAGCGGCCCTTGGAGCAGATGCGCTTTCTTCATCCCGAGTACGGCTTGGCAGTGCTGGCGGTGTTTGCCGCGGTCGCCATCCTCCGCTTGCGCGGGCGGCGCCGGTTCGTCGCGTCGACCACGGTGCGGTGGCTCGCGTCGCGGCGATATCAGGCGGCGGCGGTCCGGCGCCTCCCGCTCGCCTTTCTCGCGATGGCCATCGTCCTGCTCGGCCTTGCCGTGATGCAGCCGGTGCTGCCGTATTCGCAGGCCGAGATCACGTCGCGCGGGCTCGACATCGTCATCGCGCTCGATCTCTCCTCGAGCA
>Ga0070699_100001580_pt1 | contig 20829 bp, 13 predicted proteins | sample KBSK1503metaG_FD_65473 | JGI IMG/M metagenome (GOLD analysis project Ga0070699, IMG submission 65473) | Corn, switchgrass and miscanthus rhizosphere microbial communities from Kellogg Biological Station, Michigan, USA - KBS K1-50-3 metaG | ecosystem: Host-associated > Plants > Roots >...
CTACATAACGGAACAATCCCTGTCGTGCGCTTTGCGTGTAGACCGTGCGGGTAACGAGCGCGGTATCGTAAGCACGCAGGTATTGCAGGTTGACAAAGAAGAACGCCTTGTCGCGCAGCCAGCCGCCTTTGGTGCCTTCGCCAAAACCGGGATTGTAAAGTGGACCACCAAGACTACCGCCGAAGATGTGCTGGACGAACTGATCCTTCGGCACGCCGGCGATCGTTACCGGATAACTCTTCGCGTCGAGTCGTGGCGTGCGGTAGTACTCAAACAGGTTGCCGTGAAAATCGTTTGAGCCCGACTTGGTGACGAGTGTTACCTGCGCGCCGCTGCTGCGACCGAGCTCGGCGGTGAAGTTGCTGGTCACCACCTGAAACTCCTGCACCGAATCCGGGTTCGGACGCAACGGCGTGAAGTTTGAGCCGCCCGCGGTCGACTCGTTGATATCGATTCCGTCAAGCGTAAAGTTGAAAGCACGATCGCGTGAGCCGTTTACGTTGACCGCGCCGCCGGTATTGCCGCCGAATACCACACCCGGTTGAAAGTTCAGAAGCTCGAGCGGGTTTCGACCACGGGTACCAACGATCGGCAGAGTTTCGAGCGTGTGCTGATCGATCGTGCTGCCGATGTTGCCTGAGGTGCTCGTCTGCACCTGTTCGGCGCCCGCTTGCACGGTCACTGTTTCCGTCAAGCCACCGGTTTCGAGTATCGCGTTAACGGTAGCGGGTACGTTGACGTTGACGGGGTTCGTCTTGCTGATGAATTTTTTGAACCCTTCCTTCTCGACAGTGACGCTGTAGGTTCCGACCTGGACTAAATCGAAAGCGTAAGCGCCGCTCTCGCTGGTCTCAGTGGTGAATGACACCGCGGTCCCTTCATTCGTGAGAGTCACTTTGGCACCGGGAACCGAAGCGCCGTTGGCATCCTGGACCGTGCCCGTCACGCGTGACGTGGTGCCCTGGCCGTTTGCAACTGCGACGAGACAGAACGCTAAGAACAGAAACGCAAAAAAAGGTTTTCTCATTTTGTCCTCGGTTTGAAGTAGGGGTTGAGCTACGAAAATTCGGACGGATTATAGATTGTTTTAAGAATAATGGTAGCTAAAGATTTTTATCCTTTCGATAAGAATAGCTGATGAGATGAGTGGAGACTTGTCAATCATGTGAATCTCGTAAATCTTGATCTGCTAGACTCAAACCCGATGCCCAGATTTGTGTTCGGTTCATTACAATTCGACTCGCCTGCGCGCGCAATAATCGCCACTAAGGTCAGCGAAGTCTTATCGGTCCTCGACTTTGCGGAGCGAGAAGCAAAGGCGGGTGCGTACGTCGCAGTGATGTTGAGCTACGAAGCCGCGCCGGCGTTCGATGCAGTGTTTGCGGTGCATGAAGCGTCTGACTTTCCGCTGGCATGGGCAGCCGCTTTCGAGACTGCAACGGATCTTGCGAACAACGACTCGCGCCTCGCTTCAAACTCATGGACGCCGCGCGTCAGTCGCGTCGAATACGATGAAGCGGTAACTCGAATCAAGGAGTTGATCGCCGCGGGCGACACCTACCAGGTCAATTACTCGTTTCCGTTAACCGCTTCATTCAACGGCGACGCTTACGCCTGGTATCGCACGCTCGACGAAGCACAGGGCGCGCAGTATTCCGCTTACATAGACCTCGGCCGCTATCAGGTGTTGAGCTTGTCGCCGGAGCTTTTCTTCGAGCGTCGCGCGGATCGTGTGATCACGAGACCGATGAAGGGCACGATACGACGCGGGCGCTGGACTGCGGAAGATCGTGAGTTGGCCCAGTGGCTCAGGGAATCGACGAAAGATCGCGCGGAGAACGTCATGATCGTCGATCTGCTGCGTAACGATTTGGGCAAGGTTTCCGTTTCGGGAAGTGTGCACGTGTCGTCGTTGTTTGAGCTCGAGCGGTTCGAGACAGTTTGGCAGATGACTTCGACAGTCGAGTCAACTTTGCGAGCAGGAACGACCTTGACCGAGTTAATGACGGCGTTGTTTCCGTGTGGCTCAATCACCGGCGCGCCGAAGATTCGCACGATGCAGATCATTCGCGACCTCGAGCGCTCTCCGCGTGGTGCTTACACAGGCGCGATTGGATTGCTTAAACCGGGCGGTGATTGTGTTTTCAACGTCGCGATTCGCACGGTTGTGATTGATGCCGAAGCGAAGCGTGCCACCTTTGGAGTTGGTGGTGGAGTAACGATCGATTCCACGGCGGAGCGTGAGTACGAAGAGTGTTTGGTGAAGAGCCGGTTTTTGAACACGCGCGCAGTGGAGTTTCAATTGTTTGAGTCGATACTGCTGGAGGCTGGTGATTATTTTTTGCTCGCGGAGCATGTGGAGCGGCTGAGGAATTCGGCGGAGTACTTTGGGTTTGAGTTTCCGGGAACACGGATTAACGCGGATTTTGGACAGATTGCTATCGAGAATTCGAGGGACTCGTTTAAGGTGCGGCTGACATTGTGGAAAGACGGGCAGATCGAGACGGACGTTTCACCGTTGCGATCCGTTTCCGATCAACCGCTGAGGTTAGCGACCACACCCGTTGATTCGTCCGATCGTTTTCTATTTCACAAGACCACCTTGCGAGACTTTTCGGCAGACGTTGTGTTCTGGAACGAACGGGGTGAAGTCACTGAGTCAGGCATCGCGAATATCGTGGTCGCGATTGACGGGCAACTGTATACGCCGCCGATCGCGTCGGGTTTGTTAGCGGGGACGTTCCGGAATTATTTGCTGGCCCACGGGAAGATCACGGAGCGCGTCATTACCGTGAAAGAGCTTCAAGATGCTGATGAGTTCTTCTTGATTAATTCTGTACGCAAATGGTTGCGAGGAAGTTTTTCACGCAAAGGCGCAAAGTTAAAAACCTAAGGCGCAACCAGAGCTTGAATTCTCTTTGCGCCTTAGGTTTGTAACTTTGCGCCTTTGCGTGAAATCAGTTGTAGAGCAAGATCTCCGCGCGGGCTTTGCGGAATTCCTGAAGCGCGTTGTTCCAGGAGGCAACAATGTCGCGCGCACTGTCACCGCGTTTCACCCGTTCGAGCGTGTCAGCGTTGGCGAGCAGACGCAGGTAGCTGTCCACTTTCCATTCGTTGGGATACAACTTCCGCAGCGCGACCGCCATTTCGATTCCGGTGAGCAGCGAACGAAACGCAGTTCGATCCGTGACGATGATGTTCACTCCGCCGCACGCCTCGCCTTTGAACACCGACGCGTTGGGCGTGAATCGCACCGGCACAAAACGCACGCCCGGCAAGCCGCGTTGGTTCAAAAGCTCCGCGAGTTTATCTCCCTGGATCCACGGCGCACCAACGACCTCAAACGGCGTGTCAGTGCCACGACCCACCGAAACATTCGTCGTCTCCAATAGTCCAACACCGGGATAAAGCGTCGCTTCGGTCAAGCTGCGCATATTGGGCGACGGGTTCACCCACGTGAGATTGGTCTCATCAAACCACATCGAACGCCGCCAACCTTCCAGCTTGATCACGCGCACGTCGGCGCCGATATTTCGTTGACGATTGAATAGTTGGGCCAACTCGCCGATCGTCAAACCATGTCGCGACGGAATCGTGTGATACGAGATGAACGAGAGCTTGTCGCTGTCGGCAATCGGGCCATCGACGTCGAGGCCGCCGATTGGGTTTGGCCGATCGAGAACAAACACCGGCAACTTCACCTTCGCTGCTTCTTCGAGCACGTAACCAAGCGTCGAGATGTAAGTGTAAAAGCGCACGCCGACGTCCTGAATGTCGAACACGAGCGCATCGAGATCTTTTAGTTGCTCCGGTTTCGGACGCCGAGTTTCACCATAAAGTGAATAGATTGGCAGGCCAGTGGTTTCATCCTTTGAGTCAGAAACTTTTTCGTCAGCGACGCCGCGGATGCCGTGTTCCGGTGAGAACAGTGCGACGAGTTTGACGCCCGGCGCTTTGTAGAGCACGTCGATGGTTTGACGTCCTTCACGATTGCGGCCGGTGTGGTTCGTGATGAGTCCGAGACGCAGGCCCGCAAGTGGTTTGAAGTTGTCTCGCTCGAGCACGTCGATGCCGGTCAGCACCTTCGTCGAGCTGCCGGCCCCTTCATTGCGAAACGCAAACTGCTCCAGGCTTTTGACGACCTCGTTGTAATAGCTCGCCGACTCCTCTCGCGCGCGCTCGACCACGGCTGTATCAGTCACCGAACTCGCGACGATCGACGCGACGCGCCCCCGCAGTGGCCCAACATCGCCTTTGCCATCAGGATGAACGCGATTGCTCAGAAAGATAACGAACATATCGCTCGCCGGATCGATCCATAACGACGTGCCGGTAAAACCCGTGTGACCAAACGAACCGAGTGGAAACAAATCGCCACGGTTGGTGGAGAAAGTGGTGTTGAGGTCCCAACCGAGTCCACGCGTGGCGCCTGTGCTCGAAACAACACGCGGCCGCGTCATCTCGGCAACTGTCAACGGCGCGAGAATGCGAACGCCGCGGTAAGTGCCGCGATTCAGGATCATCTGGCAGTAGATGGCGAGGTCGTTGGCCGTGGAAAACAATCCGGCGTGACCGGCAACGCCGTTCATGCGATAGGAAGTCGGATCGTGAACCTCACCACGCAGCCAGACTTCACCTTCCGCGCCCACGTTGGCGGACGTATCGCCGAGATAACTCAGTTGCCCGCGACGTTTTTCAGTCGGCGCGACCCTGGCTTTCAAAGCCGGACTCGGACGAAACCCGGTGCTGGTCATTCGCAGCGGTCCAAAGATGTTCTTTTGCGCAAACTGATCGAGCGGCATGCCGCCAACCCGAGCCACGATTTCACCCAGCGTAATGAAACCGATGTCGCTGTAGGTGAAACGTGTGCCGGGAGGATTGCGCAGCGGCTCTTGAATCAGTCTCTTGATCGCTTCGTCGTAGCCGGTCCAACGCTCACGCAGATCGAAGTCAGGCGCGTAGCCGCTCACGTGCGTCAGCAGTTGCTCGATCGTGATGCGCTCTCTTCCCTCGCCCTTTAATTCAGGAATGTAAAGTGAAACCGGATCGCTGAGTCTCAACTTGCCGCGCTCGACCAGAATCATCACGCTCGTCGCAGTCGCAACCACCTTCGTAAGACTCGCGAGGTCGAAGATCGTATCCGGCGTCATCCTTTCTTCCGCAGGTTCCACCGCCCGCAAGCCATAACTTTTCCGCCAGACAACCCGCCCCTTACGGCCCGCTAGCACCACCGCTCCCGGCAAATGCTTCTTCGCAATCTCCTCCGCGATGATCGCATCCATCCGCGCCAACCGTTGCGAGGAGAGTGAGACTGATTCAGGTCGCGAGAGCGGCAGTTGTGCCGATACGGACTGAACAAGCAGCAATACAAATACGAGCGTAAGAATTCGTGGATTATTCGAGCCCATGTTGAATTGTACAGTTATGTTTCACGCAAAGGCGCAAAGGTCAGGAAAAGGCGCAAAGAAGAACTTCAAAATTTCGATTTATCTGCGCCTTTGCGTCCTATCTTTGCGTCTTTGCGTGAAACTACTTCACCGCCTTCAGTTGGATTCCCGTCCCTCTCGGGTACAACCCCGGCAACGAGATCGGCAGTTTCCCAACCACATCAATCTCTCCGACGAGCGCGCGCGCCACCGCCTGCTGCAAACTCGGCATGTCGCCGTAAGCCACGATGTACGTCCGCAACCCGGGAAGGCCCTGCAACAAGTACGGATTCCCAAAACTGATTCCCACGATCGGCGTCTTCGCTGCGATCAACGCCGACAACGCCCGCGCGCCCGCATCGGGAATCCCAACACTCGACACCTGCCCTGACCGCACGCGTCCGTACAACGAAGCCAGCACGAGATCCGCTGACTTCGCTCGTTCGATAACTTTCTGCACGTCCTGATCCGTCGAGCGCTCGTCGAGGACAACGGTCTCAACTTTCACACCGCTGTGATTGAGTTTTGCGACAAACGCGTTCGCGATCCAGTTGCGATCGTCGCCGTTAGTCACGGCCAGGTTGAACACGCGCGAGTCGGGCCGCAGGTTCTTCAGCGGCACCAGCTTGTCTTCGTCACGCACGAGTGTAACTGCGTGCTCCGCAATCTCGGTCGCAAGTTTCACGACGTCAGGCTTGCCGACAACGCGATCGATCGTGTCGATTGGCGTGATGCGCTGGTCCACCAGACCGAGATCGTATTTCGCCGCGAGTATCTTGCGTGCGGACTCCTCCACTCGTTGCTCCGTGATACGACCACTCTTCACCGCCGCGAGCACGCCCCGGAACGAAGCATCGACATCAGCCGGCTTCAGCAGCATGTCGGCGCCGGCTTCGAGCGCGCGCACCGCGGCTTCTTCCTGCGTGAAATAGATCGTCAATCCGCTCATGCTCAACGCATCGGTCACGATCAGTCCGGAAAACTTCAGATCTTTGCGCAGGATGTTGCCGATGACGGGCGACATCGTGGCCGGCATCGCCGCTTTCTCTTCGACGATCTCACCGTCCTCGTCCGTGTCCATCGGCTTCGACTTCACATTGCGTGGCAGCGGCCTGACCGCGGTGGCATCGATCTGCGGCAAAGCGATGTGGCCCGTCATCACCGCGCCAACGCCGGCATTCACTGACGCTTGAAACGGAACAAACTCGACTGAGTTCAGACGTTCACGCCCGACGTTGATCTCCGGCAGTCCGCGATGTGAATCGACCGCGGTGTCGCCGTGTCCGGGAAAGTGTTTTGCGGTCGCAATCGCACCCGCGTCCTGAGCACCTTCCGTGAACGCAGCGGCAAAGCGAGCGACATCCGCCGGGTTTTCGCCGTACGAACGAACATTGATCACGGGATTCGCGGCGTTGTTGTTCACGTCTACCACCGGCGCGAAGATCTGTTGCACTCCGAGCGCGCGTGCTTCGCGTGCGGTTATCTCGCCCTGCCGGCGCGCGTATTCGGGATTGCCGGTGGCGCCTACAGCCATGTTCCAAGGGAAGTTGACGGTGTCGTCGAAGCGCATACCGGCGCCGGCTTCGAGATCGGCGGAGATGAGCAGCGGGTAATGGGCCAACTGCTGCATGCGATTGACGAGAATCACGGATTCATAAACTGGTCCACGAAACAGGATGATGCCGCCGACCTTGTTGTCTTCGATGTGATGTTTGAGCGCGCGATAGGCGTCGGAGTCCTGGTTGAGAAAAGTTGCGTTGACGCCGACAGAGATCAGTTGACCGATCTTCTCCTCGAGCGACATCTTGCGCAGTTGATCGTTGGCCCACTTCAACGCCTTGCTCGACGGCTCGCGTTTGTATGACTTGACCTTTGCGGCTTCCTGCGGTGCGACCGGCAGGGCCGCGACGCAAAGCAGAACCACGATCAAGAGCAGCGAAAGATTGCGCTTAAGCATTAATGATTATTCCTCGTCTGGTATAGGTCCGATAGATCCAAGTGGACCTATTTCTTTTGCCGGCGTGAAAGCGAAACTCGCCGCCCACGCCACCACAAATGTGATCAAGCTTCCGAGAAACACATACCAGGTCCAGGCAATTTTGGTCCCGAAGAACACGTAAAGCATCGACGCGATGCTGACGAGCATACCGATCAGTGCGGGCGGCTGGCTCACGCGGCGCAGAAAAGTTCCAACCAGAAACACGCCGAGAATCGGGCCATTGATTAGCGAGGCGATCGAGAGCGCCATGCTCAATGCCGAACCCGGCTGATTGCGAACCGCGAGCGCCACGAGGATCTGCACGAGTCCCCAGATCAACGTCAACACGTGCGAGACCTTTAAATAGTGTTTGTCCTCACGATTCGGCCGGAACGGCTTGTAGAGATCGTTAACCGCAGTCGCGGCGATCGAATTGAGTGACGACGACATCGCCGCCGCAAAAATCGCCGCCACTACCAAACCCGAAAGTCCCGTGGGCATGTACTTCGTGATGAAATCGGGAAATACACGATCGCCGCCACTGAATGGAAACGCGGCCGATTGAGCCGTAGCGTACGCCGGATCCGTAAATGGATGGTAGAACGCAAACAGCAGCACGCCGATAAACAAAAAGCCGATGAACTGGACCAGCACGATGCCGCCGCTCGTCAGTAATGCGATCATCGCTTTCCGGGGTCGATCCGTGCAGAGATAACGTTGCACCAGATACTGATCGGTGCCGTGCGTGCTCATCGTCAGGAAGCAACCGCCGATTAGTCCCGACCAGAAGGTGTAAAGTCGTGTATGGTCGAAAGTGAAGTCGAAGAGTGAATACTTACCAAACTGAGTTGCGAGCGAGTTAACAGTAACCAGCCCGCCATTGATGTAAGAGAGAAGCACGACCGCCGCCGCAATCGCGCCTGCGATGTATATTCCGAGTTGAATCACCTCGACCCAGATCACCGCTTCCATGCCGCCAAAATAAGTGAAGATGATCATGGCCACGCCGATGAGGATGATGGACGCGATGATGATCGCTTCCGAATTTGCCGCGGGCTGGAAAGAAGCATAGACAGCCGCGAGCACGATCGCCGTCAGTAAAAGGCGTATGCCGTCAGCGATATTGCGCATCACCACAAACAGCGAAGCAGCCACCATCTTGATCTTGCCGCCGAAACGCTGGTCCAGGAGCTGGTAAACCGTAAGCAGCTCGCCGCGAAAGTAGGAGGGGATGAAAAGAATCGAGATGACGATGCGGCCCAGCAGATAACCGAAGACCAGCTGCAGGAAACCGAAGTTTCCGCCGCGCGCAAACGCAACACCGGGAATGGAAATGAAGGTGATGGTCGAGGTTTCGGTGGCGACGATCGAGAACGCGACCGCCCACCAGGGCACAGAGCGATCGCCGAGAAAATAATCGGAGGTGGTCTTTTGTTTACGACCAAACCAGGCGCCAAACAGAACGATCCCGATCAGGTAGCCGAAGATGATGATGAGATCGAGAGCTTTCATTTAGTCGTAGAAGTTGTTTCACGCAAAGGCACAAAGACGCAAAGCTAAATCCGAAACCCTCAATTCTTCTTTGTGCCTTTGCGCCTTTGCGTGAAACTTTACTTTCGTTTGAGCGCTTCCTGCGTAACCCAATTCACCGCTTCCAACTTTGCCAGCGCTTCTTCACGACCGGTGCCAGTCTCCGCCATCACGATCCGCACCGCACGCTCGCGTAGTTTGACGTTGCGTGCTTGCAGGTGCGACATGCGATTACCGCTCACATAACCGAGACGCACCATCGTCGCGGTCGAGATCATGTTCAGCACCATCTTTTGCGCGGTGCCTGCCTTGAGACGGCTGGAGCCGGTAACAACTTCTGGTCCAACAACCGGCACAATGCTCAACTCCGCCGCTTGTGTAATCGGAGAACCGGGGACGACCGTCAGGGCAACCGTGAAAGCGCCGAGGGTGCGCGCATATTCAATGGCGCCGACAGTATAGGGAGTTCGGCCCGAAGCTGCGATTCCGACCAGCACATCACCCGCCGCAAATCCGCGTTGCTTCAGATCAGCCGCACCCGCGCCGGCGTCATCTTCCGACGCTTCAACTGCGCGATGGCATGCCTCATAACCACCGGCAATCACACCCTGGACCAACTCCGGCGAAACACCAAACGTCGGCGGACACTCAGACGCATCGAGCACGCCCAAACGTCCCGACGTTCCAGTGCCGGTGTAGAAGAGCCTGCCGCCACGCGCGAGTCTGGCCACAGTTTCATCCACTGCTTTCACAACCTCGGCCAGCACAGCTTTCACTGCCGCAGCCACGCGAGCGTCTTCGTCATTCATCAGCGCGACGATCTCCGCCGTCGTCTGTGTACTGAGATTTTGTGAACGTGGATTCTCTTGTTCGGTGATTGGAAGCCCAGAATTGCTAGTCATCGTTCGCTAGTCATCTTGTGCCGCTGGGATCAAACCGCGAGCGCAATGTGGTTGATACGTTCACGCGCCATTCTAGCGGCTGCGACTGCCGGAGCGAAGTGAGGCGGCTCAAAAAACGCACGTGGCGCGACTTTCCTGACCTCGGCGCGCAGCGTGTCGAGCATCAGGTCGCCGGCCGCGCGAAACACTCCACCCACGTACGCAATCTGGAAACGCTCACGCTCCATCTGCAAATGACGAATTACTGCTACGGCCGCCTGTCCGAGCTCGGTACCACCGTTAGCGACAATCTCTAGCGCCACGTCATCTTTCGCCTTGGCGGCGTTCACAACATCACGCCCGAAACCAGCCAAACGTTCGTTCGTGATCGTCGGCGCGTAGATAGCCGTCGTCAGATCGTCAGGAGTGGTCACGTGAAAATACGCGCAGGCCAGTTCGGTTAAGGCTGTCGTTGGACCACGTCCGTCAAAGGCATAAGCAACTGCGCGTAGAGCGCGCCGCGCCAGCCACGCGCCACCGCCTTCGTCACCCGCAATCGGTCCCCAACCGCCCGCACAGAACCGCTTGTGACGTGCGTTGATGCCGCAACAGATCGACCCCGTGCCTGCAATCACGACTAAACCCGGCGCTCCGTCAGTCGCTCCGTACAATGCGATGTCGGCATCCGTAACGACTTCGATCTCGCCAATACCTAACGGCGCGAGGGTTTCGCGCATGCGTTCGCGCAATTCCCGGCGGCGCGCGCCCGCGAGACCGATTTCGGCTGCAATCAGATCGCCGCGACGCAGCTTTGCCGAGGCGCAGGCATCGTCGATCGCCTCGCGCACCGCCGCTGCCGCTCCGGCAATTCCCACTCGCAGGGGATTCGAAGGTCCGGCTCGTCCTTCGCCAATCACACGTTGATTCGCGTCGGTGATAACGGCTTCTGTCTTGGTCCCACCGCCGTCAACACCGACCACCGAGTTCTGCGTGTGTAAGCGCCTGGCCGGAGAGAGATCTGCTGTTCGTCGTTCGCTACTCACAGTTGGCCCGACCAGAAAACAGTCCAGTTAACATTAATTGATTATTCTAGGGTTCACTGATTTATAATGGAAACTAAAAGATTTTATTATTACGATAATGCATCTTGATATCGGGAGCTGGTTGTGGAAATTCGACAATTGCGAGCCTTCGTGGCCATCGCCGAATCGGGCACATTCACCGCTGGGGCCTTGCGAGTGCATGTGACCCAGGCGGCGATCAGCATGCAGATCAGGCAGTTGGAGACTGAGATCGGCGCGAAAGTGTTTGTGCGCGCGCCGCGTCATGTGATTCTGACCGAGGCCGGCGAACAGCTTTTGCGGCGGGCTCGACACATCCTGCGCGAACACGACGCCGCCGTCGACGAGATCGCGGAGCTGGCGGGCGCCGAACGAGGACGGCTCCGGATCGGCAGCGCGTCGGCGATGGTCCTGACGGAACAATTGCCGGCGATTCTGAAGGAGTTGCGCAAACAGCATCCGGCGGCCGAGATCGCGGTTACTTCGGGCACGAGTGAAGTCCTGGTGGACCAGATACTCGCGGGCGAGGTTGACGTCGCGTTCGTTTCGCTGCCGGTTGACGTGCGTGGCATCAAGACCGAGCGACTCAGCCAGGATCAACTGGTGGCGATCGCGTCGCCGCGTCACAAGCTGTCAAAGCAGAAGACGATCAGCGCTTACACACTCGCGGGCGAGCGTTTGATCCTGGGTGAGCGCGGCGGCAATACGCGCCGTTTGATCGATCAGTTTTTTGCGCAGGCGGGAGTGACCCTGCACGTCACGATGGAGCTCAGCCGCCAGCAGGCGATCAAGCGAATGGTTGAAGAAGACATGGGCGTCGGGATCGTGCCGTTGCAGTCAGTGAAAGAAGAAGTTGAAAAAGGAAAACTGATTCGCTGGTGGATTGAAGGCGCGCAGATCAATTGGGAGCTGGGCATTGCGCAGTTGAGCAACGGCTACGACTCGCCGATCATGCAGAAGTTCGTTTCCCTCGCGCACGGTAACTTCGGCGACGCACCGGTAAAGAAGGGGAAAAAGCCGGTACACAGATTACACAGATAATTCGCGGATCAACTGATCGATATCGTCTTCGTTGTTGAAGAAGTCGGTGGCGACGCGAAAGCCTTGCGGCTTTTCGGTGACGAAGATCTGGTTCGATGCGAGGCGCTTAACAACCTCGGCAGGATTTGTGGCCGCGACGAGAGTTTCCGCTGAACGAAACCTCTCATCCGTAAGCGGCGACAGGACCGTCCAACCAATCTCATGCAATTTCGCCGTCAACCTGCGATTCAGTTCGAGGGCGCGGGCTTCGATATTCGCCATGCTGATCGACTGCATTAGCTCGATTGACGCGCCCAACGAAAAGATCCCCGCGAAGTGTGGACAACCTAGTTCAGCCCGCGCCGCAACATCGTGGCGCAGGTGCACTTCATCGTTTCTGGTTCCATAAGGATCCTGGACGCTGAGCCACCCTATCGTTCGCTGTCGCGATCGCTCCTGCAGTTCGCGGCTGATATAAACAAAGCCCGAACCGTATCCCGAAAGCATCCATTTGTGACCAGTCGCGCATAACGCATCGATCTTCATGCGCTTCACGTCGATATCCAGGACGCCCGCCGCCTGGCTCGCGTTCACCACGAGCGCGTGCGCACCCTTGATACTCGCGAGCTCCTCCAGATCCGATCTGAAACCATTTGAAAACTGCACATAACTCAACGACAAAATGCCCGTGCGAGTGTTCATGGCAGCGCGCAAATCTTCCACCCTAACAACGCCATTTACTGACTTAATCAAATGTACTGGAATGCGGCGATGCATCCATGGAATCGTCGTCACCGGAAACTCGAGATCGCATGAGATCACTTCACCGTGGTTCTCGAGCGCGTCGACAATCACATTCATGCCGCTCGAAGTGTTAGTCGTGAAACCAATCTCATCCGGTTCCGCATTGATGAAAGCAGCGACGCGAGCACGCACCTCTTCGCAGTGCGCCAGCCATTCGTCCCAGTGAACGTCGCCGTCGTCTCGCATCTGTTCGTAATAAGTCGCGCCTGCGTTTGCGGTCGATACAGCGAGCGGTCCGGCCGCGGCCGTATTGAGATAAACGCTGCTCGAGGTGACGGGAAACTTCGCGCGCACTTCAGCCCAATTGGTCATTTGGATTAAATCGATTCCTTGTACGTCTCGAGGTTCTGCTGGATCTTTTGCAACAACCGCGCCTTCAACGTGTTTGAGTTGAGCTTGTCAGCCGGCACTGGTTGCCACTTTTCGGGGATCAGGACTTGCGAATCGATGAACGCGTCGAGTGCTTCCTGCAGGCCGTCAATTCGCATTTTGCCTTTCATCGCAATCACTTCTTCGATGATCCACGTAACCGCATCGCCGGTAATACGATGCCGGTGATTGATCACCGCCGAACGTTCCTGAAGCGTCTTCAGCACCAGGTCGAATGGACCACCGAACGCGGCGACCAGGCGCAGGTAACTTTCCTGAAAGCCTTTCACGTGAGCAATAATCGCCGGCGTGGGTTTCAGATCGTTTTTGCCTGCATACGATGCGGCCATGATACGGCAGAAAATGTCGTCAGGCATGTACGCACTCGTGTCGTCGAAGCGATCGATTGTTTGTGCGACGTAATACGACGGCAAGAGCCGCAGCAGGTTACGGATCAGGAAGACAGGGTTGTGAGTGAACCCGTCGGGAAGTTTTGCGATTCCCTTGCTTACTTTGCGATCCTCGAAGTAGCTCAAACTACGATCGAAAGCTCGAACCTCCGGGCGGGCGTTGTTCATCAGATAACTGATCTGCTCCGAAGTGAAACCAATTCTCCAAAGCATATGCCGATCTCTTTCATTCGCGAACGCTTCGTCAAAGACGTGCAGACAGCCGGCATTTTTGAAGCTATTGAGAGTTTTTTTACTGCCCGATTGGATGAAGTCCATCGCCTGTGCGAAGACCTGGACCAGTGACCTGGCCCAGCCACGCTGTTCGGCTAGTGACGCTGAATAGCGATCGACGTCTTTGTAGCGGTATTTGTCATGCTTGGCTGCAAACTGACGAATCGAGCCGTAATCGAGTACTGCGCCACTGGCCAGCATGTTGTCGCCGTCCCACGAGAGCCAGTTGAAGATGTACTCCTCTTCGAGTAACGCCGCGAGCTTGGCATAAGACCGCGCGAAGTAGTCGAGCGCTTGCGTATAGCGTTCGTTTCCGGCGGGCACGTCCCAGAAACCGTTTTCGACTTCGCGATCGATGAAGTAATCGACGGAGGCTTTCAACTCTTCGTGACGGCCTTGTTTGAGATAGCGAAAGATGTGCGCGGGCCGGATCAGGTTGGGCGCAGTACGCACGCCGATCGCGGTCGTGTCAGGAAAACCGATCACGGTGAGACAACGCTCGGTTGGAATTCCCTGCCGGTAAAAAATCTCCGACATCACGGCGCTGCCAAGCATCTCGTCGAGATCCGCGAGACCGGACGAATAGCCGTGAGTGTAATCGCCGGTCGCAATTGCACTTTTGACGAACTGCGCGCCGGGACTCAGGATCGTCGCGCCGGTGCCACGACTCGAGATGTCGAAGATCAAGTTGTCGTGCTTTATGCATCCGTTCCAGATACTTCGGCCGTCGCCGGATGTCTTGCCCTGCCGGCTGCGATGTTGAACCTGGAGATAACGTGTCGCCATGTAAGGATGAGGTTTGATCGTCTCCGGCGGATACTTCTTGCCGCGCTCGATGTCGTATTCGTTGATGATCTGAAGCGAGAAAGTGTCGAGGATTATTTGTTCCAGCTCTTTGTTGATGCTTGATGGATGATCGGGTTGGATGAGGCCCATCTCTTTGGCGAGTGGGAAATTGAAAAACAGTACACGACCCTGCGGACGATAACGGGCCTGATAATCGACGTAGCCATCAGGACTCACGCTCCGCCAGGGATGTCTACCGTCTACTTCATTAAACTTCTCATACATAATCGCGGTATGAGAATGGCAACTGGAGAGAGTTTGCCACAAAAAGGCACATAAAGCACAAAATAATTACTGTTGAGGATCGCCCGCATTCGTCTTTCTTTGTGCTTGACAGGATAATGAGCTCAGCCTATTCTCTCTGCTGGGAGAACCTCATGACTTACATTCAAATACCGGAAGAACACGATGCCAGAGGCTTTCTTGAATTGGCCAAGAGCGGAAGTCCTGTTTGCTGCTTGCCTCAGAACTCATACGGCGTCTCAGACGAGCATCTTCGACTGCTCAAGCGAAAGCGTATTCCCTTTAAGGAATTGAAAGCCAAGAAATTTGAGCGGCAACGTCGTCAACTTGATATCCTGATCACAGTGCAGGACATTGGCACGATTTAGGCCACAAAAAGGCACATAAAGCACAAAATAATTTTTAACTGCGCTTCGTAGTTGAGCGCTTCTTCTTTGTGCCTTTTGTGCTTTTTTGTGGGGCGAACCAGAGCGTGGTTAGGGGTGGGAGATCGATGTCGGAGCCGTTGATGGAGACGAGGTCGGCGCCACCATAGACTTTCGCGTCAGTGTTGATGATGAGTTCGTAGTGGCCTTCGCTCAGTTTTGCGACGCGATAATTTTTCTTCGGCACGGCGGAGAAATTGCAGACGCAGATGAGCTCGCGGCCGGTTGAGGGTGAGTGGCGGCTGAAGGCGACGATGTTTTCGGAAGCATTGTCCACGTCGATCCATTCGAAGCCGGCTGGTTCGCTGTCTGCTTCCCAGAGCGCGTTCTCTAGTCCATACACGTGGTTGAGATCGCGAACTAAACGTTGCACCCCGCCGTGCAGTGGCTCATCGATAAGATGCCAGTCCAGACTTTCAGTCTCCGCCCATTCGCGCCACTGCCCAAACTCGCCACCCATGAACAAGAGTTTCTTCCCCGGATGCGCCCACATGTACGCGTAGAGCGCGCGCAAGGTCGCAAATTTCTGTTCCGTCGTTCCCGGCATTTTATTGAGCAGCGAACCCTTCATATGGACCACTTCGTCATGCGAGAACGGCAGGATGAAGTTTTCACTCCACGCGTAGACGAGGCCAAACGTAAGCGCGTTGTGATTACCGGCGCGGAAAAACGGATCTGTCTGGAAGTACTTGAGTGTGTCGTGCATCCAGCCCATGTTCCACTTGAAGTCGAAACCGAGACCACCGTCATAGATCGGACGGCTAACCATGGGCCAGGCAGTTGATTCTTCAGCCACCATCATGATTCCCGGACACGCGCGGTGGGTGATCTCATTCAACTCCTTCAGAAACGCAAGCGCCTCCAGGTTCTCGCGCCCACCAAACTGGTTTGGGACCCACTCCCCTTCCTTGCGGCTGTAGTCGAGGTAAAGCATCGAAGCGACCGCATCGACGCGCAAACCATCGACGTGAAACTCCTGAAACCAGTAAAGGGCATTCGCGATCAGAAAGTTGCGCACCTCGTTACGCCCGTAGTTGAAGATGTACGTGCCCCAATCGGGATGCTCGCCTTTGCGCGGATCGAGATGCTCGTACAATGCCGAGCCGTCGAAGCGGCCCAGTGCCCACGCATCTTTCGGAAAATGCGCGGGCACCCAGTCCATGATCACTCCGATACCGCGCTGGTGCAGGTAATCAATCAGGTACCGCAGATCGTCGGGCTCGCCGTAACGCGCGGAAGGCGCGTAGTAGTAAGTGACCTGGTAACCCCATGATGGACCATACGGATGTTCTTTGAGCGGCAGAAACTCCACGTGCGTGAAGCCCAGCTCGGTGACGTAGTTGGCCAGCGGCTCGGCCATCTCACGATAAGTGAAAGGGCGATTTTCAGCTTCCAGTTTGTGCCGCCACGAGCCGAAATGTACTTCGTAAATTGAGAGCGGTTGGCGAAAGTGTTCGCGGTCGGCGCGATTCTTGAGCCACTTCGCATCGCGAAACTTGTAGTTCGACGCGTAAACGATAGACGAATTGTTGGGTGGAACTTCCGTGTACTGCGCGTAAGGATCGGCTTTGAACATTGAGCGGCCGTTCGGCGTGCGGATCTCGAACTTGTACATGTTCCCGGCGGCGAGATCGGGAATGAAGAGTTCCCAGACGCCGGAGTTTCCCAGCATGTGCATCTGGTGTTCGCCGCCGTGCCAGCCGTTGAAATCACCAACGACGCTCACGCCGGCGGCGTGCGGCGCCCACACCGCGAACGCGACGCCTTTTTTCCGCCCCACCTTCGAAACGTGCGCACCGAGTTTTTTGTAGATCTCTTCGTGGCGTCCTTCGCCAAAGAGATGGAGATCGATTTCGCCAAGCATATGTGTAACGCGGGTAACGCCGATCAAAAGCGCGGATCAGATTCGTGAAAATATTTCAGCGCCGTTTCCTTTTTCGGGGCGGTTGCTTTGGGCCTCGGACATCATCTCAAGAAATCGTTTTCGTGGTGGGTCGAGGCCTAACTGGTCCATCAGATCGATCACGCGCGCGGCGTAGCGCATGACTTGAATCGTCTCGATTCCTGCCAGATCGGAGAAGAACCAACCGCAACTCGTGAACATCAGCAGTGCGCTTCGCTGGAGCTCGAGAAGACCCATCACGCGAGACTCGTCCGCAGCATTTACTGAATGTCGATCCAAAAACGACTCGCGCGCCTGCGGATCAAGCACGACGGAAATGTAGTTATTCCGCGCCGCCCACGGATTTCGCACCAACACACCTGCCGCGTCTTCGAACTTAGCCGCGGCATCGTCGCGCAAAAACTCCAGCGCTACCCGCAACGGCCGGCGCCACTCCTGATTCCAACCCGGTTCCCCACCCGTATGACACCCACAATCTCGCGTCCAACGCCCGACGCCATGCACACAACTCCACGAACTACCTTCACCATCCGATCCATGATCAATCTCAACCGCCACCTGCGGCGGATGATGATCTAGATACTGCGCATAGTTCGTGATCCAAAAACCCGCCGCCTTCGCTTCAACTCTCAACGCATGCGCCAAACCGAGATCGCCAAACTTGAAATGATGACCGTACGTCTCGCCGTCAGTAGCGACGTTCACCAGATCACCAGCTCGCGCCGCGCCGATAAATTTTTCGACTAAACCTCGACTGGACGCCAACGCCCCCTCGAACGCGATCGCGCGCGCTAGTGGTCCATGATAGAAAAACACCGCCAGCGAACGACCCGATCCATCGACGTGTCGAAACAAGTACGGCTTCGAGGTGTCGATGTCGCCGCCCTTCGCTTGATTCGGAGCGAGAATGACGTAGCGCATCCTCTGTTCGATCAACAACGAGAGCACCTGATCGTTCGCAGCTGTTTCCGGCAGCCAGAGCGACTCCGCTTCGCGACCGAAACGAAAGCGAAAGTCGGCGAGTCCCCAGACTACCTGCGTCAAACGATCGCGCTCGTTGCAGAGCGGCAGAATCGCGTGACCGTATGCCTGCGCGATCGCGTTCCCATGACCACCGCGCGCAGCGGCACTCTCTTTGTCAGCATCCAGGATCTTCCGGTAAGTATCGGCGTGATGCTCGGCCAGCCACGAAAGCAGAGTTGGACCAAAGTTGAAACTGATGAGCGGGTAGTTCTCGACGTTCGGAGCGTAACACTCAGCGTGAATGCGTTCGTTCCAATCGTGGAACGGTGCCGCGGTCGGCTCGGTTTCGACTTCGCCGGTCCAGGGGTTTTCGCGTGGTGGTTGATAAAAGTGGCCGTGAATAACGAGAGCAGTCATCGGACAGGATTAAATCACGAAAATCCTGCCAAAGCAGTCTGCGCGAGCCGCGCCGCTCCGAGCAAACCGGCGTTGTCGCCACACTCCGCGCGCGCGATCTTCACCTGATGCGAGATGGTGCGAAACGCGCGCTCCTCGACCTGCCGGTGCATCTCACCCGCAAACAGATCCCAGCCATTCGCAGCGCCGCCGGTAATCACGATGATCTGCGGATCGATCAAGTTGATGAGGTTCGCCAAACCGATGCCGAGATACATCCCGAAGCGTTTGAACACTTCGAGTGCGAGCGTATCGCCATCACGACCGGCTTCGTAAACTCTTTCCGCAGTCAACTCCACCTGATTCAAAGTCGAGTCCGGAAATAACGACAAGCTCTCGCGCGTCATGCGCACGATCGCGGTCGCCGAAGCAAACAACTCCAGGCAGCCGGTGTTGCCACACTTGCACTTCAACCCGCTGAACGGATCGACGGTCGTGTGTCCAATCTCGCCTCCGGAACCATGCGAGCCGCGCCAGAGTTTGCCATCGAGAATCACACCGCCACCGACGCCGGTTCCGAGCGTGATGCTCATCACGTCGCGACAACCGCGCGCAGCGCCGAGCCACATCTCTCCGACCACCGCGGCGTTGGCGTCGTTCTCGAGAAAGACAGGCCGGCCGAGCCGTTGTTGCAACGCTGCTTTTAATCCGAAGTTGACTAAGCAAGGAAGGTTTGGCGCTTGCAGTACGACTGCTTTATCGCTGTCCACGGCGCCCGGCACCATGATCGATACCGCGACTACGCGTTCCCGATCTTCAGTCCATTGCTCCGCGGCGTTCGCGAGCGCATTGACGATGCAGTCAGCGGAATCTCCTTTCGGAGTTTCCTGTTTCAACTGCCTGATTATGTTTCCATTGTCATCGACGAGAGCTACTCGTAAGTGCGTGCCTCCAAGATCGACGGCAAAGACCAAACTGTCACTAGACTGATTCTTCGGCATGTTCAAGTGGGAGCGCCTCTGCGGTCATCTCTCCTCGCGAAAGATTTCTTGAGATAAGCACTCCGGCCACAATCGCGATCGACAAGTATAGCAATCCCGTGCCCCATTCCTTGAAGATCAGCTTACCGATGCCAAACAAAGAGCCGTAGATCAGCGCGCAGCCGAGAATCCAGTTGAAGATTTGCAGCGAGAGACGGCCCCGCGCGTGTTCTTCGGCGAGCTCTGCCTGCGCGGCAATACCGTTCCACCCCGGACCTTCCGGGCGCACGCGTCGATAGAAGGCGATCAACTTCTCGACCGGCTCGGGCTGAGTAAACATGGTCACAACAATCCAAACGAGGCTTGTTATTCCAACCGTTACGAGCATCAGGTGCGCGAACTGGCGAGGTTCATCGCTATTCCATTTCAAAACCACTTGCAGGAAAATCGAGACGACCGCCGCGCAGATCATTGCCGACACTTCAGACCACGCGTTGATGCGCCACCAGAACCAGCGCAGCAGCAACACGGTCCCGGTTCCGGCTCCGGTAACGAGCAAGAGCTTCCACGCGCCTCCAATCGACTCCATATTAAATGTCACGATCAGCGACGCGATCATCAGTAACACGGTCACGACTTGCGACGCGACGACATAGTGTTTCTCGCCTGCTTCGCGCTGAATAAAGCGACGGTAGAAATCGTTGATGACGTAGGAAGCACCCCAGTTGAGCTGCGTGCCGATCGTTGACATGTACGCTGCCGCAAACGCAGCGAGCATGAAACCGCGCAAGTAGGTCGGAAACACATTCGGGTCGAGCAATGTCTTGATGTAGCCCGATTCTTTATCGACGAGATTCGGATAAAGAATGAGTGAAGCAAGCGCGGTCAGGATCCAGGGCCACGGACGCAAAGCATAGTGCGCGATGTTGAACCAGAGCGTCGCGAGCAGTCCGTGCTTTTCGTTCTTCGCCGAGAAAATGCGTTGGGCCACGTAGCCGCCGCCGCCCGGTTCGGCGCCGGGATACCAGGTGGACCACCAGATCACGCCGAGATAAACAAATAGCGTTATCACCGGCATCCAGGCTGAGTCGTATTCCGGGAAGAAAGCGAGTCGTGAACCGCCGCCCGAGGCGGCGTCCATCGCACCGATCTGAGTCTTGAGTCCATCGATTCCGCCGACCGCGTTGACGGCGAGAATGGCGAGCACGATCACCATGCCCATCTTCAGTGCAAACTGAAACAGGTCGGTGACGAGCACGCCCCACAATCCGGAGATTGCGGTATAGAACGCGGTGAAGAGCAGCATGCCGATCACGATCAT
>Ga0070699_100001582_pt1 | contig 20809 bp, 16 predicted proteins | sample KBSK1503metaG_FD_65473 | JGI IMG/M metagenome (GOLD analysis project Ga0070699, IMG submission 65473) | Corn, switchgrass and miscanthus rhizosphere microbial communities from Kellogg Biological Station, Michigan, USA - KBS K1-50-3 metaG | ecosystem: Host-associated > Plants > Roots >...
ACGCGACAACGTTTGAACCGCTCGGCCGATGAACGCGCAACTGCGGAGAAAGCAAAATTCATCGCGGCGTTGCTGCCGGTGATGGACGACCTGAACCGGGCCCTGAACGCTGCTTCCGAAAACACGCCGCGAGACGCGATTCTCAATGGGCTTCGCGGTATCGTTACCAGTTTTCAATCGGCGTTGACGAATGCGGGAGTCGAGTCGATCGAGTCGGTAGGTGAGCCATTCGATCCCGAGCTGCACGAAGCGGTCGATACTGAAGTGACCGGCGGCGAGATGGACGGACAGGTGATTGCAGAATATAGTCGCGGCTTCCGCATGGGAGATCGCTTGTTGCGACCCGCGCGAGTTAAAGTCGGGCGCGCCCCGGAACAGGCCAGGGAAGCCACAGATCACACAGATTAAGGAGACAGACAAGAGTGCCGGCAAAAGAATTGAAGTTTAGAGAAGAAGCGCGCAACGCGATGCTTCAGGGTGTGGACGTACTCGCGAATGCTGTGCGCGTGACGTTGGGACCAAGGGGCCGCAACGTTGTGCTCGGTAAAAAGTTTGGCGCACCCGTGATTACCAAAGACGGCGTCACTGTCGCCAAAGAAATCGAGCTCAAGAACAAGTACCAAAACATGGGCGCGCAAATGGTTCGCGAAGTCGCCGTCAAGACCAACGACAAAGCCGGCGACGGCACCACTACCGCAACCGTTCTGGCCCAGGCAATTTTTCGCGAAGGTGTGAAGAACGTGACAGCCGGCGCGAATCCCATGTCGTTGCAGCGCGGCATTCAGATCGCTACCGAACTAGTCGTGGCCGAGCTGCAGCGCATGTCGAAAAAGGTCAAAAGTAAGGACGAGCTGACCAACGTCGCGACCGTTTCCGCCAATAACGATCGTCACATCGGAGAGCTTATTTCCGCGGCGATGGAAAGAGTCGGGAAAGACGGTGTCGTGACGGTTGAAGAATCGAAGACTCTTCAAACCGAGCTCGACATCGTCGAGGGAATGCAATTCGATCGCGGCTACTTGTCTCCGTATTTCGTGACGAACGCCGATCGGATGGAAGCCATTCTCGACGAGCCTTACATCCTGCTTTACGAGAAGAAGATTTCGAACATGCGCGACCTGCTGCCGGTACTCGAGCAAACGGCGGGCGCCGGACGCGCGTTGCTGATCATCGCCGAAGACATCGAAGGCGATGCGCTCGCCACACTCGTCGTGAACCGGCTGCGTGGAACGATCAAAGTATGCGCAGTGAAGGCGCCGGCGTTTGGTGATCGTCGCAAAGCGATTCTCGATGACCTCGCGGTTCTGACGAGCGGAAGAGTCATTACCGAAGATCTCGGTATCAAGCTCGAAAACGTCACGCTCGAGGATCTCGGAACTGCCAAGCGAGTGATTGTCGATAAAGAAGCGACGACGATTGTCGAAGGCGGCGGCGACAGTAAAGCCGTGCAGGGACGTGTCGCAACCATTCGCGCACAGATTGAAGAGTCTACTTCCGACTACGATCGCGAAAAACTTCAGGAGCGACTCGCGAAACTCGCCGGCGGCGTCGCCGTCGTGAAAGTGGGTGCGCCGACCGAAACGGCGATGAAAGAGATCAAGATGCGCGTCGAAGACGCGCTGAACGCCACCAAGGCTGCGGCCGAGGAAGGTGTGGTTGTCGGCGGCGGTGTCGCGCTGTTACGCGCATCGAAGGTGCTCGACAATCACGAGGCTGATGATCCGGACGTGCGGACGGGAATAAAAATCGTTCGCCGAGCGTTGCAGGAACCGGTCCGGCGCATCGCTGAGAATGCCGGTATTGAAGGCGCGGTTGTCGTCGGTGAAATCGAACAGTTAAAAGGAAATAAAGGTTTCAATGCCGTCACCGGCCAGTTCGAAGATCTCGCCGCCGCGGGAATCATCGATCCGACCAAGGTTGTGCGCACCGCATTACAAAATGCTGCGTCAATAGCCGGCTTGTTGTTGACCACTGACGCCGCTGTAACCGAACTGCCTGAACCAAAGAAGAACTCCCCGCCGATGCCGGGAGGAGACGATTACGATTATTAGACTTAACGGAACCGCGGATAACACAGATGAAATCCGGATTTTCTTCCGTGTTATCCGCGGTTCTATCTAATGATTTGCGGCAACAAATTTGCGTCAAAGGGCGCGCCGGGATTGTTATTGCATTGAAACGCAACGGCGCTTATGCTGAGCACATCCAAGTGCAGCAACTTGGATAGAGTCGAGTTGTTTGAAAGTTGTAAAGAATATGGTTGACCTAGGTTCATACAAAGATAAATTTGGCGATAGCGGCCAGCGCATTCTCGAACATGCGTTGGACGAATCACGCCGTCGTGACCAGAACTTCGTCTCGGTGGAGCACATTCTTCAGGCTTTGACTATTGAAGAGCCTGATATGTTCAACTCCGCGATGCGCGAGTTATCGCTCGATCCGGTTGTGGTCAAAATGGCGATTGAAAAAAGACTAACTAACAGCCGGCAGCAACACATCGGCAAAGGATTTCGCATCGGCCCTGATACCACTGACCTGTTCAAGCGGGCCATGGAGCGAGCCAGAACACAGGGCCGCAAAACTATTGAAGCAACAGACATCTTTGAAGCCCTGAGCAGTCAGGACAGTCTGTTCGTAGACGTTTTAAGAAACATGGGCGCGAGCCCTGAAGCCGTCCAGGAAAATGTACGCGCGCAGGTGCAAAAGCGCGAACAGGAAGAAGAACAAAATCGGAAGAAGTTTGAACTTCCACCTTATCTGAAACATTTCGGAGTCTCACTTAACCGGCTGGCACGAGCCGATAAGATCCCGCCCACTATCGGACGAGAAAAAGAGATTCAACAAATCATCGAGATCCTCTGTCACCGCGAACGGGCCAACTCGCCGATGCTGGTTGGTGAACCGGGCGTAGGTAAGACTGCGGTGATCGAAGGACTCGCGCGTTTGATCGAGCTGGAACCGGAAAAAGTTCCGGGACGCCTGCGTGGGTCTCACATCGTGCAACTGCAAATGGGCGGCATTGTCGCCGGCACCATGCTGCGCGGCATGTTTGAGGAACGAATCAAGGGCATCATTGACGAAGTCAAAGAACGCGACAATTTGATCCTATTCATCGACGAAGCACACACGATCATCGGTGCGGGCGCGGCGTTGGGAACGTCTTCGGACGCAGCCAACATGTTCAAGTCGGCACTGGCTCGCGGCGAAATGCGCATCATCGGTGCGACTACTCTTTCCGAATACAAGGAATACATCGCCGACGATGAAGCACTCGCACGTCGCTTCCGCATGGTGAAAGTAATCGAGCCGTCGATCACCGAGACCCGCGAGATCCTGCTCGGTCTTCGTCCGCGACTCGAGAAGAACTACTCCGTCAAGATCTCCGACGAGGCGATTAACACCACGTTGGAAATGGCGCCGAAGTACATCCGCAATCTGCACCTGCCTGACAAGGTGATTGGCTGGCTCGATACCGCGGCCGTGAAAGTTGAGATCAACGAGCCGCAGACGATGGTGGTCACTCCGGAGCACGTCATCGACGTCATTTCGCAGGAGTCACGCATTCCGAAAGACATGATCTTCCGCGACACGAGCGATCGCTTTGCGATGACTGAAGCGATGCTCTCGCGTCGTGTGATTGGTCAGAAGGAAGCCATCAAAGCCGTCGCGCAGCGCTTGCGCCTGAATAAAGGCCCGTTGAAAGAGTCGCACTATAAACCCGACGGTGTGCTGCTGTTTCTTGGTCCAACCGGTGTCGGAAAAACTGAGCTGGCCAAAGCTGTGGCTGATTTCATGTTTGGTGACGAAGAGAAGATGGTTCGCATCGACATGTCCGAGTACAGCGACGGCACCGTCAGTATCGAGAAGTTAATTGGCATGCCGCGCGGCATCGTCGGCTCGGAACGAGGCGGCATTCTCACCGAGCAGTTGCGTGAGAATCCTTACACGGTCCTGTTGCTCGACGAGGTTGAGAAAGCCTCGCCTTACCTGATGAACCTGTTCCTGCAGGCTTTCGATGAAGGCTGGTTGACTGACGGGCGCGGCAAGAAGGTTTACCTGTCAGATGCGATCATCATCATGACTTCGAACCTCGGTTCGGAAAGCTTCAAGAAGTATGAGAAGCCGCTGGGCTTTGGCACCAAGACGGCTGCTGACTTCCGCCAGGTTAAGAATGAAGTGATGAAGGCGTCCGAGCAGCGCTTCTCGCCGGAGTTTCGTAATCGCATCGACGAGATCGTGGTGTTCTCGCCGTTGACGATGGACGAAGTACGGCAGATCGCGAAGCTGTATCTCGATAAACTTCGCCGGCAAATGGAACGACAGGGCAAGTCGGTCGAAATCACTGAAGCGGCTGTGAACCTGCTCACCGAGAAAGGCTATAACACGGCTTACGGTGCGCGCTTCCTGAAGCGGCACATCGATGAGAAGGTGAAACTTCCGATCACGGCCTTGTGGAAGACGGCATCGAGTTTCAAAGTCGATGTTGAGAATGCAGAAGTCGTCGTTAAGACAACTGACGGATATAAGCCCGAGTTCAATTAAGACACGAATCACAGGATTTACAGGATGGACATGATTCATCCTGTAAATCCTGAAGAATCTTCTAAATCCTGTTAAGCAAACCCTGTTGAATGGTCTTCTTTCTGATCCTCTCATTACTCTTTGCCCAAACTCCTGCGCCCGAAGTATCGGTTGACGGGAAGTCGCAACCAATCATCGATCGCGCGATCGCGACGCTCGGTGGTCCAAAGTATCTCGGCGTCCAGACCGTGACGGGCAAGGGTTTCTTCACGACTTTCAAAGAGGGAGTCTCGCAGCTTCCGGCGCGCTTTCTCGACTACATTCAATATCCCGACAGCGAACGCACCGAGTTTAACGGCGGCGGCATCCGCACGATTCAAACCAACACTGGCGATACCGGGTGGGTGTATGACGGCGGGCCAAAGAAAATCTCGGATCAGTCTCCGGCACAGGTCGAAGAGTTCAAACGCGCGATCCGCACGAGTCTCGAATATTTGCTGCGCGGTTACTGGAAAAAAGATGGCGGCAAGATTACGTATGTCGGGCGACGTGAAGCCGGACTCGCGAAACGCAATGAGACGATTCGTCTGACTCTTCCCGATGGTTACTGGATTGAGTACGAGTTTGGCGCGAGGGATAATTTACCGTCGAAGATCCTTTACAAACGCCAGCGCAAAGATCCGGATTCGGGGGATATGGTCGAGACGACTGAAGAAGATCAGTTCTTCAAGTTCATTGAGATGGATGGTGTGACGTCAGCGTGGGTGGTCGATCACTTCATCAACAGCAAGCAGTCAAGCCGGATCAACTACGAGTCAGTGCAATACAATCAGCCATTTCCAGCCGATCTGTTCGCGAAGCCCGCCAACATTAAAGCCATTAAATAAATCCGTGTTATCTGTGGCTCAGATTGCTAAGCCACCATCTACCTGGATAACCTGCCCCGTGATGTAGCGAGCATCGTCCGAGAGTAGGAACGCCGCGATGCGCGCGACTTCATCCGGCTCGGCGAAGCGTCCGAGCGGGATCTGTTCGCGGATTTTTGTTTGGTAAGTCTCGTCGAGTTTGTCGACCATGTCGGTCGCGACCATGCCGAGCGCAAGCGCGTTAACCGTCACCTTGCGACTCGCAACCTCCTTCGCAAGTGCTTTCGTCAGACCGACCATCCCTGCTTTCGAAGCTGAATAGTTCGATTGGCCCGGCATTCCGACCTCACCGCTGATTGACGAAATATTCAGGATCGAACCGCCTGTGTCCTGACGCAACATCGTTCGCAGCGCCGCTTTCGCAAAATTCCACGCGCCTTTCAGGTTCGTGTCAATAACTTGATCCCAGTCGTCTTCTTTCATGCGCAGGATCAGGTTGTCGCGCGTGACGCCGGCGTTGTTGACGAGAAAATCGATCCGGCCGAAAGCGTCCTTGACCTGTTGGACCATCTGCGCCGTTGCTTCGGTGTTTGCAACGTCACATTGCACTGCCAAACCACGTACGCCCGACGTTTCGAGTTCCGACTTCAAGCTCTCCGCGGCTTCCGCGCTTTTGGCATAGTTGAAAGCGACGTCAGCGCCACGTCGCCCGAGTTCGAGTGCGATAGCCCTGCCAATTCCACGAGTTCCGCCGGTGACGATCGCCACGCGGCCGGCAAATTGTTTTTGCTCCGGCATGGATCTCTAATAACACAAAAACTCTTTAAGCCACAAAGAGACACAAAGGCACAAAATGATTCCGTTTGATTTTGTGCCTTTTGTGCCTCTTGTGGCGAGTGGTTAACGCTTCGTAACGGTGTCGCCGCCGGAGTTCGTGACCCAAACGTTCGAGCCGGACACTGCAATGCCGAGCGGACCACGCCCCACCGCGAGCGAGCCCAGGTTCGCTCCGTCACTCGCGCTCAGCTTGGTCACGCTGTCACCACCATTGTTGACGATGTAGACGATCCCCTGGTTGAAAACCGCCGACACCGGACCGTCACCGGCCTTGTAAGTGCCGGTTACCATTCCATCGACGCTCAACTTCATCACGTTGCTGCTGCCGAAGTTCGCGACCCAGAGACTGCCGCCATCGAACGCAATGCCGAATGGACCATCACCAACTGCAAACTCAGCAACGCGGACCCCATTCGACTCGAGCAGCTTCGTCACCGTGTCGCTGTTGTTGTTGGTGACGTAGATGTGCATGCCGTCGGTCGCAAGATTGAGCGGACGCGTGCCGACCTCAAACGTGCCTAGTGTCAGGCCATCCGAAGCGCGCAGTTTGGTGACAGTGTTGGCGTTGCGATTCGCAACCCAAATGTTGCCGTTCGTCACCAGCAGTCCGCCCGGTCCCTCGCCCACCGCATACGTTCCCATCACCACGCCACTCGGATCGAGCTTCATCACGTTGTTGCTGAGATAGTTCGCCACCCAGAGCGACGCGCCATCGAACGCAAGTGCGACCGGCCGGTGGCCCACGTTATAAGTTCCGGCTATCGTGCCGTCACTCGCGCGGAGTTTCGTAACAGTATTGCTGAACTGATTAGCCACGAAGACGCTGGCGCCGTCAGTGGCGACACCCTCCGGACCGAGACCAACCCGAAACGCGGGCGCCGCTGAACTCAACTGCGGTGTTGTCTGCGCCTGCAATAACACAGCCGCGAGCAATATCAGCGTGCTGCTCAAAATCAATCGATTCATTCTCATCTGTCTCCTCCTCTCTGGGCCTCGACGGCCGTGGGCCAGTCAACCAGGCTAATCTCTTTCACGATCTTGCCGGGCGGGAGCAGCGCCGGACAGCCCGCCCACAGCGTGTGCGGTTCGTTACCCCAGCGCAACATGCCGATGTGGTTTGACTTGTTCGCGTCACGCTCCGGATCGCGATCGATGAAGCCAAGCTTTTGTCGCAGCAGCTCGATGTCTTTCGGATTGCCGGTCAGGAACTCCCAGCCTGGTCCGACTTTGTAAGCCTTCGCGTACGCCGCCAGGTCCTGAGCCGTGTCTTCCTCGGGCTTGAGCGTGATCGAGTACATGAAGATGTCTTTGCCGACGCGATCGCCGAGCAGCTTCTGCACCTTCACCAGGTTTGCGGTCGTGCCCGGGCACGTTCCCTGACACCTGATGTACATGAAGTTGATGATGACGATCTTGTCTTTCAGGAGATCGTCGTAAAACTTGACCTTCCTGCCCTCATGCGTGGTTAGGGTAACGTTGGGAAAGCTACGTTCCGCGAGCCGCTGGCGCGGTGTTTTCACCTGCCAGGTTTGCGCTTGCGCTGTGCTCACGCCCGCCAGCAAGGTCATCGCGAGAATTCCAATAAGCGTTCTTAGATACATGATTCGCAATCTCCTTTCTTACGGGTTCGTAATGTTGTCGCCGTCGCCATCGACGATTTCCCAAATGAGCATCATCGCGTGATCCTCGTGTACGACGTTGTGGCAGTGGAACGGATAACGGCCCACAAAGTCGCGGAAGCGGAAGAACGCCTTGGTCTGCATATTGTGCTCGAGCCTGATGACGTCCTTGCGTCCGTTCAGAACGAGGCCGTTGGAAGCCGGCGGCGCTCCATTCACGGAAAGGAATTGAAACTCTTCGAAGTGAATGTGTGCCGGATGCTGCCACCCGCCCGAGCTGTTCGTGACGATCCAGTGCTCGACGGAGTTCTTCGAGATTCGGGCTCGCACTTCCTGGCACTCCGGATCCATCGAACGTCCGTTGATGGTCCAGAGACCGTTCGAGCGATCGAAGTTGAAGGTGCGCGTGATGCGCGGCGCCGCAGTCTTGTCCGGCAAGCCATAGAAATGTGTAATCGTTGCCGGGTCGACGCTGTTGTCCGCAATGGCCGGCAGGTCAACCACGATCTTGAGAATCAGATTTCCCTGCCCGGCGGCTAACACCTTGCCGGTTGGACCACGTCCATCCTGCTGCTCGAGACGATTCTCGATGTAGAGCGTCTTGCCCGCGTACTTGGAGAAGTCGATGATCAAGTCCGCACGTTCGGCCACTCCGAGCCGGATGCTCTCGACTTCGACCGGATGGTCGAGCAGGTTGCCGTCAGTCGAGATCTGATGGAACTTGTACCGCTGGTTCAGATTCGCAGTATCCGTAAAGAACAACTGGTAGAAACGCGATGGACCGGCATCGAGCCAGCGGAAACGATAACGCCGGGGATGCACGTGCATCACGGGCTGCACTTTGCCGTTCACGAGGAAACGATCGCCGAGCACGCCATCAAAGTTGAACGTGTCGAAAGTAACGATGCCGGTCTCGGAGTCGTAAAGGTGATCGCTGAACAGCATCGGCACATCGAAGTTGCTGTCGTCGCCGGCGCCATCGCCAAACGACGGCAAGTGAAACCCGGTCGTCTCGTCTCCAGTGTCGAAGTCGTTGAAGAGGAGATACATGCCGGCAAGACCTTTGTAGACGTTCTGCGAGGTGAAGTCGTGCATGTGGTCGTGATACCAGAGCGTACTCATCGCTTCCTGGATGTCGCCGCCCACGTTCTGATGAGTCGAGTTAACGCCGGCGAGAACGTTCGGATAGTGCTGGTCATAAAACTTGCCCGGGCCAAAGAAGTTGCACGGGTTGCCATCTGACTCGGCGGGTGTGTGACCGTTATGCAAGTGCGTCGTCACGAGGTTCTTGCCGAAGCCGCCGTTGTTTGCCGGCAGGTTGTTGTGGTTGCGGACGAGCACCGGACGGCCGTAACGCTCGACGTAGAGTGGTCCAGGAACCAGACCGTCGAAACCCCAGAGCGGTTGAAGTGGAAGATCAGGGTGAGTGACGATGTTCGCCAGCCGCTGCTCGACCTCATAAAACTTTACCGGTGCAAATTGACTGAAAGCCTGGTGTGCGATCGTGCGTCCTTCGCCGGCAACAGTGTTAGGCGCGATGGTCGGCGTGGGGTTCAAAGTCGCGGTCGGCTGTTTGACCGTCATGCGGGTGAATGGTTGAACGAAAGGACGTGTCGGTGGACTGCTTGGACCACTGCCACTGCCGCTGTCGATCAAACGGCCCGCGCTGTTGCGCGCTCTCACACTCAAGCCCGACATCGGAATCAGCAGTCCGGCGCTGGTCAACAGGCCCATCCTGAGCAGCTCGCGACGACTCAAACCTGCCGCGACGATCTCGCGCCTGTTTTTGTCAGCGCGCTGCTTCTCCTTCTCCGCCGTTCTATTAATCTTTGAGATGTTCGCCATAGCGTGTGTTCTCCTTGTGACTCTGTTCACATCTCTGCGTTCTCCGCGGCTCTCTGCGATCTCTGCGTAAGAGATTAGATTGAACGCAGAGGCCCGCAGAGAGACGCAGAGGTCGCAGTGGATCTACTTGCACCAGTCGCCTGACTGTTGCAAACAGCGGAAGTTATTGCCGAGTGCGGGAAAGACCGACGTGCCGTCGCTGCGCTTCACGTCGCGAATGAAAGCATCGGGACGAATGAAGCCGTCGCGCGGATCCTCGGGAATCGGACAGATGACCCAACGAAAAACACCGTCGTCAACTGGTCGCGTACGCAACTCGATGAGACCTTTCGACGCGAGGCCATCAATCTGCGAAGGACTCGTCAAGATCGCGGTACCGTCGAGGTCACGTCCGTTTGTAGCGGCGATCGGATCGAGCTCCTTGCGACCTTCAGCCGTGAATGCCCTGGGTGTATAGACCACCCAAACGGCGACCCACATGCCCAGCGGATCGTTCGAGAAATAGCCGTCGCGCGTGTCGAAGAGGTTGTCTTGTCGTTTGTTTGGAAGAAACGGATCGAGGATTGATCCATTCGACGCCTTCGGGAAAATGAAGACGCGAAAGCGTTCGGCGGTATCAAACGCGACCTGCCCGCGCGCGGTCAGTTGACCACCGGCATTGCGTTCGAAGCTCGTTGAGTTGAGTACGCCGAAGATGTTCGCATAGGTCAAGCCACTCGAGCCGGTCGTGCCGGGAGTGGTTTCGATGGTGCGCACGTTCGCGCGTCTGGGATCGGTGTTGCTGTTGTCGATGACGAAGTCGCCGGCCCGTGCCGCGGTGCCAACTCGCAAGACGATGTTCTCAGGTACGATGCCGTGCCCACGGTAAGTGGCATCGCTGAAGTCGAAGGGCGAGGTGCCGAGGCTGTCGCCTCCGCTTGCGGAGACACCCGTGCCGAAACTAAATCCGGCCATTGCTGTGAGTGCTGACGCGAAGACGGCGAGCCAGAATGTCCACGTTGAAGTTTTTCTGTTCGTTCTCATGATCGGTTGGTCTCCTTGTGTTTGGTTAACGGAGGCCCATCATGTCCGAACAGTTTTTGGTGGTATGTCAGCGACGCGACACGAGTGTCATGAGGCTGACAAAAAGGTGAAAAAAGTTTGCAGACTGAAAGCGATCAGCAACGACGCGTACGTCTGAAGTTCTTTTAGACGCTTGATGCGAACCCAGCCGCGGCCAAGCTCGATGATGCCGCGACGTTCGAGATCGTTGAGAACAGTGGTAGTTGTCTGACGCGCGGCGCCAATCAAACTGGCAACGTCGTGATGTGTAAGTGGGACGAGATAATCGCTGTTCGCAGTTTCACCTTCGAAAGCGGTGGTTGAGAGTTCGTGTAGCAATTCGCAAACGCGTGCGGAGACGGCTTTCGAGGTGATGTCGGAAAGTTTCTTCTCCATGCGACGCCGTCGATCGCCGACCAGCCGGATATAACTAAGTGCGAGTTTCGGCTGCATCGAAAGAAGATGTGTGAAGCTATTCTTCGGAAAGATCCACATCACGATATCGTCGAGCGCCTGGGCCATGTTGCTGCGCGGTGAGTCGTCTACGAGCGCAAACTCTCCCAAAATCTCGCCCGGCTGAATGATGTCGATGGCGATCTCCTTGCCCGACTCTGCCAGTACCGACAGCTTAACTCGTCCGTGTCGCAGGATGTAGACGAAGTCGGCACTATCGCCCGGCAGGTAGATAAACTCGCCGCGCGCTTTGCGCAGGCTGCGCGCGCACGCGGCAATCCGGTCGATCTCATCGCGGCCGAGCCCTGAGAAGATTAACGGGCGCTGGCTATCACGTGGAGTTCCGAATACTGTCGCGATAGAGGATGCGACGTTCATAGTGTGTGTTCATCCGTGTAAGGCTGTGGCTAATAATGATTCGAGGGTGTTAAGGCGCATCGATTCCTCGATGGCAGCCATCTCACGATCGCGATTCATGCCCACAACCGCGAGCACGCGTTCGTTCTTTACATAAAACGCGAGGAAGTCGTGCGATGAAAGTTCTCCCTGGTAAATGATTTCGTCCCACGATTTCGCGTGTCCCACGTAGAGCAGTCCAAGGTCAAACTGCTGCGTCCAGAAAAACGGAACAGCGTCAAACTCAACCTCGCGTCCCAGCATGTTGCGCGCGGCCGTGCGACCCTGTTGCTGGGCCGTGCGCCAGTGCTCGATACGAACGCGCTCACCGGTGCGGGAGTCGATGAAACTCGCGACGTCGCCCGCGGCGTAGATTCCGTCCGCCGCGCGCAGACGCGAGTCAACCACGACGCCGCCGGCCTCATCCAGCTCGACACCCTCAATGAAGTGCGTGACCGGACGCACACCGGCGCCGACGACGACCATATCCGCTTCGAGACGCTCGCCGTTGTCGAGCGTGACGGCCTCGACGTTGTGACTTCCCTCGAAGCGATAAACGATCGCGCCGAGTTTGAAACGCACGCCGTGACTCTCGTGTGCGCGCCGGAACAACGCACCGACTTCCGCTCCCAGCGTGGTCTCGAATGGCTCGCGTGAAGGTGCAACCACCGTCACTTCCAGGCCTCGCTCGCGGAGACTGTACGCCGCCTCCATCCCGATGAAGCTCGCGCCGACAACGACGACGCGTCGCGAACCTGACGCCGTTTCAATGATTGAGTCAGTGTCAGCAAAACTGCGCAGCAGACAAACGTTTTTTAGATCGGAGCCGGGAATGTTGAGCCGAACAGGCGCACCGCCCGTCGCGACGAGTAGCGCGTCGTATTCCATCGTTTCGCCACCGGCAAAAGTTATCGTCCTGCTGTGCGCGTCAACGCGCGTGACTTCCTGGTTAAGCAGGAGCTGAATGTCGTGATCGGTGAAGAACTCGTTGGAACGAAGCGGCATCCATTCCGCCTCGGCATGACCATTCAAGTAGTCTTTACTGAGGTTGGGCCGATCGTACGGCGCGCGATCTTCACGCGTGATCATCACGACATTGCCGCGAAAGCCTTCTTCACGCAGCGTCTGCGCGGCAGCGTAGCCGGCTGCGCCCGCACCGATGATGACAAACTGGCGCGTGTCGGCGTTCGGGTCACGCCGGACCATCGCGGGTGTGCGTCGCTCGGGCGCGTCATCAGGCACGTTAACCAAAACTCGTTCGCCCTCGACGCGCACGTCGTAGCAGGTGAGCGCGTCGAGTGCAGGCGGCTCTTCCATATTGCCGTTAACAACGTTGAAGACGGCGTGATGCCAGGGACACATGACGCGCGTGCCGCAGAGTGTGCCTTCAGCAAGTGGTCCACCGTAGTGTGTACACGTTGCACTGACGGCATGGAAACGATCGCCGACGCGCGCTAACAAGATCCGCGTTTCCCCAACGGAAAGCTCTTTCATCTCTCCGTCTCGCAAGTCGGAGGTATTCGCAAGGTGAACTTCTTTGGAACTCATCCCACTATTCAGGCCACACTAACGAAGTGGCCCATCTTCTCCTTCTTAGTCTTCAAGTAGCCCGCAAACAGATCGTGTGGCTCGACTTCGAGCCGCACGCGTTCGACGACTTTGAGACCGGCCTGACGCAGCGCGCGAATTTTTGCCGGGTTGTCCGACATCATGCGCACTGCGCGCAGGCCGAGGTCGAACAGGATTTCGGCGCACTGTTCGTAGCGCCGCAGATCCGCCTCGAAGCCGAGCCGCTCGTTGGCTTCGATCGTATCCGCGCCTTCGTCTTGCAGGGCATAGGCGCGGATCTTGTTGATGATGCCGATACCGCGCCCTTCCTGTTGCTGGTAGACGATTGCCCCATGGCCTTCCTGTTCGATCAATTTCATGGCCGCCTCGAGTTGGCGCCCGCAGTCGCACTTGATCGAACCGAACACATCACCGGTCATGCACTGCGAGTGAACCCGAACGGGGCTCGGCCTGTCGGCGCGCAGCTCGCCTTTAACGAGCACGACGAACTCTTCCGCCGAGGCCAGCGAGCGAAAGCCGATGATGCGAAACTCGCCCGTTTCTGTCGGCAACCGCGCTTCGGCAACTCGTTCGATCGTCGCCGTGTGGTGAGAGTTGATTAGTCTAAGTGCCATGCTGGTTTCTCACTTTTTCTCTAAAGCGACTTGAGATACTCGACGAGATCCGCTTTCTGCTGCGCGCTCAAGTTTGTGCCCAGAAAGCTGTTGTAGTGTTCGACTACCTCGAGCAAGGTCGCGAAGCGCCCGTCGTGATAGAAGCCACCAGTCTGGTGCGTCCAGAGACCTTTGAGTGGAGCGGTCCGGTAACGTTCGTCGGGTGAGCGTTTGGCCTGAAAGTCGTCGATACCGATCTCCTGTGGCGTGTGCATGTTCCATCCCGGCTCGGTGTAGATCGGCGGCACGTGACAGGTCGCACAGCCCGCCTGACCCTTGAACACAGCCTCACCGCGCGCTGCCGCAGCACTATCAAAACTGCCGGCTGGCGGCGCAGGCGCAGGGATCGCGAGTTGATAAAACTGAAGCGCGGGCAGTTTCGCCGTGATCAAATCCGGATTGCTGCGCACGTTGCCAAAACCTGCACGCGCAGCGATCGGAAACTTAGCGGCATCGTTCAAGCGCGGATCGTAGAACGTGCCCTGTCCGTGCATCTCGAGGTTCGCGACGAAAGCGTTCCAGTGCGTCACCGATCCCCAGCCGGTCCAAGTGTGCAGGTTGACGCCTGCGAGACCAAACGCCGGCGGGATGAGTGTCGCCGCCGATTTGCCGTCAGGCCGGAAAGCCTTGCCGTCAAGAAACAACTCAGCGTCAAACTTGCCTGGTCCCCAACTGTGCAAAACGGTTCGCACTGTGTCTTCACTCACGCCGAGCAGCTCTGCGACCGGCACGAGGTTTGGACTCAGCGCCGTGATCGCACCGACGTTGAGATCGCGATTGACCCAACCATCGAGGCGTTTGCCGATACCGGGCGCAAACGAGTTGTCCACCGTCGAGTGACAGAGCGCACAAGTGATACCCACCGACCGAAGATTGCCGTCACCGCTGAAAGAGCCTTTCACACCGACAACGGCGTTTAGCTTGAGCAGCGCGACTGTTGTAGCCGGATCATCGAGATTTACACGGCCGTGCTTCAACTGCGAGATCAACGATTCCGGCAGCGCGTCCGAGTCGACTTTCAAACCGACGGCGAGCGCGGTCGCCGGACTGACGCCTGGACCAACACCGCCGAGTTGTGCGCCGGCAATTGCCCGGTGCAGTTGCAGCGCATCGCTCCAGAAGGCTTCGTCGCCAAAGGTGTCGAAGCGAAACGTCTGCTTTCCTTCATCGAGCATTCGTTGTGCGTTCGCATCTGTCTGTCGTTCAGCCTCGGTGCTGTTTCGCTGGCCGCGATTCTGGCCTTCGGACCTCGCGTCGCTGCGCGTGTTCCAAACGACGAGGAATACGGCCGTGGTCAAGAGCACCAAAGCGATCTTTACTAATCCACTTACTTTCGTGTTTCCCATCATTCCCTCCTTGTGTTCAGTGCACGTCGTACTCCGCACTTAGCCGAGCCAGTGCGAGCGCGCCGAGTGAAAGGCCAAAGTCGCGGAGGGCTACGTCGAAGTAGCCGGGAATCATGAGCAGATTGGCTACGATCAGCAGCAGCCACGCCGACACGACGTAGGCGAAGATGCGCGGTTTAAGAGCCACTCCGAGTCCGGCCACAATTTCGATCACGCCGACGACCAGCATCAGCTGGTGCCCGCGTCCACCCGTCATCGCGTTGACAGCGCCGGGCAGGTATTGATCCCAGTTCACGAGCACGTGAAAAAATTTATCGAGCCCCGCCACGATGGGCGCGACGGTGAATCCGAGCCGCAGAACCTGGTAAGCCTGGTAGCTCGGCCGGGTCGCAGTCGCGCTTTCGGTGTTGATTGAAGTTATTCCTGCTGAACTATTTAATGCTTGTGCCATCTTGCTAGTCTCCTGTGTGAAGCGTTCATCCCTAAACTGCCGTTGGGGATCTCAAAATACACCTCTCACATAATAAGTCAAGAACTTATTTGATTTTTTGTGTTTTCTGTAGAAAACCGTTAGAATCAGCCACTGGAGGATGGACGATGAAATTGGATGAGCGGTTTTTTGAGAGCACGCGGGGACAGATTGTCACTCTCCTGCGAAGCTCCGCGTGTACGGTCGAGGACCTTGCCGAGAAATTAGACCTCACCGACAACGCTGTTCGCGCACATCTCGCGACGCTCGAGCGTGACGGACTCGTGCGACAAAGCGGCCTGCGGCGCGGTCCGCGGAAGCCGCACTTCACCTACGTTCTCACCGATGAAGCCGACAAACTTTTTCCAAAAGCCTATGACGCTCTACTAAACCAGCTCATCGCCGTCCTGAAAAATCGTTTGTCTCCGGCCGAGATTGAAGCCGTGCTAAGGGAAGTCGGACGCGCGGTAGCGGCTGACGCATCGGGTCGCAGCGATGCCAGTCTCGAGAGTCGCGCGCAAAGCGCGGTGAAGGTGTTGGAAGCCATTGGCGGATCGGCGGAAATCGAGAAGCACGGAGACAAGCTTGTGATTCGTGGCAACGGATGTCCACTGGCCGCGGCGGTCAGTGTTCATCCTGAAGTCTGCCACCTGGCGGAAACGCTCGTCGCGGAAGTCGTCAAAGCACCGGTCGTGGAGCACTGCGACCGCGAAGGGCGTCCCCAGTGCCGCTTCGAAATAAGCCACAAAGAAGCACAAAAGGCACAAAAGAAATAGGCTGGTCCATTTGTGCTGTTTGAGAATTCTTGTGTGCCTTTTTGTGGCTCCCTTTTGTGCTTTTTTGTGGCTTGTAAGATACTGGCGGCACAATGTTGGATCTTAACTACGTCAGAGAAAATATCGATAAAGTGCGCGCCGCACTCAACGCGCGGCGTGCCGATACCACCGCGCTCGACGATTTCAGTCGCAGCGATGAAGAACGCCGGCGCGTGATCGCCGAGTCGGATCAACTCAACGCGCAGCGCAACGCGTCGAGTCGTGAGATCGGCGGGTTGATGAAGGAAGGCAGGAAGGACGAGGCCGATGCGCGTCGTGCCGAAGTCAACACGTTGAAGGAGCGAATCGCCGAGCTCGATCAACTGCGTGACCAGGCCGAAGAACGCATGCGTGAGCTGCTCTCAACCCTGCCAAACATTCCGCACGAGAGCGTGCCGGTGGGCACCGACGAGTCGGCGAACATTGAGGTTCGTCGCTGGGGCAAGCCGCCGGAGTTTGCTTTCGAACCAAAGGACCACGTCGATCTCGGCACCACCCTCGGCATACTGGATCTCGAACGCGCCACGAAGATCGCGGCGGCACGTTTTGCAATCCTGAACGGCGCGGGCGCGCGGCTCGAACGAGCTCTAATCAACTTCATGCTCGAAGTGCAGACGCGCGAGCATGGTTATCTCGAAACCTTGCCGCCGTTCATCGTTAACCGTGCTGCACTGTTTGGTACCGGGCAGTTGCCGAAGTTTGAGCCCGACCTTTTCAAACTCGAAGATCCACGTGAGCTTTACTTAGTCCCAACGGCGGAAGTGCCGGTCACGAATTATCATCGCGAAGAGATACTCGACGCTGCGCAACTGCCGTTGCGCTGGGCTGCGTACACGCCGTGTTTTCGTTCGGAGGCGGGCAGCTACGGACGCGACACGCGCGGCGTGATCCGCCAGCATCAGTTTGAGAAGGTTGAGCTGGTGAAGTACTCGTTGCCGGAAAATTCTTATGAGGAGCTAGAGGCGTTAACGCGTGATGCGGAGGCGATCCTGCAAAAACTCGGGTTGCACTACCGCGTAGTGACGTTAGCTACCGGCGATCTCGGATTTGGTTCAGCGAAGACTTACGACATCGAGGTGTGGTTGCCGTCGCAGAATACGTTTCGTGAGATCTCTTCCTGCTCAAACTACGAAGCTTTCCAAGCGCGTCGCGCGCAGATTCGTTTTCGACGCGCGGGCGGCGCAAAACCCGAGTTTGTACACACGCTCAACGGCTCCGGTCTAGCGATTGGGCGCACGTGGCTCGCCGTCCTCGAGAATTATCAACAGGAGGATGGCTCGATCGTGGTACCGGAAGTGCTGAGACCCTACATGGGTGGCCTGGAGCGGATCGGTTAATAGACAGGATTACAGGATTAGACAGGATGAATCTCGTAAATCCTGTATCATCTTGTAAATCCTGTCTAAACAAACTATCTCACCCGAATATCGTACGGCATCAGCATCATCGACTCGCCATTCTTCATCCGCTCCATCAACTGCATGTATCGAAACGCGCGGCGCGCATCCTCCGGCAACGCCGCGTACACTGCGCGCTGCTGCTCGAGCTGCGTGTTTGAATTCTCGCCACCGCCGCTCAGTAACTCCTGGAGGAACGTCGTCGGATACGGCAGGATCACACGTTCGACTCCCTTATCCGCCGGAATCTTCGCGAGCTGCTTCGCGACTTCGATCGCTTTATCCAAGCCACCAAAATCGTCGATCAGCCCGCGCTCCTTCGCCTGAAATCCAGTCCACACACGTCCCTGGGCCACCGAATCAATAAACTGCGCGTCTTTGTTGCGACCCTTTGCTACTTTCGGCACGAAATCCTGGTAGTAAGTCGTCTTGATCCACTCTTCAAATTTCGCGCGCTCGTCGTCGGAAAACTTCTCCGTCTCGCGAAACATCCCCGCGTTCTTGCCGCGCAAGACGTATTCATTCGAGATACCGAGCCAATCGTAGAAGCCACGCAACACGGGTTTGCCGGCGACCACGCCAATCGAGCCCGTGATCGTTGAAGGCTGCGCGATGATCTTGCTCGCGCTCGCCGAAATGTAATAACCGCCCGAAGCCGCCACGTCGCTCATCGAAACCACTACCGGCTTCTTCTGGTTCGCGGCTTCAACCGCGTGCCAGATGATGTCGGAAGCGAGTCCGGAACCGCCCGGACTATCGACGCGCAACACCACCGCTTTGATCGTCTTGTCAGCCGCCGCATCATTCAACGCTTTAGCCAATGTGTCTGACCCGATCGACTGACCGCCCGACGGACTGTTTTGTGAACTGCCCGAACCGATATCACCGCTCGCATAGATCACTGCAATCCTCTCGCCCTTGTTCAATCCGAGCGACTCTGGCGACACATCGCGATAATCCGCTCCGCGCACTGCTGCAAACGTGTCCGTGTCTTTGTAACCGAGCAGTTTCTTGAACTCTTTTTCAACGTCATCCTTGTAAAGCATCTCGTCGATCAGGCCGGCTTCCTTCGCTTTGGCCGCGCTGTACGGGGCGTTGTCGATCAACGTGCGCACTTCGTCGGGCGTCTTGTGACGCGCCTGCGCGATCGTGTTCACGTAACGATCGAAAAGATCCTGGAGCATCGAGTTGATGTACTCGCGATGCGCGTCGGTCATCTGTTTCTGCGTGAACATGTCGCCCGCGCTCTTGTATTTTCCGATCTGAAAAATGTCCGGGTAGATGCCGAGCTTGTCGAGCGAGCCGCGGAAGAACATTACGTCCGCGGCGAGTCCGTTGATGAACAACTCGCCGGGCGGCGGCACAATGATCTTGTCGCACGCAGTCGCAATGTAATACTCCTTGTTCAAACCAAACTCGACATAGGCGTAAACCGGTTTGCCGGAAGTACGAAAATCGGTGATGGCGTCGCGAATCTCCTCGGCCTTGCCCCAACCAACACCGGAGAGGTCAATGTCGAGCAGGATGGCCTTGATGCGCTTGTCGACTTTCGCTTTTTTGATATTCATCACGAGACCGGTGAGCGATTGATCCGGTCCACCAAACCATTTCTTGAAAGGATCGTCAGGACTGTAGTCAGGAAGGGAGCCGGCGACGCGCAGCGTGAGCACGCTATTGTCGCGAATGCTGGGCTCGCCCCCGCGGAGGGAGGCCCAGAGAATGGCGATGCCGATAATCACGACCACGATCAGCGCGCCAAAAATGCCGAGTATGATTAAGACTGTCTTTCGTGTTCCTGACATAGTTAGATCCTCATTTTAGTTTAGTTGTGAGTACGCAGAGGGATTGAAAAAGGTTTTAACCACGGATTAAACGCACGTTTTGACGATCCAGCCACCGCCGATAACTTCGTCGCCGCGATAAAAGACAGACGCCTGGCCCGGCGTGATGGCGCGCTGTGGTTCGTCGAAGATGATGCGGGCGCGCTGGTTGGCGAGCGGAGTGATAGTCGCCGCGGCGGCAGTGTGGCGATAACGCACGCGCACCTCCGCACGCACCGGTTCTTTCGGATCGTCAAAAGCGATCCAATTGGCGCGCGCGACAGTGAACTCGCTACTCAACAATTCCTCTGCTGGTCCAGCCGTCACGCGATTCTTTTCCGCATCGATCGAAAGCACGTACAACGGTCGCTCGTCGGCGATTCCGATACCGCGACGTTGTCCAACGGTGTAACGGTGAATACCTTCATGCCTTCCAATTACCTGCCCGGCGACGTTGACGATCTCTCCCGCACCCGGCAGACGCTCCGTCGCGTTTTCGGCTTCGAGATAGCGATCGATAAAACCCGCGTAATTGCCGTCAGGCACGAAGCAGATCTCCTGCGACTCCTTCTTCTCGGAAACGCCGGATAGACCGTGTTGCCGCGCCGCATCGCGCGCTTCGGGTTTCGACATCTCGCCCAGCGGAAACAGCGAGCGCGACAACTGTGCCTGCGTAAGTTCCCAGAGAAAATACGATTGATCTTTTTGCTGGTTCTTGCCGCGCAGGAGTTTGTATCGATTAGTTGCAGCGTCAAACTCCACGCGCGCGTAGTGTCCGGTGGCCACTTTCTCACATCCCAAACTCAACGCCAGTCGATCGAGTGAAGCAAACTTCAAACGACTGTTGCACGACACACACGGAATCGGCGTCTCACCACTGAGATAACTGGTGACAAAAGGCTGGATCACGTCGCGCTCGAAATCGCGTTCGAGATTGAGCACGTAAAACGGAAACTCGAGCTCTTCGGCGACGCGTCGCGCGTCGTAAACGTCGTCGAGCGAGCAGCAACGCGAAGGCAGCGGATCGCCGTTTTCATCCACATTAATGCCTCGCCGCTGATCCCACAATTGCATAGTAAAGCCGACGAGTTCGTGGCCCTGCTCCTTCAAAATTGCCGCGGCTGCGGAAGAATCCACACCGCCACTCATTGCTACCGCTATC
>Ga0070699_100001583_pt1 | contig 20802 bp, 17 predicted proteins | sample KBSK1503metaG_FD_65473 | JGI IMG/M metagenome (GOLD analysis project Ga0070699, IMG submission 65473) | Corn, switchgrass and miscanthus rhizosphere microbial communities from Kellogg Biological Station, Michigan, USA - KBS K1-50-3 metaG | ecosystem: Host-associated > Plants > Roots >...
AATGTTGTGGTTGATCCGGAACAGGTTCTCGGGGTCGTAGCGGCGCTTCAGCGCGGTGAGCCGTTCGAGCTTGGCCGGGCCGTAGGCCGCGATCGCCTTGCGCCGCGGGTCGGCGTCGTCGAGCCCGAGGAAGTTCACGTACTGGCCGGGCATCGCGTACGGCTGCATCGCGTCGGAGAAGCCCTTGATCCAGGCGACCATGCCCGGGTCGTCGGCGGCGTTCGGCCAGTAGCCGTAGACGTTGAGCCAGAACTCGGCCGACCGGTTCGGGAACGCCGTCTCGTCCTCGCCGACGCGGCCATAGGCGCCGCCCATGTGGTGCAGGTCGGCCGCCGTCCCGAACCAGGTCTGGGCGCCGCAGTGCTCGACGATCGTCTCGATCATCGCGTCATCGAGCCGGTCGAAGGAAGCGTTGCGCCAGTACGCCCGCACGCCCTTGGGCAGGATCGAGTCGAACGCCGACTGGAAGGTGATCCAGCGCGTCGGGTCGAGGACCGGGACGTCCGCCGGGCACGCTGCCTGGAACTTCGCGATCAGGGCCTCTCCCTCGCCGCGATCCGCCCCGGCCCAGGCAAAGCCCAGGAACATGAGCACGCGATCGCCGAGATCCCACTCGGCCGCCGGCACCGCGAACGTGATCAGGGAGGTCATCTCATCCGGGAGTTCGCGTGACCAGGCCTTGAAGGCACGGAGTGCCTCGGACCAGCGCGGCAGCTCGTAGATCAGGTTGCCGGCGACGACGTCCGGGTCGAGCGGGTGGGCGCGGAAGGTGAACGCGGTGACCACACCGAAGTTGCCGCCGCCACCGCGCAGGCCCCAGAACAGGTCGGCGTTCTCGTCCGCGCTCGCGCGCACCCGATCGCCGCTGGCCAGGACGACGTCCGCCCCGACCAGGTTGTCGATCGTCAGCCCGTGCGGGCGCACCAGCCAGCCCACGCCACCGCCGAGGGTCAGCCCGGCGATGCCCGTTCCCGACACGACGCCGATCGGGACCGCCAGCCCGAAGGGCTCCGTGGCGCGGTCGATGTCGGCAAGCTTCGCCCCGGCGCCGACGTGGACGAGCCGCGCCTCCGGCTCGACGTCCACCGTGTCGAGCCCGCCCAGGTCGAGCACGATTCCATCGTCGACCGTGCCGTTCCCGGCGACGTTGTGGCCGCCGCCGCGAATCGCGAGGGGCAGGCCGGATTCGCGGGCGAACGCGATCACCGGCGGCACATCGTCGACGCCGGCGGCCCGGACGATCACGCTCGGATGCCGGTCGATCATGCCGTTCCAGACGTGTCGCGCGTCCTCGTAGCCCGGATCCCCCGGCAGGATCACCTCGCCCTGGATGGCGCTCCGGAGCCCGGTGAGCGGGTCCATGCCGATCGTCACGTTCCGTCCTCCTCCATCGGGCTTGGAGCCGGCGCCAAGCCGAACGTTCACGAGAGCACTCGATGCGCCGCAGTGTGGCCCGCCGGCTGCCATCCTTGAAGAGACGGATTCGACCGAATCGGGGCAGAGATGCCAGTCCCGGACGAAGAGTTCTTTCGCTGGTACGGGACGTGGGCGCCCGTCACGCCGCGCCAGGCGGCCGACATCCTCGACGGCGCTGGCGTGCGCTGGTGGATCGTCGGCGGCTGGGCGGTCGATGCGTTCACCGGCGTCCCGCGCGAGCACGAGGACATCGACGTCGGCTTCTTCCGCGAGGATCTGCCGGCACTGCTCGCTCACCTCTGGCCCGAGCTGTGCGTCTGGTCCAACCTCTCCGGCGCGCTCCTGCCGCTCCGCGTGCCCGAGGACCTGCAGGAGGGAGCCCGCCAGCTGTGGGTCCGCCGGGACGCCCAATCGCCGTGGCTGCTCGACCTCGCGATGACGGCGCACGAGGGCGATATCTGGACCTCGCCCCGGGATGCTCGCGTGCGGCTGCCGTTCGCAGCGGCCACGTTCGTCGCTTCGGACGGACTTCGCTACCTGTGTCCGGAGCTCGTCCTGTACATGAAGGCCAGGCTCGCGCGACCAAAGGACGAAGCCGACCTCGACCGGATCTTGCGCCGTCTCAGCTCGGATGCACGGCACCGGCTCCGAGCGTGGCTGGAGCTCGTCCATCCGGGCCACCATTGGCTGGCAAGAATCACCGAGCCCTGAGCCTGATGGTCGTCAAGCCACAGCGCTTGATTCGGCGAGGAGGCTGGCGCGCCCGGAGGGATCCGGACGCGCGATAGCAACCGATCAGGTTCCGATCGAGGCCCGCGATGAGTGGCTCGCCGCGGCGGCGAGGCACTTGGCATGAGGAATGGGTCCCGCCGCGGCGCGGTCCGACGTCGGCGACGCCTGAGGCAGTGGCGCGGCTTAGCGCGAAGACCGGGCCGGGAACCGTTTGGGGCCGACCGCAAGTCACTATGTGTATCCGCGGTGATTCTCCGCGGCGATCTGAGGGGCAGCGTGGACCAGACGGGTCTCGTCGAGCGGGCAAGCCGAGGCGATCATGAGGCCTTCGGCGCGCTCGTCGGCGGACACCTCGCGCGACTGGACACGGCGGCCCGGCTGATCCTCCGGGACCCGGACCTCGCGCGCGATGCGGTCCAGGACGCGACGCTCCGGGCTTGGAAGAACCTGCGCGGGCTTCGCGACCCGGGCAGCTTTGATGCCTGGATCCGCAGACTCACCGTCAATGCCTGCCTTGACATTGCGAGGAAGCGGCGCGGCCGATCCTTGGAAGTCGAGCTCACGCCAGTCCACGACATCGCGGTCCCGGACCCCACGTCGCGGGTAGCCGACGGGCTCGACGTCGAACGCATGCTCGCGGCGGTCGACCCGGCCCAACGCGCAGTCGTGGTGCTGCATTTCTACCTCGATCTCACCCTCGCCGAGACCGCAGCTGCGCTCGGCATCCCTGTCGGAACGGCCAAGTCCCGCCTGAACAGGGCCCTGGCCGCGATGCGCATCAGGGTCGCCGACGAGGACGAGCTGTCGGGCGCGACAGGGCCCAAGGAGCGATTCGCATGAACGGTTCGCAGGTCAGCCCGCGCTCCATTTCCGCGAATCAGCTCCGGGCCGCCCTCGATGACGTCGGCGTGTCGGCGCGGCCCGACTACCTCCCTGACATCGTCGCGCAGGCCGGTCACACACGACAGCGGCCTGCGTGGACATTCCCCGAAAGGTGGCTTGGCATGGACATCGCTATGCGCCGCCAAAGCCCCCGCGCGGCCGTGGTGCTCGCGGCGCTGCTGTTGCTTGTTGCGCTCCTCGTCGCCGGCATCATCTACGTCGGTTCGCGAGTGACCCCGCCGGTACGACTGCTTGGTCTGCCCACGGACCCGGGCACCTGGGAGCGGGTGCCGATCGAACTGCCATCGGGCCGCACCGGGAGGGTCACCTCGCTGGCTGCCACCGCGCGCGGGTCGCTCGCCCTCGTTCAGGTCGGTGAGGTCCAAGCGGGTCCGCACGAACTCTTCGCCTCGACGGGCGGCGGCAGCTGGGTCCGGGTGCCGCCCGATGCGTATCCCGTTATGAACCATGATCGGGGTGACGCGATCTTCGGCACCGACCGCGGATTCCTGTTGTCGAACGGCGACATCTGGTTCTCCGCCGATGGCTTCGATTGGCAGCTCCTCGCCACGCGGACCGAGAACCCAGACCTTGCCCACGGCGAGATGCAACGCGTTGCGGCCGGTGGCCCAGGGTACGTGGCCGTCGGTAACAACAACAGCACGTGGTACTCGACGGATGGATCGGACTGGACGCTGGCGCAGGTCCAGCCGCCGCCGGCGGAGTTCCTCGAGAGCCAGGGGTTCACAGCGCCTGAGTGGGGCATGGACGGCCTCGCAGTGGCGGGCGACAAGCTCGTCGCCTGGGGGAATGCCAGCCAATTCGAGGGGGAGAATCCGATTGGCCTGAAGCAGATTGGCCTGATGTGGACCTCGCGGGACGGGCGGTCCTGGTCCAATGTGCCCTATGTGCTCGGTGCGAGCGACAACGAGGGGCCGGGGGCGATGGCAGCCGGACCCCGCGGCTTTGTCGCGGTGTTCGAGGACCGCAATCAGCTCGTCTTCCGGGCGTCCGCCGATGGGTCGACCTGGGAGCAGGTCTATTCCCTGGGTGCCGCACGGTCAACCGCTGCTGATGGCACGGAATTCGCGCTGAGCGTGTCATCGATCGCAGTTTCGGATGCCGGGTTCGTGGCCGTTGGCGGGTTCGGGGAATTCTGCCTGTTCACCTGCCCACCCGGCGAGGTCGTGATCTGGACTTCGGAAGATGGCCGTTCATGGTCGCGGCTGCCGAGCGACGCGCGATTCGCCCGTGCAGGCGCCCACAGCGTCGTGGCCTGGGGAGATCGGTTCGTCGTGGGTGGAACGCAGGATGGCGAGCCGGTGATCTGGATCTCCGACTGACTGCCGTAAGCGGCGAATCCAGTGTGCGATGCCACGGACGGCATGAGTCTTGCGCTCTTTTACGACCGCATCGTCGTCGCGGGTCGGACCATCGTCGCGGCACGCCTCGCGTCGGCGGCCCATTCGAACGGCCTGGCCCTCGCCCTGCACCGCCAGGTTGTCATGGCGCGCCCGGAGGGATTCGAACCCCCGACCCTGTGGTCCGAAGCCACATGCTCTGGTCCGCTGAGCTACGGGCGCGCGAGGCGCTAGGGTAGCGCACGACACCTGTGCGACCGATCGAAGGAGGGGGCCGGCGATGGCGAAGGGCAGTGGCACGAGGGTGGATCCGTGGGTGCTCCAGACGCCGCCGGGCACCTCCGAGTACCTCATGTACATCGACGACGCCGGCGATCCCCCCGCCATCGTCTGCCAGGTTGGCTCCACGACGCTGAAGTACGACAAGCGCGCGATCGACGACCTGCACGCGATGCTCAGGAAGCGCGGCGACTGGATGGACCTCGGCGCGGCCGACGAGCAGAAGGACGCCAAGCCCGGCACGGTCGAGGCCTGGGGTCGCGACGCCTCGAACCCGGTGGGTGGCTGGTACGGGCTGCGCAAGGGCTACCGCGGCAGGTTCGGGATGTACATGCCACCGCTGCTCGAGGCGCTCGGGCTCGCCGAGCTCACGCACGACGCCAAGAACAATCGCATGCGGGCGAAGTAGGGACCTCGTCCCCGGCGAAGTAGGGACCTTGTCCGGGTGCATCTAAAGGCAACGCCCACGAGCGCCTCCGAAATAAAGGTGCAGCGCTCGCCGGAACTGCCAGTTCTCCCGATGTGGCGCGGTACCCCGCGCCCGTAGCTTGCTGTCATCGACCTCCGGGCCCCGGAGGACGGGAAGGCAAGGGAGAACCCGCCATGCAGTTCGATCCGCACACGTTCCTGCAGATGCACGAGCAAGAGGTCCAGCGCATCGTCAAGCAGAACGCCCTCGAGCGCCAGGCGCGCGAGGCCCGACTGCAGGCGAAGCGCGAGGGTTACCCGATCGGCCCGGACAAGGTGAGCCGCCTCCGCGCCGGCCTCAACGGCCTGAAGCGGGTGCTCCGCCCGGCCAGCACCGGGTCCGCCTGACCTGGCAGAACGTTCCAACGAGGCGCCCCGGCACGAGGGGAGTGACGGGGTGCCTCGTATCATCCGGCCAATGCCCCGGCGCCTCTCCAGCCCGGCGTTCATCGGTCGGACCTCGGAGCTCGCGTCGCTCCAACGAGCGGCCGAGGCTGCCGACGACGCCCGGCCCTCCCTGCTGCTCCTCGGCGGGGAGGCGGGCGTCGGCAAGAGCCGGCTCCTCGGGGAGCTCATCGCCTCCCGAGGAGCCTCCGGCTGGCTCGTCCTCGAGGGCGCCACCATCGCCGTCGGCGCCGAGGGCCTTCCATTCGAACCCGTTGCTGCCGCGCTGCGGTCCGCGGTGCGCGCCCTCGGCCGCGAGCGCGTCGCCGAGCTGGCGGGACCGAGCCTGCCGGACCTCGCCCGCCTCCTGCCCGAGCTCGCGGGGTCGCGCGACCAGGTGCCCCTCGCACTCACCCAGGCGGAGTGGCTGCAGGTCCGGACCTTCGAGGGCGTCCTCGGGCTGCTCGACCGGCTCGGCGCGGAATCGGCGGTGATGCTCGTCATCGAGGACGCGCACTGGGCGGACCGGTCCACCCGCGACCTGCTCAGCTTCCTCGCCCGGAACGTGCGCGACGAGCGCGTCCTGATCGTCGTGAGCTTCCGGACCGACGAGCTCCATCGGCGCCATCCGCTCGTCGGCTGGCTGGCCGAGGTCGAGCGCCTGCCCCGCGTGGAGCGGGTCGACCTGCCCCGCTTCGACCGGGCCGAGCTCGGGGAGCTCCTGGTCGGGATCCTCGGGACGCGCCCGCCCGCAGCGCTGGTCGACACGATCGCTGCCCGCTCGGATGGCAACGCCTTCTTCGTCGAGGAGCTGGTGTCGGGCCTCGACGACGCCGGCGCTGGTCGCCTGCCGGCGACCGTGCGGGAGATCGTCCTCGCCCGCCTGGCGGGCCTGCCAGAGCCGGCGGCGCGCCTCGTCGAGGTTGCGGCAGTGGCGGGTCGCGAGGTCGATCACGACCTGCTGGCGGAAGTCGCCGGCCTGGCCAACCTCGGCATCCTCGACGCGCTGCGCGACGCCGTCGCGAGCCACTTGCTGGTCGCCGTCACCGACGGGGTGCAGGAGCGCTACAGGTTCCGCCACGCGCTCGTCCAGGAGGCGGTCTACGACGACATGCTGCCGTCCGACCGGCGCCAGCTCCACGGCGCATACGCCCGGGCGATCGCTGCGCACGACGCGCCGGCGACCGGGCAGACCGCCAGCCGCCTGGCCGAGCTCGCCCATCACTGGTCGGCCGCGCACGAACCGGTCCGCGCGCTCGCGGCCTCCGTGGCGGCCGGGGATGCCGCCCGAGCCGCCTTCGCGTTCGCCGAGGCGGCGGGCCACTACGAACGCGCGACCGAGCTGTGGGACGTCGTCCCCGAAGCCGACCGGCCGCGGGACCGCGATCTCGGCGGCCTGTTCGACCTGGCCTCGGCGATGGTCGCGCTCGTCGGCGATCCGGCGCGCGCGATCGCGCTCGCAGAGCGCGCGATCGAGGTCCTCGATCGAGACCCCGCGGCGGTCGCTGTCGAGCGCCGGGCGGCGGCGCGGGAGCGCCTCGGGCGTGCGGCCTGGCTCTCCGGCGACGGCGCGCGGTCGATCTCCGCGCTCGAGGAGGCGGCCGCGATGCTGGCCGGCGCGTCGGCCTCCGTCGAGCATGCCCGCGTCCAGGCGGGCCTCGCCGCGAACCTGATGCTCGCGGGTCGCGTGCGCGACTCGGCGCCCGTGGCCGAGCGGGCGATCGAGCTCGCGCGCGCAGCCGGCGCGCGGGACATCGAGGCGCATGCGATGTCGACGCTCGGTGTCGACCGCGGCTCGCTCGGCCGGGTCGCCGAGGCCGTCGACCTGCTCGAGCGCGCCCTGGCGATGGCCGAGGAGCTCGGCGAGCCCACCACCGTTGGCCGAACCTACGCAAACCTCGGCACCGTGCGCCAGATGGGCGGCGACCTCGAGGGCGCGCTGGCGACCTATCTCCGGGGCATCGAGTCGAGCCGGCGACACGGCAATGAGCGCACCTTCGGCGCCTTTCTGACGATCAACGCCGCGGGCGAGCTGATCCTGCTCGGCCGGCACGCCGAGGCGGCCGAGCTGTTTGCCCGGGTCGAGGCCGCCGGGTTGCTGCCCGGGATCGCGACGATCCACTTCCACATCACGCGCTCCGAGCTGCGGGTCAGGACCGGGGACATGGCTGGTGCTCGGGCGGACCTCGGCGTTGCGCGCGCCGAGGCAGCCTCGATCGAGGACGTCCAGTTCGCCGGCGATCTCGAAGGAATCACCGGGGAGCTCGCGCTCGAGGAGGACCAGCCGGAGTCGGCCCTCGAGGCCATCGATCATGGTTACGCGCGGGTCGAGGGCGGTGTGGACCCCCGGGTGATCGGGCCCCTCGCGATGTTCGGGCTCCGAGCGGCCGCGGACGTCGCGGTTCGGGCGAGGGCAAGGCGCGACAAGGCCGCGGTCGATGCCGCACTGACGAGCGCCCGGGGCATGCTCGAGCACTACGACCAGGCGATCTCGAGCATGGACGAGCCGGACGAGGCGGCGACCCGGGAGATCGCCTGGGTCCGGGCCCTCCTGCATGCCGAGCTGGCCCGCGCCCAGGGCGAGGATTCGCCGGGCATGTGGGCTGCCATCCGGCCGGTCCTGGCCGCGCGCCCCACGCCCTACCTCGAGGCGTACGTCCTGTGGCGGCAGGTCGAGGCCAGCCCCGCCGGCGCGCCCGACGCGGCCCATGCCCTCCGCGACGCGTGGCGGATCGCCTCGGAGCTGCGGGCCAGACCCATGCTGACGCGGCTCGAGGCGCTGTCCCGCCGCCGGCGAATCGAGCTCGCGGCGGCTTCCCTGGACGCGCCGGCCGCCGTCCCGGGTCCGGCCGCGGAACCACCAGACCCGTTCGGGCTGACCACCCGCGAGCGGGAGATCCTGCACCTGCTGGCGGAGGGCTACTCCAACCGGCGAATCGCGGAGGCGCTGTTCATCACCGAGAGCACCGCCGGGGTCCACGTCTCGAACATCCTGGGCAAGCTCGGCGTGGCCTCACGGACCGAGGCGGCGACGACGGCGGTTCGGCTGGGGCTGGATCGCCTGGCCTCGGACGGCGTCGAAGCTCAGGAATCGCCGCCGACCCTGCGGTAGCGTCGCCCGATCAACGCATAGGCCGGGACGCGTGCGAGCGCGCGGGACAGCGGAATCTCGCTCCCGTCGCGGCCTTCCACGGCCAGCCGCCGGTCGTCGCCGGGGCGTGCGTCCACGATCGCGAGGTCGATCGTCACGCGACCGGGCTCCGCCATGCCGAGGCCGGCGATGTCCTCGGCGGGCTCCATGCCGGGCTCGTAGGACGCGCGAATCTCCGCCTCCGCGCGCCAGCCCGGCCGGCGCAGCAGGATTCCGCGCCAGCCGTCGGCGACGGCCTTCGGTACGCGTCCGCCGCCCGGCGCGCCGCGCCCCGCGGCTGCCCCGTCCAGGACATCTTCGCCACGCGCCCAGCGCGCGGCCTGGTGCAGCAGCGCGTACTCGTCGAGGTCGACGTAGTCGGCCAGCCGGTCGGCGGGCGAGTCGTCGCCGAACAGCGCCTCGATCGCAGGCTGGAAGACCTCGCCGAGGTCGAGGTCGATCGCCCGGACGGTCCGATGGAAGTACACCGACTGGTGCAGCAGCTGCCGCGCGCCGAGGAAGCCCTCCAGGGCGGCGATGCCCGGCTCGTACAGGGTCAGGCCGCGCTCGGAGATGAACGCATACCGGCGGAGTCGCTCCACGTCGATCCCGACCTGGACGCCGGTGAAGAAGGCGTCGCGCCGGACGTAGTCGAGGTTGTCGACCGTGAACACGCCGGACAGGAGCGGCTGCAGGAGCCGGACCCACGCCGGCATCGATGCGTCGGTCAGGGCGGGCTTGGCGACGAGGAACGAGACCCAGCGCGGGTCGATCGCCTCGCCCTCGGCGAACGCGTCCCGTTCCGGCGTCGCGCCCGGCGCACGCCGAAGGGCCCGGATCAGCGAGCCCAGCTCCCGCTCGATGATCAGCTGGCTGAGGTCCTCGTGCGACAGCCGTTTGTCGGCGCCGCGCCGCGCGTCCTCCGGCGCGGGAAAGGCAGCCAGCACGCGATCGTCGAAGAAGTGGGCGAACGGCCCGTGCCCGACGTCGTGCAGCAGGCCCGCGACCCGGAGCGTCTCGACGACCAGGCCCTCGGATGGCAGTGGCTCGCCGGGCGCGAGCGCCGGCAGGACCGTCCGCAGCGAGGGCAGCAGCGCTCGAGCCCACAACCCCGCCTCGTGCATCACGCCGAGGCCATGCGTGAACCGCGAGTGCTCGGCGGTCGGAAAGACCCAGCGCGCGCTCTGGAGCTGGCTGATCCGGCGCAGCCGCTGGAGCCACGCCGTGTCGAGGAGGTCGTCCTCGGCGGCCTCTTCGTCGGGCAGGCCCGCCGCTGTCGACTCGTCGCGCGACAGGCGCTTGGTCAGCTCGAGATAGCCGTGGATCGGGTCGCTGATGAGGTTGACGGCGGCGAAGGGGTGGCGCGCCACGCGGTCAGGATACGGGCGCGCCCGCCGCCGTCGGGGGAGCCGGGATCAGCCCTTCAGTTCTCCGGCGGCCCACGTCGTGTGGTTGGAGCTGCGGTAGGCGACGCCGACGCCGATCTTCGTGAAGCTTCGGCTCATCAGGATGGACCAGTGCGTCGAGCTGCTCTTCCATGAATTGAAGATCGCCTTCGCGGCCTGGTATCCCCACGGATAGGACGTCCAGGCGAGCACCTCGCCGCACGTGCTGAACGCAATGCCATAGCTCCGGAACACGCACGACAGGCACGAGGGATGGGCGAGGCTCTGGTTCCGCGCGCTCGTCACTGCCCGGTCGCCGGCGAGATCGGTGAGGATCGTTCCGACCTTCAATGCCGGAACGCCTCGCTGCGCTCGGGCGTTGTTGACCCACGTGACGATGAGGCCCTCCATGTAGGTGGCCGTGGTCGCGCTCGCCGGCGCGGGATGGGCAACCGGACCGATGGCGAAGCCCAGGAAGGCCACCAGGGCGGCGACGAGCAGGATGCTCGCGTGGGCGGAGCGCGGGGATCGAGTGGACATGGCGCGCATCGTCACGACGACCTCCTCGTCCGGCAACCCGAACGATCGTCCTCTTCGGACCTATGGCGTTGCGTCAGTGCAACAGTGGCGCTGGGTGCTTCAGCGGTACCTGGCGAGGGCTCGCTCATGGATGTCCCGGACCTGGGATCTGAGCTCCGACGGTTCGAGCACCTCGACGTCGTCACCCCAGGACAGGATCCAGAGGCGGATCTCGATGATCCCGCTCACGGTTGAGCGCCACAGCAGACTACCGTCGGCTGCCCGTTCTGTCCTCTGCAACGGGTGCCAAACCGTTTCAGCGACGCGGTCGGCCACGCTCGCGGAGAATTGCAAAACAATCTCAACCGGTGGCTGGTCCGCGATGATGTCCCAGCCGCGGCGCAGGTCGCGCTCGAGCGACGCCTCCTCGGGCGGCTCGAACGAGCGGGGCGTGACCCGGACGTCGCTGATCCGCTCGATCTTGAACGTGCGCATCGCGTCGCGGTCCTCGTCCCAGCCGATCAGGTACAGCGCGTGCGTCTGCAGCGACGGCTCGATCAGGAACGGCCGGACGGTCCGGCGTGACCGCTCGCCTGAACGGCCCTCGAAGGCGGCCCCCTCGTACTCGATCTCGACCACGCGGCGCTCCGCCCACGCCCGCGTGAGCTGCCGGACGTGGTCGATGAAGTCCGGGTCGAGTGGCGCGTCCTGCAGCACGTCGAGGCTCTGGGCGACGTGCTCGCGGAGCGTCTCGGGCAGGTTCGCGGCGAGCTTCTCGAAGGCCGAGCCGAGATCCGGGTCGTACTTGTCGGCGTAGCGGACCATCAGCCGCGCGCCGAGGAACACGGCCATCGCCTCGGACAGCGTCAGCTTGAGCGGCGGCAGGAAGGCCGTGTCGAGCAGGCCCCAGCGCCCGTCCTCCGACCACATCGGCAGGCCGACCTCGCCCTCGAGGGCGCGCAGGTCGCGGTACACGTTGCGAACCGACATACCCAGACGCTCGGCGACGTCCTTCGGGCGCATGCCGTCCGGGTGGGCGACGAGCAGGCTCGCGACGCGCATCAGGCGGGCCGTGCGGTCGCGCTTGGCCGAGCCCCGATCCAGGCCCTCGACGTCGTCCATCGGGCGAGGTTACCCGTGCGAGCGCACAAGTACCGGCGCCGCTGGTACCGATGGGTCATCGCAACCGGACTCCACCGAACCGACCATCCGCTCACCGAACCGACCGGGCAAGACCGCCCGGGCGACGGGTCTGCGAGGCGCGGAAGCGACGGGTCCATGGAACCGATCTCGGCCAGCCTGAAGGCGACCTACCGGGCCCTGCTCGCCCGCGGCCTCGAAGCCGGGGAGGCTGCGAACCTCACTGCCTTCCTGCACGGCCTGCCGAGCGCCGGCGTCAAGTGGTCGCTGGCGGAGATCGAGGCCATCGTCCAGAAGCGGATCAGTCACGCGGCCGAGGTCCGGGCAGCCGCGGTCGCGGCATCGGGCTCCGGCACGGGGCACGTCCCGAGGGCTCGCCGCCCCGCAGCGCACCCGCGGCCGGCCAACCGGCCGGGCTCGACGCACGTTATCGACCCGCCCACTCCCTGAAATTTCCCCGGCGAGCTGGGGTCCTCCTCCCCTCAGCTCGCGCTACGGAAACGGCGCCCGTCCTCCTCCGGGCGCCGTTCTCTGTTTGCGGAGCGCATGGATCTACCTGCACCGGCGGGTACCATTCGCGCTCCGATGCGGCCGTTCATCAGCTTCCTCACCGATTTCGGGCCCGACTCGGCGGCCGCGATCTGCCGCGGGGTCATGCTCTCCATCGCCCGCAACGCCCAGATCGTCGACATCAGCCATTCGGTGCGGAAGTATGCGATCCGCGACGGCGCGTTCCTCCTGTCAGCCTCCCTGCCGTGGATGCCGGTCGGGGTCCACGTGGCGGTCGTCGATCCAGGAGTCGGTACCGCGCGCCGGCCGATCGGCATCCTGACCGGTCGCGGCGACGTGCTCATCGGGCCCGACAACGGGTTGCTCTTCGCGGCCGCGGAGCAGCTCGGTGGCATCCGTGAGGCACGCCTCCTCGAGAACCGGGCCTGGATGCTCGAGCGGACCAGCAGCACGTTCCACGGCCGGGACATCTTCTCGCCGATGGCCGCGCACCTCGCGATCGGCGACGACTTCAGCGAGGTCGGCCCGACCATCGATCCGGCATCGCTGGTGGCCCTCCGCTTCCCGCAGCCGAAGGTGGGCGAGGGCCTCCTGGAGAGCTCGATCGTCTACGTCGACTCGTTCGGCAACCTGCGCCTCGCGGGCGAGCGCGACCACCTCGTCCGCGCCGTCGGCGAGCTCACGCCGGGTCGGGCGTTCCGCGTCGAGTTCGGGCCCTCGAACGGCGGCGGCCCGATTGTCGAGACCGCCGCCTGGGCGCGCACCTTCGGCGAGATCCCCGTCGGCCGCCCGCTGCTGTACGAGGACTCCTCCGGTCGCCTCGGCTTCGCCGACAACCAGGCCGATGCCGCCAGACGCCTCGGCGTGGCGGCCGACCGCCCGGTCACGATCCGCCCGGCCTGATCCTGTGGCCGGCGTGGCCGACCCGATCGTCGACATCGAGAACCTGACCTTCCGGTACCGCCGCGCCTCGGAGCCGGCGTTGCACGAGCTGTCGCTCGCGGTCCACCCGGGTGAGGTGCTCCTCGTGGCCGGACCGTCGGGCTGTGGCAAGAGCACGCTGATCCGGGCCATCAACGGGCTGATCCCGCACGCCTATCCCGGCGAGCTGACGGGGTCCGTTCGCGTCGGCGGCGTCGCGACCACGGAACAGAAGATGCGCGACATCTCGGTCCACGTCGGGACCGTGCTGCAGGACCCGGCGCGCCAGATCGTCGGTGCGACGGTCGAGGCGGAGCTCGCCTTCGGGCCGGAGAACCTGGGTACCCCACGGGCCGAGATCCGCCAGCGCATCGCCCAGGTCGCCAGGGAGTCGGGCATCGAGCCGCTGCTCGGGCGCGAGACGGCGGCGCTGTCGGGGGGGGAGCGCCAGCTGCTCGCGATGGGCGGCATCCTGATGCTCAGCCCGAGGCTGTTCGTCGTTGACGAGCCGCTCGCGAACCTCGATCCGCGGACTGCGGCGCGGCTCATCGCCACGCTGCGCCGCCTCGCCGACGAGGGCCACGCCGTGGTCATGGTCGAGCACCGGATCGAGGAGGCGCTGGACCTCCACCCGGACCGGGTGCTGTACCTCGAGGAAGGCCGGACGCGCTACCTGGGCGACGTCGCCGGCTTCTTCGAGGTCGCGGACCCCGACGCCGTCAAGCTCCCGTTCGAGGTCGTGCTCGCCCGCCTTGCGCGGACCGCCGGCGTCGACGCAACCGCCGACTCGCGAGCCCTCCATGCCGCCCCCAACGACGGCGCCGGCGAGGCCCCGCCCCGCCTGGAGTTCCGCGGCGTGCGCGCGGGCTATGAAGGCCGCGAGGTCCTCCACGGGATCGACGCCCGGCTCGGGGCGCGCGAGGTCGTCGCCGTGCTCGGGCCGAACGGCTCCGGCAAGACGACGCTCTTCCGGACGGCGATGCGGCTCATGGAGCCCAGCGCCGGCGAGGTGCTCGTCGACGGCAGGTCCGCGAGCGAGCGCACCGTCGCCAACCTTGCCACGACGTTCGGCTTCGTCTTCCAGAGCCCGAGCCAGATGCTCTTCGCGCGGACGGTCCGCGAGGAGCTCGAGTTCGGGCCGCGCAAGCTCGGCCGGGACGAGGCGCGCCTGGACGGGATCGTGAGCGAGGCGCTGCGCCGCACCGGGCTCGACGACCTCGAGGAGGTCCGCGAGCGGCCGCCGCTCACGCTCTCATTCGGGCAGCAGAAGCGGCTCGCGCTGGCGATCGCGCTGGCCCTCGAGCCACCGACCCTGCTGCTCGACGAGCCATCCGCGGGACAGGATCACCGGACCGCCCGACGGTTCATGCACGAGCTCCTGGCGATCCCGGGTCTCGAGTCCGTGTACCTCGTCACCCACGATGTTGATCTTGCACTTGCGCACGCGGACCGTATCCTCCTGTTCCGAGGGGGCGAGATCGTGGCCGACGGTCCGCCCGCCGAGGTGATCGAGGACGAAGATCGCTGGACCAGCTGCAATCTGCGGGTGACCTCGTTGATGCGGGCGAATACCGCGCAGCGCGGGGCCACCGGGCGGTTCCTCGGTGCCGAGGAGCTCGCCGCCTGGATCCGGGGGAGGGAGGGAGCCGCCACATCGCCTGACGCCTCTGGAGTCAATCGTTTGGAGGGGTAGAGGATGACTGCTGCAACCATGAACCGAAGCACGCTGTGGGCCGTGGACTCACGGACCATCGTCTACGCGGCGATCGGCGCCGCGCTGTACGGCGTGCTCGTCAACGTCGTCAAGATCCCGCTGCCCGGCTCGACCGTGGACGTCCGCCCGGCGTTCGCGCTGGTGCCGTTCTTCGGCTTCGCGTTCGGTCCGGTGGTGGGCTTCTTCACTGGTCTCGTCGGCAACATGATCGGCGACCAGATCTCGGGCTGGGGCCTGCTGACCTCATACAACTGGAGCATCGCGAACGGCGCGGTCGGCCTCATCGCGGGCCTGGCGCCGCTGTTCCTCGGTGCCTGGTTGAGCCGGGGCCTGTCGATGAAGGCTGTCGCGGGTGCCGTCGCCGGCGCCATCGGTGTCGTCGTCGGCCTGCTCATCACCTTCACCGACGTCATCAAGGACGCCCAGGACGTCAACACGTCCGTGACGTACTACACCCAGGCGGTCATCGGCGACCTCGTCGCGACGATCATCCTGGTCCCGATCCTGGTCTACGCCTGGGAACCGGTCAAGGAGCGGCTGGGCCGCTAGCCGGTCCACCGCAAGCCACGGTGGCGCGGCCGTGAACTTCGCGCCGCGCTACCTGGGTCGAGGGTCGTGGCTCGCTCGCCGCGACCCTCGCGTCCTCGTCCTGTCGGTGGCCTTCTTCGTGCTGACCGCGATCCAGGTCTGGGATCTGCGGCTGCTCGCGGTGCTCGCGGCCGTGTCGTTCCTGTACTACCGAAGCGCCAGAATCCCCTTCCGGGCGGTTCGGTTCCAGTGGACCTTCGCGCTGGCGTTCGTGAGCCTCGTGGTGGTCAGCAACCTGCTGTTCGCGTCAGGCCGGGTGCAGCGCCTGCCCGCCGACACCGTCCAGCACGTGTACACCTACCTGCCCGTGCTCGGGACCCCGATCTCCGCCGAGTCGCTGACCTTTGCCGCCACGCAATGGCTGCGGTTCATCGCGATGATCGCCGTCGGCCTGCCGCTCGCCTTCGCGCTCGACCCGGAGGTGCTCGGGGTGACCTTCGCGCGCCTGGGCGTGCCCTACCGCTTCGCCTTCGCGATCGATCTCACGTGGCGGTTCGTCCCGTCGTTCCTCGCCGACTTCCACAACACGGTCGACGCGCAGCGCGTGCGCGGTCTCGAGATCTCGACCGGCGGCCGCAACCCGATCGCCCGGGTGCGAAAGCAGGTCCCGGTCCTGATCCCGACGGTGGTCAACGCGATTGCCGGCGCCGAGGACACGATCGACGCGATGGACCTGCGCTCGTTCGGTACGGGGAAGCGGACGTGGTTCCGCGAGCTGCGCTACGACCGCACGGATTGGCTCGTCCTCGGCGGCTTCCTGGCCCTGTTCATCATCACGACGGTGGCCGCCTGGACGAGCGGCGCGGCCCTCCTGTGGGTGCCGCCGTTCATGCTCCCCGGCGGCTGACCACCGGGCAGTTCATCTCGGGCTAGCTCGCCGCTGGCGTCGGGGGAGCGGGGCTGGGCGTCGGCGGGTTGGCGTCATCGACGACGATGCCGGGCAGGATGACGAGGACCCAGCCGACGCGGATCGTGTTCGGGTCGTAGTGCAATCCCTGGGGGTCCAGGCTCGGGTACGCGCCCCGGTTCCACCAGGCGATCGACCGCCCGGTCGTGTGGAACTTCTTGGCGATCGAGTTGAGGGTGTCGCCCGACTGCACGCGATAGGTGTGGAACGTCGGCCCGGGGCTGGGGGTCGGGCGGGAGAAGGTCGGCGCGACCGACGAGCCAGCGGCGGTGGGGGAGGGCAGCCCGGCGGCCACGGTCGTGGGCGTCGGCGCCGGTCCGCCGAACAGCGCCGGGCCGACGAAGAGGGTGCCCACGAGCCCGAGCACGACGACGACGAGGAGCGCGGCGAGCCAGGGTGAGTCGAGCGTGGACCGGGTCCGGCGCCGGGTGCGCTGCGGTGGCTCGTAGTACGTCATGGTCCGAGTCTGACGCGTGACCCCCCGATTCGGCGACGCGAAACCTTACGCAGTGGCCGCGAGCGAGTCGATCGGTGTCGGGGCCTGGAGCGTGAACTCGCCGGCGAGGATGGTGCCCTCGACCGCGCTCGCGACGCGCGCGCCACCCGAGCGCTTGGCCACGAACAGGGCGCGGTCGGCCGCGAGGAGGACCTCCTCCTGGGTCTCGCCGTCGACCGGGAACGAGGCCGTGCCGGCCGAGGCCTCGAGCGAGCGTGCGCGACCCCGCCAAGCGGAGCCCGGCCCGACGACGCCCTTGACCGCGGAACGGACGCGCTCGGCGATGGGCCCGACCTGGTCGCCGGTCGTGCGCGGGAGCAGCACCGCGAACTCGTCGCCGCCGTACCGAAACACGCGATCGGAGTCGCGACTTGCGGCGACGATCGCGTCGGCGACCTGCCTGAGCAGGAGGTTGCCGGCCTGGTGGCCCATGAGGTCGTTGACCGGCTTGAACCGGTCGAGGTCGAGCATGACCAGGCTGAACGCCTCGCCCGCGGCGATGAGCGCGTCGACGTGCTGCGTGAACGTGCCGTGGTTGAGCAGGCCCGTGAGCACGTCGGTCTGGGCCTTGCGCCGGACATCGAGGTGGACCTCGGCGTTCTGCAGCGCGATCGCGGCCTGGTTCGCGAAGAGCTGGACGAGCTCGAACTCGTCCTCGGTGAAGGAGTCGCCCTCGCCCAGGCGCTCCATCGTCAGCACGCCGATCGGGCCCTCGCGGCCGCGCAGGGGCACGCAGATGAGGCTGCCGTGGACCCTGCCGCCGGGGCCCGGAGCGACCCGGTCGTCGGAGAACTCATCGTCGATCCGGACCGGCTCGTTGTGCTCCAGGACCCACGTCGCGAGACCCGTCTCGCCGGGCAGCCACGGCTGCAGGTAGTACTCGGCGTCCGCCCCCCGGGCGACGACCGGTGAGAGCGTGCCGATCTCGTGGTCGAGGAGCTCGATGGCCACGTTGTCCGAGCCGATGAGCTCGTTGAGCCGGTCGGCGATGGTGCCCAGCAGGACCGGCGCGTCGAGCGTGCTGAGGATCGATTCGGTGATCCCGAGCAGCTCCCGCTGGCCGCGGACCATGCGCTCCAGCGCCGCCGACTTCTGGCGCAGCCGTTCGGTCGCGTCCGCGCCGGCCGAGTGGATCTCCGCGTTCTCCAGCGCGACGGACGCCTGCGCCGCGAACAGCTGGGCGAGCTCGAACTCGTCGTCGGTGAACAGCCGGCCTTCGCCCTTGCGCTCGATCGTCAGGGCGCCGGTGGCGTAGTTGCGGCCACGGAGCGGGACGCAGATGAGGCTGCCGTGGGTTGGCCCGCTCGAGCCCTGGTGGACCCGCGGATCGTCGATCTGGTCGTCGATGCGGACCGGCTCGTTGTGCTCGACGACCCAGGCCGCGAGCTCGACCTGTCCGGGCGACCAGGGCCGGAGGTACTGCGCGGCGTCGGCGCCTCGCGCGACCACCGGGTTGAGGTGCCCGGCGGCCTCGTCCACGAGCTCGATGAGGATGTTGTCCGAGCCGATGAGCTCGCCCAGCCGGTCGGCGATCGTGCCCAGGAGCACGGGCGGGTCCAGCGTGGTCAGGATGGACTCGGTGATCCCGAGCAGGTCGCGCTGGCCGCGGACCATGCGCTCCAGCTCGGCCGACTTCTCGCGCAGCAGCTCGGTCGCGTCGGCGTTGGCCATGGCCTGGGCGGCGAGGCTGGCGTAGATCTCGAGGAGGCGCAGGTCGTCGGGGCGGAACTGGCGCAGTCCGAGCTTCGACAGGACCAGCACGCCGAGCACGTCGTCCTCGAAGAGCATCGGCGCCAGGAGCATCGACTCGTCCATGTCGTCTTCGGTGCCCGGGATGGTCTGGGCGCGCGAGTCGGCGGCGGCATCGTCGAGGAGCTGCGCGACGCGATGCTCCGCGACCCAGCCGGTGATGCCCCAGCCGTACTTGATCTTGAGCAGCTCGGGCGTCTCGTCGAGGTACTCGCCAACGCGGCCCGACATCGCGACCGGCACGAGGTCCTGGCCGTACAGGCGGTACACGCGGACGTTGTGGTAGTCGATGAGCTGGCGCAGCTCGGTCGCGATCGCCGTGCCGATCTGCTTGACGCTGGTCAGCCGGTTGAGTCGCGTCCCGAGCTGCTGGATCGACTGGAGCTGGGCGGTCCAGGTCGCGAGCTGGGCATAGTTGCGGGCCGCCTTGATCGCGACGCTTGCCTGCGTCGCCAGGGCGGACATGGTCTCGAGCTCATCGTCGGTCCACGGATGGGGGGCATCGTGATAGACGCCGAGGACGCCGAGTGGCGCCGGGTCGTCACCGTCGAGGAGCGGTGCCAGGCAGACGCTGTCGAAGCCCTCCTGGATCGCCGCGGCGCGGAGCGAGCCGACGCGAGGGTCGTCGCGGAAGTGGACCGCGAAGATCGGGCGACGTGCGGCGATCGCCGCGCTGCCGAAGGTCGCACCGTCGGTCGTCGTCACCGCGGTGATCCAGGACCGCGAGAGGCCGCGCGACGCGGCCATTCGGCGCGAGCCGTCCGGCTCGAACAGCATTGCCGCGACCCGATCGGCGCTGAACAGCACCTGCGTGTGGTCGACCAGGCGATCGAAGATCTCGTCGAGGTCGAGGCGGCTGCCGATGTCGCTCGTCACCCGGCGCAGGGCGTCCGCGCGCTGGAGCTGATGGGCGACCTCTGCCGCCGAGGCTGCGGCGCGCACGATGCTGCCGACCGCGGTCGCGGCGATCGAGATCAGCTCGCGCTCCGAATCGGCGACCGGCTCGCCCGGGCGGCGGACGATCAGCAGGACGCCCCACGAGCCGTCGTCGCCGGGGATCGCGCTGGCGATCTCGCGACCGAGTGTGTTCGAGGCCGACGGATCACGGCCAGGATCGCTCTCCAGGACGATGCCCGGGTCCGCGAGCGCCAGCCCGAGGACGCCGAAGGTGCTCGGGAGCTTGACCACTCCGCGTCCGGGCGGGCCCGACACCGCGATCGGTGCGAGGACCGCGTCGTCGAGGCGCCAGGCGGACACGTGCACCGCGCGCAGGGCGTCGCGGATCGCGCGCAGCGCCCCGGCCAGGGGAGCATCCGGGCTGGTGAGCGCGTCGCGGATGGCCGACGCGTTGATGGCCGACAGCTCGCCCGCGAGGCCGAGCAACGCCTCGTGCGTGCGGACGGGAATGGCCTGCTCGCCCGGGCGCTCGCCGACGGCGACGGGCCCGCGCCGGCGCGGCGCGGACCTGCCCTCGGCGACCGGCGAGACCCCCGATGCGTCGCTGGCAGCGAGGAACCGGTGCAGGTCGCCCAGGCGGTACCGGCGGTCGCCCCGCGGGTTGATCCGGTAGTAGCGCAGCCGCCCGGCGTCGCTCCAGGCTCGGACCGTGTTCGCGTGCACGCCCAGGACCTCGGCCGCGCGGGTGACCGTCAACGTTGCGTCGAGTGGCCGCGGATGGAGCAGATCCACCTTTGCCTGAGCCAATGGTCCCCCGGAAAGAATCGTGAAGTTGTGGCCCGAGACTACCTACCCCACATTTCTTGCCAATGGTCTGAAAGTACCTGGCGCGCCCGTAACGCCCGAGCCGACTCACCAGGGCCGCGGACGCTCCTCCGGCGGGTTCCGCCGCGGGCCGTCTGTCAGGCGCACGTAGGCGAGGCTCGCAACGACGCTGACGGCCGCGACGCCGAGCACGCCGAGCAGCGCCAGGAGCGGATCGCCGACGAGGCCCGGCCCGCCGCCGGTGGTCCGCGTGTCCGAGCCGGGGCGAAGTGAGGGTTCGGGGGACGCGGCGAGCGCCGTCGCGGCACCCCCGAAGAGCTGCTCGACCAGCACCCACAGGACGGCCACGGCGAGCAGGCCGGCGCCGACGATGAAGCAGGCGAGGGCGAGCCGGGCGCGACCGGCCGCGCCACCGGTCAGGACGCGCATCGCCTCCGCGTCCTCGAGGGTCGTCAGGATCAGGGGTCGGCCGAGACCCGGGCCGATCTCCAGGTGCCCG
>Ga0070699_100001584_pt1 | contig 20776 bp, 20 predicted proteins | sample KBSK1503metaG_FD_65473 | JGI IMG/M metagenome (GOLD analysis project Ga0070699, IMG submission 65473) | Corn, switchgrass and miscanthus rhizosphere microbial communities from Kellogg Biological Station, Michigan, USA - KBS K1-50-3 metaG | ecosystem: Host-associated > Plants > Roots >...
CCACTCAGTCCGGTCAGGATCACAAACGGCCTCGTGAGCAGGCTTGCCAACAAACGCACTGCAAGCTGTTTGTGCTGCTCGCCGTAGTCAAGCCCAGACGCTCTGGTCGCCTCAGCAAACGTGTCGACTACCGCGCGTAGCGACGACACAGATAACGGCGCAGGCTCGGCTACGATCATTCGTGATTCGATCAGCTTTTCAATAGTGGCGGCCTCATCAGGCTTAACCTGAAAGTTGGTACCGCCCTGAGCTTTGAGGACGGCGAGGTTACCAAGCCCATTCCTGATCAGCTCCTCGCGACTCAGCATCGGCTCAACCGCGCCGATAAGCCTGACCACTGCCCGATCACCCTCTCCGAGCAACTCCTGGTTCCGGATGTAGTTGTGGTCCTGCGGGATGCGCGCTCTCATTTGTGCGGCTTCGACAATTTCGCCAAATGCCGCCATTCCGCCGTCGGCACCAAAGCGGTACATGTAGACCCGGTCCCCGACGGTGATCTCATTCTTGTGAGCATTGACCGACCAAGTGAGTCGATCAACCTTCACCATCGCTCCGAAATCGTTGTTCTGCTCGGTGCCTGCAAAGACCCAGGCACGAGGCGGCCGCGCCAGCTTGTTGAAGAGCTCGGGCGTCAGCCGTCGTATCGAATGCTGAACGTTGAAGCCAGGCATCGCCCGCAGTTCAGCGTCGAGCTCGTTGGTGATCACACGAGGCGGTCGCAAGGGTTCGTACTCGCTGTACGTAGCCTCGAATTCACGGCCCTTTGCGCCGCGGGCCAACTCCCTTAGTTGCCCAATCGTTCCTGTCCCGACGATCGCTCGGCCGTGGTTGAGCCGAGTGTCGATTACTACTTTTGTTCCAGGTACAACTCGCCGGTAGTTGGGAACCGTGTCGCCAAAGTGATAAGACTGGCCCGGAGCATCCTGCCACCGGGCACCGGGGGTCGAGCGCAAGAGCAGGTAAGACTGGGCTTCCTGGCGCAGCGGAACAACCTTGAATCCCAGGTTTTCGACGTAAGAGTTCGCTTCTGGTCCTCCCGAAAAGCTGTCTTTGGGCGCGCCTGTTGCAAGCGAGATAACTTCCTTAACCGGGTACAGCCGGTCCTCGAATTGGAGTGCGTGCTCGTAGTTCCCGTTTGATTGCCAAGTGAGCCATTCGTCCCGCTCTCGCGCGTCGCTGTCAAAGCGCCGCAGTGCATTGATGAACTCCTCCCGAGAGGCACTTGGAATCGTCACTGCTGCCTGGTACCTCGGAACCGCGAGTCCGTGCTTCGCTCATGCCTACGGAGGGCGCCGGCGCAGCCGGAGTGTTTCATGCTCAACATGGGCGGCCGGCTCCGCGCAACGCCAGTCCGAATCGTGCGGTGAACACGGTGGGCAGAGTCTAGATTCTTATGGGCGGATGTGGCCCCGCGGCCCGGGAGGATCGAATGGGGCCGTGATCCAGGCCAGAGCGCAGACTCTGGGATCAGCGCCCGGGCCAAACGGACGCCACGCGTCAAGGCTGGGCAAACCAGTCCAACTTGGGCAGGACCATAATGCGCGTCACCGTGAGCTTGGACGCCGGCGGCAGGACCCTCTCAAACGATGGCCGATGGTACTGGAATGGCCAGCAGTGGCTCCCGGTCGGTCGAACAATTGCGGAGCGGCAAGCTGAGCTCGAGCAGCAGGTCCAACAATTGACCCGGTTCGGCTACTCCGTCACCTCCCGTACGGAGAGCCAGGTTCATATGTTTCGGCCCAAGACGTTCTCCGCCGTCTGGGCAATTCTCTGGTTCCTTGTCTGCGGAGTCGGCGTGCTCGTCTACATCTTCTATTGGATGGGGAAGAAGGACGACATAGCGACGTTATCTCGCGCGGACAGCTGAGGGCCCACTCCGATCCGAAGCATTTATCCGGGCGATCAAGTCGTAGCATCTCGGCCGAACAGCGCGAAGTGGAACGCCAGGTTGGCTGCCAGGATTGACGTGATATCCCGTGTGTCGATCAGCGGGTTGACCTCGACGATACTTAGGCCTTCGCAGCGGCTCGCAAGCGTTCGAACGCAGTCCAGGACCTGACGACTCGTTAGGCCGCCCGGTTCGTGAGCCCCGGCTCCCGGTGCGGCCGACGGGTCGACCACGTCGATGTCGAATGCCCACCAGACATGGTCGCAGCCATCCAGGCGGGCGAGGATTCGGTCGACAGCGCCGGCTGTTCCGAGCTCATGAAATTCTGTCGCCGGCAGCTCAGCCAGCCCGATGCGCTCGATGAACTGGAAGGAGGCCGGGAAGTTGAAGTTGCGCACGCCCACCTGGATCGAGTGCGCGGCGCTCACGCGCGGCAGCTCGAGAGCTCGGCGCATTCCGCTTGATTGGCTGAAGCGCCCTTGCTGCCGGTTCTCGTCCATCAGGTCCAGGTGGGCGTCGAAATGCAGGATGCCGATCGATCCCTCGTGGCTGTCGTGGAAGCCTTTGACGCACGCGTAAAGCAGCGAGTCGTCGCCGCCGATGACGATCGGCACCCGTCGGTCGGCGATGCTCGAGGCGACCGCCGCAGTGCACGCATCAAGCGACGCCGCCAGGTCGTGGGCGACCACGTCGGCGTCGCCGCGGTCTCGCAGCAGGTCATCGGGGAACGGGAGCAGACGACCCGTGTCGATCGAGTAGATCTGCTCGTTCTGCGGTCGCATCAGCATCCATCGCAGCGCGGCGCGAACCCGGTCCGGCGCATACCTCGAGCCCGGCCAGCCAAGGGTCGCGCCGCCGTCGAACGGGACGCCCCAAAGGTCGAAGCGGCGGCTCACCGCTTCAGATAGTCGAGCGCGACCCCCGCCAGGGCTGAGCTGCCGATGGGCAGCGCGGATTCGTCGATGTCGAACGTGGCCGTGTGCACCGGCTTTGGCTCAGTCCACTCCGGCTTCTTGACGCCCAGCCACAGCATCGCGCCGGGCACCTTCTGCAAAACAAAGGAGAAGTCTTCGGCGCCCATCTCCGGACGAGACTCGAAGACCGACTCCGCACCGATCAGTGAGCGCGAGCTCGCGGCCAGCTGCTCGGCCATCTCCGGATCACAGACCGACGGTGGATAGCTCATCTCGAATTCGATCGTGATCGAGGCGCGCAGCGCCGACGCCACGCCGGTCGCCACCTCGCGCACACGCTGCTCCAGGTGCTTGAACAGCACGTCGTCGAACGCGCGGATCGTGCCTTTGATCACAGCGCGGTCGGGGATTACGTTGCTCACCTTGCCCGACTGAAAAGTCGCCAGCGTCACCACCGCCGGGACGGTCGGATCGACCTCGCGCGAGACGAGCGTCTGCATCGCCAGCACGATGTTCGCTCCGACTACGACCGGATCGACGGTTTCGTGCGGGCGCGCGCCGTGGCCTCCGCGGCCTTCGACCGTGATCGTGAACGCGTTGGCGCCGGCCAGCTGCGGCCCCGGACCACACGCGACGGTGCCGGCCAACAGGTCTGGCCACACGTGCAGCATGAAAGCGGCATCCACGTCGGGACCCGACAGCACGCCGTCGTCGATCATGCGCGCGGCCCCGCCGCCGCCTTCCTCGGCGGGCTGGAACATGAGCTTCACGGTGCCGGCGAACGTCGATTTCCGATCGAGAAGAAGCTCGGCCGCCCCAAGCAGCATCGCCGTGTGCGCGTCGTGACCGCACGCGTGCATGACGCCCGGCACCTCCGAGGAGAACGGCACGCCTGACTGCTCGTCGATTGGGAGGGCGTCCATGTCCGCCCGGAGCAGCACACATGGCCCGTCGCCCATCTCACCTTTTATCTGGGCGATCACGCCGGTCTTGGCGAGCCCGGCCTTGAAAGGAATGCCGAGGTCGCGCAGCCGCGCCTGGACGAGGGTCGAGGTCTGGTCCTCCTGGTAGCCCATCTCCGGATGGGAGTGGATCGTGCGGCGGGTCGACACGATCCGGGGTTCGATCGAACGCGCGGAGTCGAGAAGGTTCGAGCTCATCAAGCAGAAGTTATAGTCCCTCGGTGATCTCCGGCAAGCCTCTTGGCTATGGCATCGACTTCGGCACCTCGAACAGCGCCGTTTCGATCGCCTACGCGGATCGGGTCGAGATCCTGCCGATCGGGCCCACGCGCTCCAGCCGCACGCTGCCGTCGTTCGTATACCTGCATCGTTCCGGGCAGCGGCTGGCAGGGTCCGAGGGTGTCAAGACATTCCTCACCAGCGGTCACGAGAAGACCGACTGCTGGCGCTGCCCGCTCGCGCCTTACGGCTGGGACACCGACTGCCGGCAGTACCGCAAGGGCGGCGGCTGCAACGACGCGCGGCTGCTGTCGGGCGTGAAGCACGAGCTGGCGAAGATCGGCTTCGCCGGCACCAACTCGTGGGCGGTCGACTTCAGCGTGGCGACTCTCGTGAGCGTCGTGCTCAAGCGCCTGAAGACCGAGGCGGACGAGGCCACCGGCCACGTAACCACGCGGCTCGTGCTTGGTCATCCCGTCGTCTTTGCCGGCGCCGACCGAGCGCACCTCCAGGAATCGGAGGCTGAGGCTTTCAAACGACTCCGCGAGGCGGCCAACGCGGCTGGCTTCGAGGAGGTCGAGTTCATGGCGGAGCCCGTGGCTGCGGTCATCGGCGAGGAGCATCACGCCGGCGTCGAACTGGCCGTCGACTTCGGCGGAGGCACCTTCGACGTCGCGGTCATGGACTCGCGGACCGAAACCCCGCGCATCAGTGGAACCGCCGGCGTCGCGGTGGGCGGTGAGCTGCTCGACGGGGTGCTGTTCGAGACCGTCGTCGGCCCGGCGCTCGGGCTCGACCGCCTGCCTTACTGGCTGTTCAACGATTTGCGCACCGCCAGCTCGGTGCGCCTGGTGATGGCCGACCCGGGCATTCCATCGATCATCGCCAGGATCGGAGGCGACGCCGGCGCGCTGGTGCACGCGCTCCTTTACGAGGGCCACGCGTACGATTTCTACCGCGCGATCGAGGCGGCGAAGATCGAGCTCTCCGACTCGGAGTCGGCGGCGCTCACCTACGCGCCTCTCGGGCTCGACGTTCCGATAAGGCGCACAGCCTTCGAGGCGATGATCCGGCCCGAGCTCGACACCGCGAAGCAGACGATCGTCGAGGCGATGAACGATGCTGGCGTCACGGCCGGTGACGTCGACCGCGTGCTCGTCACCGGCGGATCAGGTCAGATCCCCGCGTTTCGAAATGATCTCGCGGCGATGTTCGGCGCGACGCGACTCGAGCAGCGGGACGCATTCACTGCTGTGGTCCATGGCCTGGGTGTTCGTGCTCAGCAGACCTCTTTTCGAGGAGCTCCTTCAGGGCCCTGAGGTTCTTGCTCGTTTCACGGCGCACCGCCACGCCCATGAATCCCGCCGACAGTTTGGCGAAGCCGCTCGGCATGCCGCGGTTGCGAAGGGTCATTCGCGTCTTGCCCTCGCCGGCGGGCTCCCACGTGTAGGTGGTCTCCATCGGAAACGGGCCCGACGCCGTGCGCATGACCATGCGCCGGCCGGTCTCGAGCTCGACGACCTCGTACGTGTAGGCGAGGCGCCGGCCGAGAAATCGGGCGACGAAGTCCATCTTCGAGCCCAACTGCACAGGTGGCGCCGTCTTCCAGTCGATCGACTTGATGTTCTCGTACCACTCCGGCGCGTTGGTCGGATCCCCGGCGTAGGCCGCCACTTCCTCGGGCGCCCGATCGATGACGATCTCGGTGGTCACATCAATGGCCATTGGTTCTTTGCACCTCCATTCCCAGCTCTCCCTCCAGGCGAGCGAGCATTCCGCCCCAACCATCGCGATGAGATGCCACGGCCGCCTCGGGCAGCTCGGCGTGAACGATGCGCACGAGCGTTGCGTCGTCCCCGTCCGGCTCCAGCTCCACGGTCACGACGCTTGGCTGCTGCCCCGTGAACCGCGACTTCCACGTGAAGACGAGGCGCCGAGGCGGGTCGATCTCCAGGAACTCGCCGGTGTGCTCGATCACGACTCCCTGACCGGACATCACGACCCGCAGCGATCCGCCGACTCGCGGGTCGATCGTGGCGCGCACGTCCCCGATCGGACCCATCCACCTCTCGACCAGCGCAGATTCGGTCCACCAGCGAAAGACCTCGGTGATCGGAGCGGACAGGCGCTTGGTGACCTCGATCGAGCCCGGCCCGCTCATCGCGGGCGCTTCCTGAGCTCTCGCTCCAGCCGGTCGAGGCTCCCCTCCCAGAACCGCCGGTACCCGTCGAGCCACAGCGACGCCGGCTGCAGCGACGCGGGTTCGAGCTCGAGCCAGTGCTCGCGTCCTTTAATGGACCGCCGGAGCAAGCGCGAGCTTTCGAGGACTCCGACGTGCTTGGACACGGCAGCGAAGGAGATGTCCGTGGAAGCGGCGAGGTCCGAGATGCGCGCGGGCCCGGCCGAGAGACGCTCCAGAACGTCCCTGCGCAGCCGGTGGCTGATGGCGCGGTATGTGTCGTCGAGAACCGCCTCGCGATATTCAACCATGTGGTTGAGCTTATCACGGCTACAATCCGGGCTCGATGACCGATCCTGAGCTCGCAGACGCCGGGGGAGGTCGCCTTCGGACTTGTCTTCCAGGCGGTCAGCGTTGGGCACATTCGCACCTACCGCGACGAGCTGCCGATCTATGACCGAGTCATCGAACGCTATGGCGGCGCGTCCAACGCTGACATCGTCGCAGCCGTCGGCATGGCCATGATCAAGAAAGCAATCGTGCTCGGCTGGTTGGGGCGCGACGTTGAGGAGCTCGAGATCTATGACGACATCGTTCGACGGTTCAAAGATGCATCCGACGAGCGGCTTCGGGACCTGGTCGTGGCAGCGGAGAAACTCCGCACGGACACTGTGTCTGAGTAAACATGACAGTGCGCACTTAACGGTTTTCGCCCATAATTCGATGACTCTCGAAGTGTTGCCAGCCTCTCAGCAAGGAGGGAACGTGAGCTACGAGGACATCCTCTACGACGTCAAGGGACCCGTCGCCACCGTAATGCTAAATCGACCGGACTCCCTGAACTCGATCTCGCAACGGCTCGAACGCGAGATGCACCACGCGTTCGACGTGGCAGACCGCGACCCCAACGTCCGGGTGATCATCCTCACCGGTTCTGGCAGGGCGTTCAGCTCCGGATACGACCTCTCGGGCGAGGGCGAGGCCAAGCATCCGCCCGACGTCAGCGTGGACGAGTTCCTGCGCGAGTGGTACCGCGTGAGCATGGACGGCGTCGAGGTGATCCTGCACATGTGGCGACTCGGCAAGCCGATCATCGCCGCCGTCAACGGGTGGTGCATGGGCGGCGGGCTCTGGTACCAGACCGCGTGTGATATCAGCGTGGCCTCGGACAAGGCAGTGTTCGCGCAGCCCGAGGTGCGGATGATCTCCAACAGCACATTCCTGTTCGCCGCGCTGTGTGGCTGGAAGGCGGCGAACCGGTGGACCCTGACCGGCGACCACATGGACGCGCAGGAGGCGCTGCGGATTGGCCTGGTAAACGAGGTCGTCCCCCACGATGAGCTGATACCACGCGCCGAGGCGCTGGCCCATCGCATAGCGATGGTTCCCGAGGCCTCGGTGCGGCTGAACCGCGCGATCACGCTGCAGGGCCTGCTGTCCTCCGGCCTGTTCAACGGGCACCTGCTCAGCGGCCCCCTCAGCACGATCGTGCAGGCTTCCATCGGCGGTCCCGAGCGCAAGCGCCTGGACGAAGCCTTCGAGAAGGGCGGGATGCGCGGATTCCTCGACGCACGCGACGGGCCCTTCCTCCCCGAGCCCGGCGGCCCGAAATCGCGCGTCAAGGCCGCGGCGCCCGGAGGCAACGAGAAGTGATCGAGAGCTTCGACAACATCGGCGTCGCGGTCACCGATTACCAGCGCGCCGTTGAGTTCTACAAGAAGCTGGGTTTCGATGTCGATTTCGAGGAGGGCGAGGGCGCCAGCCTCAAGGCGGGCAACGCGGTGCTATACGTGTTCAAGACGTCGTCGTCGACGTCGCCGCAATCGCGCGACGTATCCCTGACCGCCAACCCGCCCGGCATCGACCACATCAGCTTCCGCGTGCCCGACGTCGACGCCGAGCACGCGCGCATCCGCAAGGCCGGCCTGGAGGTCGAGACCGAGCCCGAAGACCAGTCGTGGGGCTCCCGCACGATCACGATTCTCGACCCGGACGGCAACCGGCTCTGGTTCCTCGGGCCGCTGAAGGGCAAGGCAATTAGCTAACGAGGGGGGTAGCTCCTTGCGCATCAAAGAAACGGTTCCGATCGGCGAGGTGCCGCCGATAGGCCACGTCCCGCCGCGGATGCTCGCCCAGGTCGTTCGCCAGTCGCGTTTCGGCGATCCGCGCGAATCGTTCCAGGTCGAGGAGATCGATACGCCGAGCCCGGGCCCGGGCCAGGTCTTGATCGCGGTCATGGCCGCGGGTGTGAACTTCAACAACGTCTGGGCGGCGCGCGGACAGCCGATCGACGTGATCGCGCAGCGTCAGCGCGCCGGCGGCAAGGAAGACTTCCACGTCGGCGGCTCCGATGCCTCGGGAATTGTCTACGAGCTTGGCGAAGGGGTGACGGGGGTCAAGGTGGGCGATCACGTGATCGTCCACCCGGGCTACTGGGACGCGAACGACCCCTGGATCAAGGCAGGCAAGGACCCGATGATCGCGGCCTCGGCCAGGATCTGGGGCTACGACGCGGAGATCAACTTCGGTTCGTTTGCGCAGTTCTGTCTGGCGCAGGACCACCAGGTCTTGCCCAAGGCCGAGCACCTCACGTGGGAGGAGGCGGCCGCCCCGACGCTGGTTGGGACCACCGCGTACCGGATGCTGTTCGGCTGGGCGGGCAACATCCTGCAGCCCAATGACGTCGTCCTCATATGGGGAGGCTCGGGCGGGCTTGGCGGCCAGGCGATCCAGCTCGCCCGGATCGGCGGGGGCATTCCTGTCGCAGTCGTCTCCAGCGTGGATCGAGGGGAGTACTGCGTGAAGCTTGGCGCTGCCGGCTGGATCAACCGGCGTGATTACAAGCACTGGGGCATTCCGCCGCACTGGGATGACACGGCCGGGCAGAAGGAGTGGGTGTCGGAAGCGCGGCGGTTTGGCAAGGCGCTTTGGGACGTCCTCGGCGAACGCCGCAATCCAGCGATCGTGTTCGAGCATCCTGGCGAGGCGACGGTGCCCACCAGCATGTTCGTCTGCGAGGAAGGCGGAATGGTCGTCATCTGCGCCGGCACCAGCGGCTACTCGGCGATGGTGGACGTCAGATATCTATGGACGCGTCAGAAGCGGTTCCAGGGCTCACACGGGTCCAACGACCAGCAGGCGACTGCGTTCAACGACCTGGTGCGGGCAAAGAAGATCGATCCGTGCCTCGGTCGCGTCATCAAATTTGAGGAGCTCCCTATGGCCCATTACGAGATGGGGGAAGGGGAAGCGCCGCCCGGCAACACGGTGGCATTGGTGGGCGCGCGCAATGCCGGAGAAGGAGCGGGCAAAGAGTAGGGAGGCTGCCTTGACTTCAATTTCGAATCGGACTATCTTTCGAAAACTATCGAAGTTCGAACTGGATCACCAATCCGTTAGATGCGCAATGGACAGGGAGGAGGTTCGATGACACTGAAGCCGGCACGCCTGCTCGCGTTGGTTGGCGCTGCGGCGATGCTCCTGACCGCGTGTGGCAGCAGCTCGTCGCCCGCAACCTCGTCGGGACCGCTCACACCGGACCAGACGAAGGGTCGCACCTTGATCATCCAGGGATGGGGCGGCGCCTGGACTGACGCAACCAAGAAGTTCGCTGACCACTTTGCCTCGATCTACGGCGTCACCATCAAGTACGTCTCGTCCGACGACCCGGAGCTCACTCTTCAGACACAGGAGCAGGCCGGCTCGGTGCAGATGGACGTCGTCGACAGCGCCTCCTGGATCAGCTACAAGAAAGGCATCCTCGCCCAGTTCCCCGACTACCTCACCAACACCATCAAGTCCAACGTCGATCCGGTCTGCGTCTCCAGCACGTTCATCGGCTGCTACGGCGCCACCGCCGACGTGATCGCGTGCAACCCGGCGATCATCTCGAAGTGTCCGACCAACGCCAAGGACTTCTGGGACGTGCAGAACTTCCCGGGCCCGCGTGCGATCGACGGCGTGACTCCCGATGCAGCACTGCTGTTCGGTCTGCTCGCCGATGGCGCTGACAAGACCAAGCTCTACCCGATCGACATCACGCGCGCTATCAACAGCCTGAAGAAGATCAAGCCAAACGTGCAGGTGTGGACCACGTCAGGCGGCCAGATGCAGCAGGTGCTGGTAAACAAGGAAGTCGGCATCGAGTACGGCTGGAACGGGAGAATTTTCACCACCCTGAAGAACCAGATCCCCGACCTCAAGGTCTCGTGGGATGACTCGGTCGTGTCCAACCCGACCCAGGGCGGCCTCGCGGTGGCCAAGGGCTCGCCGAACGCGGACCTCGCGTTCACGTTCCTGAACTGGTGGGTGCAGCAGGCGGACCTGCAGGCGGAGTGGACCTCCGCGCTGACGTACCCGACCCCGAACAAGAAGGTCAACGGGCTCCTCTCGCCGGCGGTTTTGGCGGCGATGCCTTTCGCCCCGAACCACACCCAGCCGGTGCTGGAGGATGCCGAGTGGACGTTCGAGCATCAGACTGAAGAGGAGAAGGCTTTCCAGACGTTCCTAACCGGGAGCTGAGCTACACATGGCCGGCAGTCGTGGCATAGCGTGGTCGCAACCGACTGCCGGCCAGATCCTACCCATCAGCCTTCCGTGGAGGCGTAACCGCCGCAGCTGGAGCCCGCAACCTTCAGCGTGGGTCGGCCTGCTGCTGGCGACCCCGTTCCTGCTGATGCTCGTCTTCTACGTCATCTATCCCTTCATCCGCCTTGTCCAGACCGCAGTCGGCGATCCGGACGGCTGGAACAACATCCGCGAGTTCTTCTCCAACGAGGCCAACGTGATCGTCGTCCAGATCACGTTTCGCGACGCGCTGATCGTGACTCTAATCAACGTGGTCGCCGGAGGCCTGATGGCCTGGGCGCTGCGCTCGACCACGAACCGGCTGATGCGATTGGCGCTGCTGTCGTCGATCTTCGTCCCGTTCTGGATGGGGTCGGTGGTGAAGATCTACGCTTTCACGGCGCTGCTCGGACGAGCCGGCGTGATCAACACGCTCCTCGTGAACCTCCACCTCACAGACCAGCCACTGCATTTGCTGTTCACTCAGCCGGCGGTGGTGGCCGGCATGGTCTACCAGATGCTTCCGCTGGCGGTGCTGCCGATGTACGTCGCCTTCTCGTCGATCGACACGGACCTGATCATTGCGGCCGAAGGCCTGGGCGCGTCGCGCGCGCGGGCGATCCTTGATGTGGTGCTGCCGCTGGCGGTGCCGGGCATCTTCGCCACTTTGGTCATCAACTTCGTGCTCGCGCTGGGCTTCTACCTCACGCCCGTGCTGCTGGGCGGCCTGACATCGCCGTTTACCGCCACCCTCATCCAGCAGGACCTGTTCGCTTACTCCGACTTCGCCGACGCGTCGATCGGCGGGCTGATGCTGCTGCTCGGCGGCATCGCGGCCGTCACGCTCGGCTATTTCCTCGTCGGCAAGGAGAGGTTGAGGCGAGCCATCAGTGCTTAGGTCTCAGATCGCCGTCAGCACGCTCCTGCGCTGGCTCAGCTTCGCCCTCGTCCTGCTCCTGATCGTCTTTCTCTTCGTTCCCGTGGTGGTGGTCGTGATGCTCTCGTTCTCCAACGCCACCGTGCTGCAGTTTCCCCCAGACCAGTTCGGGCTGCGCCAGTACGTGGCCTTCTTCCAGAACCAGTACTGGACGAGCTCCGTCGTGAAGTCACTCGTCATCGCCCTTCCGACCGCGCTGGTCGCGGTCCTGGTGGGCATGCCCGCGGTCTTCGCGTTCAACCGCACCCGGCTGCCTTTTCGCGAGGGCCTCGAGCTGTCGGGCCTGACGCCGTTCCTGCTGCCGGGCGTTGCTTACGCGGTCGCGCTGTACGCGATGTACGCCCAGTTCCACATCGTCGGGACCACGGTCGGCCTGATCCTCGCCGACTCGGTAATCGCGCTCCCGTTCGTGGTCGTCATCGTGGGCGCCGCGATCAAACGCGTGCCTCCGGACCTGGAACTCGTGGCGATGAGCCTCGGCGCCTCTCGCGCCCGCGCGCTGATCGGCATCACGTTCAGGCTGACGCTGCCGGCGATCGCCGCCGCGTTCGTGCTCGCCTTCCTCGCCGCATTCGACGAGGCGACCTTCGTCAACTTCGTCGGCGGGCCTGACCTCGTGACTCTGCCCAAGGCGATCTTCGACTCACTTCGTCTGGGCGTCGACCCGCTGATCACCGGCATCGCGACCATCCTCATGGCGCTGACCGGTGTCACCATGCTGCTCGCGGTCTGGCTGCGGCGCGCATGAAGACCGCGATCGGGCTGCAGCTCAAGGGCCTTGCCAAGTCCTACGGCCCGGTCGAGGCCGTGAAAGGCGTCGACCTCAGCGTGTTCGAGGGCGAGTTCCTGACCTTGCTCGGGCCCAGCGGTTCCGGCAAGACGACGATCCTCCGACTCATCGCCGGGTTCACGCTGCCGACAGCCGGCCAGATCATGCTCCAGGGCCGCGACGTGTCCCGCATGACGCCGGCGGAGCGGGGCATCGGCATGGTCTTTCAGCACTACGCGCTGTTTCCGCACATGACAGTCGTGGAGAACATCAGTTACGGCCTGAAGATGCGCGGCTGGCCCGCGGCCAAGCGGAACCAGCGCGCGCGGGAAATGCAGGAGCTCGTCGGCCTGCATGGGATGGACAAGCGCCTGCCGAGGGAGCTGTCCGGGGGACAGCAGCAGCGAGTCGCGCTGGCGAGAGCGCTGGCGTTTGAGCCAACGCTGCTCCTGATGGACGAGCCGCTTGGAGCGCTGGACCGCGAGCTCCGGATCCGGATGGCGGGCGAGCTGCGCCGCATCCATCGCGAGCTGGGGACGACAGTCGTCTATGTCACGCACGACCGCGAGGAGGCGATGACGCTGTCGGACCGGGTGGCGATCATGCATCTGGGTGTGATCGATGCGGTGGGAACGCCGCACGACCTCTTCTCAGTGCCGCCAACCCGTTTCGTCGCGAGCTTCTTTGGAGGTCACAACCTGCTTCCGGCGCAGCTGACCAGGCACAGCGCCAACGGGCACGTAAAAGTTCGCTGCCTCGACCAGGAAGTCGATGCGACGAGCGGGAGCGACCTGACAGGAGCCGGCAACGTCTGGGTCGTTATCCCAGCGATCGCGGTCAGGCTTGGACACGCCGCTGCAAGCCTGAACATCGAAGCCACAGTCGCCGAGACGCTCTACATCGGCGGCGCGGTGCAAGTCACCTGCGAGATCGAGGGTATGGGTCGCCTGCTGGCCAACCTGCCTGTCGAAGACGGGCTCGGCCTCGAGGTCGGCAGCAAGATCGATCTGCTCGTCAAATCAGCCGACCTGGTCGCCGTTGCGCGCGAGGGCGAATCCGGCGCCGGCGCTTCTCAACCTGCTCCATCCGCCGCCACCGAGGAGGTCGACGATCTTGCAAAAGACATCTGAGTCCACCACCACGCTAACGCTGGAGCCGATCTTCAGACCGAAGTCGATAGCGGTGGTGGGCGCGAGCCCGAGCAACGTCTGGGGCAAGCAGGCGCTCCAGAACCTGAAGAACATGGGCTACGAGGGGAAGGTCGTGGCGGTCAACCCCAAGTACACGGACATCATCGGGTTCGAGTGCTATCCGTCGCTCAAGGACATCCCGTTCGCCCCCGATGCGGTCCTGATCAACGTGAACCGCGAGCGAACCGCGCAGTTAGTCGAGGAGGCGGCGGAGGCTGGGGCGAAGGCGGCCGTGATGTTCGCCATCGGTTTTGCTGAAGCGGGACCTGAGTGGCGCGCCGTCCAGGAGCGGATCGTGGCCGCGGCTCGTGACGCCAACATGGTCGCCATCGGGCCCAACTGTCAGGGCGTGATCAACTTCGTCGAGCCAAGCGCGATGTGGATGGGCCCGGTGTTCCCATATCCGCCGGGTTCGGTGGCGATGTTCGCCCAGTCCGGGTCGGTCACGAGCGCGCTGGCCAACAACAAGCGCGGTGTGCGCTGGAGCCACATCGTCTCGTGCGGCAATGAAGCAGTGTCAGGCGCGGCCGAGCTCATCGCTTACTTCGTCGACGACCCGCACGTCAAGGTGATTTGCGGCTTCATCGAGACAGTGCGGAACCCGGATCGCTTCTTCCAGGAATGCGATCGCGCACGCGAGAAGGGCAAGCCGGTGATCATCTTCAAGTCCGGCCGCAGCGAGGCGGGGCAGAAGTTTGCGACGGTGCACTCCGGTGCGCTCGCGGCCCCGTACCGCATGTACGACGAGCTGTTCCGCCGCCATGGCGTGCTGCGTGTCGACAGCAGTGAAGAGCTGCTCGAGACCGCGATCGCGCTGCAGAGCCCGAAGGCCCCGGCGGGCGGTCGGCTGGCCGTGGTCACGGCGTCCGGCGGTCAGATCGAGCTGAGCCTTGATGAGGTCGCAAAGTACCCGAAAGCTTTCTCATTTCCGGAGTTCGAGCCCGAGACGAAGACGGCTCTACGCGAGATCCTGCCCGAGTTCCTGGCCCCGTCGAACCCGCTCGACTACTGGGGCGTCGCCGACTACGTGACCGCTTATCGCCAGATCCTGGGTCTGCTGGTCAAGGACGAGAACGTCGACGTGGTCGTCGGCGTATCCGATCCAAATTCCGGACCAACCGGCGATCCGGACCAGGAGGCGCAGGCCTACGACGACATAGTGGCGCTGGCGGGCACGACCGGCAAACCGATCGCTTTGATCACGCCGCTGGACGGCGAGCCTCGCCCCGAGCCGGTCGAGGAGCTGATCCCGAACGGCGTTTTGCTGCTGTCTGGTTTTCCGGAGGGGTTCCGCGCGCTCGAACGGCTGGTGACCTACCAGAGGCCAACGCCGCGCCTCGCCACCGAGATCGATGTCGACGGCGACGCCCTGCGTGCATTGCTCCGCGGCCGGACCACGCCATTTGGCGGTCAGGCGGCGCTGGACTTTCTGGCGGTTGCCGGCATCCCAACGACGCATGGGCTCCTTGCCACCAGCCCCGAGGAGGCCGTCAAAGCGGCCAGGAAGATCGGCTTTCCAGTGGTGCTGAAGAACGGCGACGAAGGGGCGATGCACAAGACCGACAGCGGCGGCGTCCACCTCAATCTCGCCACCGAGGAGAGCGTTCGCACCGCGGCAAATCGCCTGAGTGAAGGGGCCAGGACGATCCTGGTGCAGTCGCAGGTGCGCGGAGGCGTCGAGCTCATCGTGGGCCTGCAGACCGATGCCGCGCTTGGAAAGTTCGTCCTGGTCGGGCTCGGCGGAGTCCTGACCGAGATCATGAACGACGCGTCGATGCGACGTGCGGGGCTGCTCGAGGGCGAAGCCGGCCAGATGCTTCGGGAGCTGCGGATGTTCCCGCTCTTGCAGGGGGCGCGCGGCGCGCAGCCGGCCGAGCTGAATGCCATCGCCGACGTGATCGCTCGCATGGACGCGATCGGCCGCGCGCTCGACAGCCGGATCCAGTCGATCGATGTCAATCCGCTCATCGCCCTCCCCAGCGGTGTGGTGGCAGTCGACGCCCTGATCGTGCCCTCGAGCGAGGTGTGACCTCCGGCATCGACCCGACAATCGCCGGCGCGCCATTCCGCGACCGCGTCGAGTACCTGCTCCGAGGCCGCCCCAGCCGGCCCGTCTTCCTCATCCTGGTCGCGACCCTCTTCAACACGGTCGGCTACCAGGTGTTCATCCCGATCATGCCGATCTTCCTGACGAGGAGGGGCGCGACTCCGTTCATCGTAGGGTTCGTCTCGGCGGTCGCCCTTCTGAGCTATGGGCTCGGGCAGTACCCGGCCGGATGGCTCGCTGACCGCTTCGACAGGCGGCGGATCGTGGCCCTGGCAACCCTGGGGTATGCCAGCTTTTTCGTGGTCTATCTCCTGCCGCTGCCGCTTCCGGTGATCGTGGTCTGCCGATTTCTGCATGCCGCCACCGGCGCCTTCTTCACTCCTGGCGCCCTGGCGCTGGTCGCGGACCTGACGCCGCGCCAGCAGGTGAGTCGAGCCTTCGGCTTCTTCCAGGTCGCCACCATGAGCGGCTTGCTGCTCGGGCCACTCGCCGGAGGCGTGCTCGCGAGCTGGAGCCTCAACTGGGTGTTCATCGCAGCCGGAACCGTGTGTGTGGGTGCTGCACTGCCTCTGCTGTTCATTCGGGCGCCTGCGCCCGAGCATCACCCCGAAGCGGTGGTGGTGGCAACCATTCAGCCATCAACCGTGCGCAGGCTGCTGCCCGCGATTACCGTCGGCTGGGCGCCGGAGTACCTGACCGGAATGTTGACCGCGATCTGGAGCCTGTACCTGCTGTCGCGAGGCGCGGCGACATGGGAGATCGGCCTGTCATTCACGCTGTTCGCGCTGCCGTCAGTGCTTGGGTCGGTGGCGCTTGGAGACCTGATCGACCGACGTGGCGCGAAGCTTGTGATGATCCCTTCGCTTGTCGGTCTTGGTCTCGCAGCGCCGGTCGTCGGGTTCGCCACGGCGGTGCCTGTCCTGATCCTTCTTCTCACCGCGCAGGGCCTGTTCACCGCGGGCGAGCGGCCGGCCGTCTACAGCGAGGTGACATACCGCTTCAGCGCCAGACAGCAAGCGCGAGCTCAGGGGTTCCTGCAGATGGCGTTGATCATCGGAGACACCGTCGGTGCGATCGTCGGCGGTCTGCTCTATTCGAGGTCGGCGACCGCGGCCTTCGCCAGCATCTCGCTCATGTGCCTGGTGTCACTCGCCGGCGTGCCGTTCTTGTGGGGTGGGCGTCGAGCTCCCGCCGGCCAGGCTGAATGATTTACCATCATCCGCGCATGCCCAGCCAGACGGAGTCAACGTACGCCGAGATTTTCAGCGCCCTCAGCGAACCGATTCGCATCGAGATCGTGAGCATGATCGCGGGTACTGATGAGCTGGCCTGCACGGTTCTGGACGACACCCTCCCGATCTCCAAGTCGACGATCTCGTACCACATCAAGATCCTCTATCACGCGGGTCTGATCCACGTCAGGAAGGACGGCCGTTACTACTTCTACCGGCTGCGGCGTGAGGTCTTCGATCAGTACGTCGATGGCTTTCTCGACCGGCTGGCAGTCGCTCGGCGCGCGCGCAAGAAAAGCTCCGCCAAGGAGCTCTCAGCAGCTCGCTGAGCAACCGGCGGCCCTTCTACTGTTCGACGACCTTCTAACTATCATTTAGGCGCCTTGATCCTGAGCGCGGGGTTCCTCTATGGGCTCGGCGCGGCCGTCGCCTTCGCGCTGGCCGACCCAGGTGCAGCGTTTCTCTCCCGCCGGATGGGTGCGTTGGCCGCAACCCTGCTCGTCGCCATCGCGGGCGTCCCGCTGGTGGCTCTCGGCACGCTGGTGTTCAACGAACCGCTGGTCACATCACTTTCCGCGACGGTGGTGGGACTGCTTCTCGGCATCGGCGCAGCGGTCTCCTATGTCGGTCTCTACTACGCGTTTGCCGTGGGGCCGCTGTCCGTGGTCGGTCCGATCACCGCCCTCTTCGGCACGGTGACCGTGCTGTTCGCCGTCCTTTTCCTCGGCGAGCGCCTGACCATCGCCGAAACCGCCGCGGTCATCATTGCCGCGTCCGGCTCGATACTGGCAGCGATTGAATTCAAGGGCTCGGGCAGGATTCAGATCATCGGGCTCGGTCCGCTGGCGGCACTGGGAGCAGTCCTGCTCGGCTCGGCGATCACGGTCATGATGCAGCACCCGATCAGGACCGACGGCTGGGTGCCGACGGTGATAGCGGTGCGAATCGGCGTTGCAATCACGGCCGGCGTCGCTCTGTTTGCGGTGTCGAGGTACTGGCCGGGAATGGGGGGCCTGGACGCACCGAGGAACGGCGCGCGGCTGCCAAAGAGGTTCGTGGCCCTCATCGCGGGCATCGGCTGCTTCGATGCGATCGCGTTCAGCTCGTTTGCCATCGGGCTGTCAACCGCGCCCGCGTGGCTGGTCGCCATCGTCGCCGCGACCAGCCCCATCGTGCTGTTGGTCGGCGGCCTGCTGATCCTGCACGAGCGCCTGCGACCGCTCCAATGGGTGGGCGTGGCCTTCGTCTTCTCCAGCATGGCGATCATCGCCTTCGGCTGATCGTGCGGCTTGGCATCGCGCTGCCCGACGGCCTCCCGCTGAGTGAGGCTGTCGAGATTTGCGTCGAAGCCGAGCGACTGGGCTACAGCGACGCGTGGTCATACGAGGTTGCGGGCAACGACGCCTTCACGCCGCTGGCCGCCATCGCTGCGCGGACGGAACGGATGCGTCTTGGCACCGCGGTGGTTCCCGCGGCGACCAGGCCGCCCGCGCTGCTGGCGATGACCGCAGTTGCCCTGCAAAGCCTGTCGGGCGGCCGGTTCTGCCTGGGGCTGGGGACGTCGACCACGACGATCGTCAACCGATGGATGGGTCTGCCGACTCGAATCGGACTGGACCACATGCGCGGGACGATTCAGTCGATACGAGCGATCGCCGCTGGAGAAAAAGTCAACGGCTTCCGCCTGGAGGGGGGAGCGTCACCGGTGCCGATCTACGTGGGGGCGCTGGGCCTGCGCATGGTCGAGCTGGCCGGTGAGATCGCCGACGGCCTGATCCTCACTGTGGTCACGCCCGCCCATGTCCGTGTGATGGTCGACCGTCTCGGTCGCTCGGGCCTGGACGTCGTGCTGACCGTCCCCGTGGTTCTCGATGAGCCAGAAGCCCGGGGGGTTGTCCGCGAATCGCTCGCCGCATACGGAGTCATAGACGTTTACAACCGTCACCTGATGCGACAGGGCTTCGAGGTAGAAGCTCGCGACCTCCGCGAGGCGTGGGAGCGGAGGTCGTGGCAGGACGGGGTGGTGGCCGTCTCCGACGCGATGGTGGAGTCGCTGGCCATCTGTGGCGACCTGGCGGAGTGCCGTGACCAGATCGCCGCCTATGAAGAGGCGGGGATCATGACCCTGCTCCTGGCCCCCGTGACACGTGTCACCGATGCGAAAGCGAGGCACGCGCGGATCGTCGAGAACTTGACACGACTCATTAAGTAATGAATTGCAGTTACCCGGCCCGGAGGCCTAGTGTCTAGCACCGGATGCCGATCCAGGCCGACGCGAATGCGCTGCCCGTGGCCGTGCTCACCTACGACCTCGACGGGACGGTGACCAGCGCCAACCAGGCGGCCGCCGCGCTCCTCGGGTCCGACTCGCTCGCCGGCACGAACGCGGCCCAGGCCGGCTGGCTCATAACCGACGCGGCAGGCTGGCCGGACCCCGCCAACGTCCATCCCGCGCTGGAGGCGGCGCGCACCGGTCAGCCGCAGAAAGGCGTGGTCGCGCATCTGACCACGCCGCAGGGCGCCGAGCGCTGGCTCCAGGTCGAAGCCACGCCGCGCAAGGACGCAGCGGGCGATGTCGAGCAGATCGTCGTGACGCTTACCGACATCACGCAGCTCCTCAGCGACGCGCGCCTGCCCAGGCCGGGTTATGGCGCGGCCGCGGTCGCGACGGTCACGGACCACATCGCGGCGGCCAAGCTCGACCCGCAGGCGATTCTCGAGGCCGCGGTCGAAAAGCTCATCAAGCTGAGGCCCGGCACATGGCTTGCCACCTTGATCAACAAGGACCCCAGGACCATGCGCGTCCACGCCGCCAGCGACGTGGACCCTCAGATCGCCGAGTTCATCAAGTCGATGCAGCGGCAGACCGACGCCCAACCGCCTTTCTCCGTCACGACCCGCGTGGTCGAGACCGGCGAGCCCGTGCTCATGCCAAATGTGCCGCTAGGGGATTTCATGGACGCCCTCAACGACGACACCAAGGCGTATCTCGCTGCGCACCCACCGCCTGCGACGGCGCCGGCGACGCACATGGGCGTGGTGGTCGTGCCGATGCACGCGCGAGGCTCGATCGTCGGCGCGCTCGGACTGTTCGAACGCCGCTCGTCGAATCCGCTGACCCAGCGTGACGTGGTGTGGATCCAGGAGGTCGCGGACCGGATGGGCCTGGCCGCGGACAACGCCCAGCTGTATGTCGACGCCGTCAGCCGGCTCGAGCGCCTGACCGCGCTCCGGAGCGTGCAGCTGGCGATCACGGCCGGCCCGGACCTGCGGCTGACCCTCCGAGTCATCCTCGACCAGGCGGTCCAGGGTTTGTCCATCGACGCGGCCGACGTGCTGCTGGTGGACGAGTCCGACGGCCTGCTCAGCCTAGTCGCGAGCACCGGTTTCCGGTCGACCTCGATGCCTGACTACCGCCTGCCTGTGGACGAAGGGATGCCGGGGTCGGCGCTGCAGGCCCGGCGCATCACGACGCTCACCACCCTGGGCGCGTTCTCTCAGTTCCGGCGCCGCTCGCTGTTCGCCCGCGAGGGCTTCAAGGCTTACGGCGCGGTGCCTCTGATCGTCAGGGGCAAGCTCACAGGGGTCCTCGAGGTGTTCCATCGGTCTGCCCTCGAGCCCGACCGCGAGTGGCTCGAGTTCCTGGACGCGCTCGCCGCCGACGCCGCGCTCGCGATCGACCACGCCAGCCTGCAGCAGCACGCCACGGATACCCGCTCTCCAGCGGTGCCCAGGTCGGCCTCTCCGGCCGTGAGCTCACTTGACAGGGAGATCCTCGGCTTCGTCGTCGAGGGCCTGTCCAACCGAACCATCGCCGAGAAGGTGCACCTGAGCTCGCACACGGTCAAATTCCACGTCGGCCAGATGCTGAAC
>Ga0070699_100001585_pt1 | contig 20769 bp, 17 predicted proteins | sample KBSK1503metaG_FD_65473 | JGI IMG/M metagenome (GOLD analysis project Ga0070699, IMG submission 65473) | Corn, switchgrass and miscanthus rhizosphere microbial communities from Kellogg Biological Station, Michigan, USA - KBS K1-50-3 metaG | ecosystem: Host-associated > Plants > Roots >...
GTCTTACAAAGTTCGAGGAAAGTCGTCCTGGCGCGAACGTCTCGATACTCGCGCATGTAACGCCCGGCCTGTCGCATCAGCCAGATCGGCCTGTACGGCACCGGCTCCCGGCGGCACGCTCGCATGAACACACTGTTTTCAAGTAAGGACATTGGCCACAGATTACACGGATTAATGCAGATCTGTGTAGATGCGCGTAATCCGCGGTCGAACTTTCTCTAGTGGCGAGACGTTAACCGCAACGGATCGCCCCTTTGAGACACATACTTAGGTCACCGCTCGATATTGGTGCCGGACGGGGTTCGGGTCTAAAATAACCCCGTTCAAAATACCGCTTCCACCGGTTCGGCAAGAAATCTTGCCACAAGCCAGTGGTTTGCGGTGTTTGCACTGTTGAGAGAGCGGTGATTGATGAACGGACAAGCTAGAGCTTTGATAGAGTCCATGCCTAACGACATCGGGACTGAGGCGGTAGGTCCGCTCAGTTTCGACGAAGCGTTTACCCTCCATCACCGCGCCGTTTTCAGGACGGCTAGAGCTGTCGTTCGCGATTCGGCCCTGGCCGAAGACGTGACGCAGGAAGTGTTTCTACGACTTTATCGCAATCTCAACTCCACGCCGGGCGAGGAATTATTGCGGGCGTGGCTGTTGCGCGTGACTCTTAACGTGGCGCGAAATACCTTGCGGGGTCAAAGCCGCTCGATGGTTCGCGACCACGAGTATCACAAGAGCACGACGGATACCGGCTTTTTTGTCGAGGCGCCGGAAGATGACTACGAACGCCGCCAGGCGATCGAAGAAGCTCGCCGCGCTTTAGACAAAATCAAAGAGCCGATGAGAAGTTGCCTGTTGCTCAAACAGCAGGGACTCTCATACCGCGAAATCGCCACCAGTTTGTCACTCAAGGAGACGAACATCGGTAGTTTGGTGGCGCGCGGCCGGAAAGAATTTGCGAGGGTCTACGGTAAGATCGGAGGCAGACAATGACACGGTGTTTGGATGAGGCAAAACTGCAATGCTATTTCGACGGTGAGCTTTCCCTCGAACAGATGGAAAGCGTCACGTCGCATTTAGCTGTATGCGCTAATTGCGCGGCCGCGGCACGCGAGCTGGAAGAAGAATCCGCGCTCGTGATGAACGCTTTGGCGGCGGAATTTGAGACGAGCGTGCCGACGGATCGGCTACGCCAGCGCATTGATGAAGCGGTCCTGGGTGATCGTATCGCCGTTGCTCAATCATCGGAAAAGACCGGTGGCCTGGCAGGATTTTTCTCCGGTCTGCTCAACTTTGGCACGCAGCGAACGTTGGGTTATGCGAGTTTGGCAGTCATGCTCGCGTTTGGGGCAATCGTGGCGGTTGTGAAAATGAAGACCACGCCGGCTCCGGCGCCCCAGGAGATCGCTTCCCACACTCCGGCTTCCAAAAATCCTGTCGAGAATTTACCTGCGCCGGTAGTTACGAACGGTTCGCAAGATGCGCCGCAAATCAAGGTCGATAGTCCCGTAAGACCGCCAGCCAGTAATGTAAATAAATTCCGTCAGGTCAAATACACGCCGAACGCAGCTCCGAAACCTACTCCAGTGAAACTGATTCCGGGTGAGCGTTCCTATCTGCAAACGATCGCTAAGCTCGATTCCACGATTAATTCAAACAAGAAGATCATGAGACCGGGACTCCAGGTCGAATACGAACGTAACCTGGCAGTGGTCGATCGTGCTATTGCTGCGACCCGTAGCGCAGCGAAAAGTAATCCGAATGATCCCGACGCGGCTGATTTCATGTTTGCTGCTTATCAAAGCAAAGTGGACTTCCTCAACACGATTGCTGACGCCCGTGTCGGTGGAGGTCGCGGACACTGAAAGGGCCGGGTTCTAAGTTGACAAAGAAGTTGTTCGCAGTTTGCGCAGTAGCCGGCCTCATCGTCTCTCTGGCAGGCGCCACTCTCGCTCACGACGAAAAAAAACCAGTTCAGCCAGGTGAAAAGATTGAGCGATCACTCCCAGTTGACGCTCAAGCCACCGTCACTCTTTGTGTTTCTTCGGGCACCTTAAGGGTTCATGGTTGGGAAAAGAATGAGATTCGCGTGCGTTCGACCGACGCCGCGCAGATCGAGTTTCGACGCATCGATAAGGTGAAAGACACCACCAAACCCGCAACCCGCGTCGATGTAATGGTGCTCGATAAGACCACCACGGCGCGGGTGCGACTCGATTGCCAGGCGCTCGCGAGTATCGAGATGGACGTACCGGCGGGGGCGACCGTGCAGGTGCAGACACGCGATGGCGATATCATGATCGCGGGTGTTGCCGGAGCATACGCTGGTTCGCAAAACGGCGATATCATTATCGAACGCGCAACCAAACTGGTTGAGGCGGGTAGCGTTGGCGGCAGTATTTCACTGCGAAACTCGTCCGGCCGGGTCAATTTGAGCTCTGCCGGTGGAGGCGTCGAAGCCGTTAACATCCGGCCTGCGACAGACGAAGATACACTCGAAGTCGGTACAGTCAGTGGCGATATCCAGTTGGATCGGGTGAGTATTGCGAAAGTTACGGCCAAAACGGTCAACGGGACTTTGATGATGTCGGGACCGCTCGCGAAGTCGGGCTATTACGGCTTTAGCAATGTGAGCGGCGACATCGTTCTGGCGTTGCCCTCCGATGCATCGTTTCAACTGAACGCGAAAGTCTCGGAGAAGCACGTCATCGTTTCCGACTTCAATTTGAAATACATCAATGAACCGCCGCCACCTCCGGCTGCAAAGCCCAAACCAGAGTCCGAAGCGACGGCGCCCAAGCCGCCGGCGGTAAAAGTTCAGCCGGTGCCGAGGAGTGGACCCATCGTGGCCCCTATCGTCGTGGAAAAGCCTAACTTGCCCGCTCGTTACGTCCTACGCCGGGTCACTGCCATCTGCGGAACCGGAGACGCGACGATCTCCGTCGCTTCCTTCGGCGGCACCGTCCGCCTCAAGAAGATCTAGCCACAAAAAGGCACAAAAGACGCAAAATTGATTTTTAGAGCCGAAGCTCGTTCATTGAGTCCTTCTGAAGTTTTATTTTCTGTGCCTTATGTGCCTTTTTGTGGCTAAATTTTATTGTCACAATGTCCTAAGGTCCGGTGTTCTTCTTACAGAGCAACGCAGAAGGGCCGAGGGCAGTTGGAACTAGTTACATCAGAACTGGCTGCTCTCGGTCCTAAAAGTAAGAGGTCAAGGAAAATGAACGGCAAGGGTTACAAAGTAGTCTTGATTCTGGTGGTGGGTTTGACTGCGTTTTCGAGCGCGATGAAGGAATTGAGCCAGATTCGGGAATTCGGGCTCGAGGTTAACCAGTTTGTAGCCGAATGGTCCGAAAAGCTCGCGCCCGCTGAAATCCCGTCGTCGATACCGCCGGTCACAGTAGCCAGGCTCGGCACCTGCGCCGGCAAGCAGTCAGAACCGGCCGTTGAACTTCCGTGGCTCGATCATGTTGTTGAGCGTGTTGCTGAAACAGAGGAAACGGCGGATATTGAAGAACCTGAGGCCGCACCGCCGGTAGAGAAGCGAACCAGGATTAAGAAAGCGCGGCCGGTTAATGTCGATCCAGTGCAATTCGCAGTTCGGATTTTGAACGACGAGGTTGGCGAACAGGATGTGCCCGCAGTGCCTGCGGTTTCGGAGTTTTCGTTTCCGTCGTCAGCCTTCAAGTTCAAGAGTCGCAAACACAACTTCATCAAAATAAATCCTCGCGATCGGGAAATGTTGAAGACGTTAAGTCGCGGTATTAATCTACGCGTCGCCAGTTAATCAAAACCTTTTAATAGGAACGAGCAAACAATGTTAATGAAGAGCCTCATCGGCGCCGTTTTACTGACTACGACACTCGCCAGCAACGGGCGCCAGGATCTGCGACAGGTTCCGGCCGCTCCGCCGCCAGTTGAAATGACCGTGCCCGCCGGTGAACCCGGCGAAGAATTGCGCGAAGAGTTTCATCAAACCTATAACCTGTCGCCCACCGGACGCGTCAGTCTGGAAAACATCAATGGCGGCGTTACGATAAAGACCTGGGATCGCGCGGCGGTTCAGGTAGACGCCGTGAAGCGTGCTTATCGTAGAGATCGGCTGAACGAAGCGAAAATCGACGTCAACGCCACCGAAGAAAACATTCGTATCAAAACAGAATATCCGGACTGGAATCAGAACTTCCGCAGCGGTGAGGGCCGTTACGACAACCCGGCGACGGTCGAATACACGTTAACTGTTCCGCGCAAGGCCGTGCTCGAGTCGGTGGAGCTCGTAAATGGCTCGATCGATATTGACGGGGTCGAAGGCAACGTCAAGGCTTCGTCGATCAACGGCAAGGTCGTGGCTCGGGGCCTGATGGGCGAAGCGAAGCTCTCAACCATCAATGGACCACTCCAGGTGACGTTCACGCAACTGGATGAAGCGAAACCAATCTCGCTCAACTCAGTGAATGGCAATGTGACTCTCGTGATTCCCTCGAATGCGAACGCTTCGATTCGCGCGGGTACGGTTCACGGCGGCATCTCGACCGACTTCGGTTTGAAAATCAAACACGGCGAGTACGTGGGCCACAGCATGGACGGCCAACTTGGTACCGGCGGACCGCGCATCAAGCTCGGTAACGTGAACGGTGGTATCCAGATCACGCACTCCCAGGACGGACTGCCGCTGAGTCCTGCGGCATCACTGCAAACCGGCGGTGGCGATGGAGCGGTTGACGTGGAGGTCGATGTGGACCAGGCGGTTGATATCGCGGAAAACGTGCGCGTTCGGATTGAGAGTGCGCGCGTACGCCAGGCACAGCGCGAAGCACAACGCCAGGTTGATGCCGCGGTGCGTGAAGCGCAGCGCGATATCGAGCGAGCCCAGCAGGACGTAACCCGCGAAAGGACACGCATTCAGCGAGTGAACGTCAACCGGATCAGAACTACGAACGAAAACTACAGCGAAAAATTTCAGGCTAAAGAAACGCGCACGTTTACAGTGAGCGGAGCACCACGCGTCACCATCAATACTTTCGACGGGCATGTCACCGTTCACGGCTGGGACAAACCCGAAGTGGCTTACACTGCTGTCAAAGGCTCGCGCGACGAAGAGAGTCTCAAAGGCATCACGATCCAGGCGGAACAACAGGGCGACGTCATCTCGATCATTACCCAAAAGCCCGACGACCAAAGCGGTACCGTGAACTTCGACGTTTACGTGCCGCGGCAATCAAGTCTTCATGTTTCATCCGGCGACGGCGCGCTGAATCTTGACGGTGTTACCGGACAGATCACGCTTCGTTCCGGTGATGGTCCAATCGACGTCGCGAATGGCGGCGGACAGCTCCAGGTAAACACTGGCGACGGCGTGATTCGCATCATCAAGTTTGACGGCCAGGTTGATGCGCGCACCGGCGACGGCGCCATTAATCTCGACGGCAACTTCAACTCGCTTTCAGCCCGAACCGGCGACGGTGCGATTTCGTTGACCGTGCCCGCCGGCTCCAGCTTCACCATCGAAACCAACGCCCCCGATGAAATCAGCAACGAAGGGTTTAGTGTTGCTGAAGACGTTACGCCTTCGCCGCGCGTGAAGCGCTGGAAAATTGGCAACGGCGGCAAGGTGTTTGTGCTGAAGACCGGCGAGGGAAAGATCCTGCTGCGCCCGCGCCAGTAATCCGCATTCATCCGCGAAAATCTGCGGCAAAACTACTCTGTTTGGGAAGATTATGAAGGTCGCGCTGCTCAGTATCGCTCTGCTCTTCCTCTGCTTCAGTGCGGCTGTTTCCCAAACAGAAGTCAAAACCGGCAAAGCGGCGCTCTCGCTTCCGCCTGAAAAAGCTAATCCCGTAAAGCTGGTCCTGTTCGCCAAGCCACCCACTATCGACGGTAAGCTCGACGACGAAGTTTGGGCCGGCGCCGTCGTCCTCAAAGACTTCTACCAGATTCAACCGGGCGACAATCTCATTCCGGAGAATCGCACCGAAGTGCGCCTCGGTTACGACGCTCGTTTTCTCTACATTGCGTTCCACTGCTTCGACGATCCCTCGAAAGTGCGCGCCAACATCCCGAAGCGCGACAACATCTGGGACGACGACTACGTTGGCATTCTCTTCGACACGTTCAACGATCAGCGACGCGCTTACGAGTTTGACTTCAATCCGCTCGGCGTCCAGGCCGACGGCATTTGGACCGAAGGTCAGGGCGAAGACTTCAGTCTCGATCTGGTGATGGAGTCGAAAGGAACGCTCACCGAGGATGGTTACACGATCGAAGTCGCGATTCCTTTCAAGTCACTGCGTTACGTGGCCGGCAAAGACAAGTTGTGGGGTATTCACTTCTGGCGCCGCACCAAGCGTTTCAACAACGCGATGGACATGTGGATCCCGATGGATCGCGACAAGAACAGTTGGCTGGCCCAGGCCGGTCATCTCACCGGTCTCGAAGGTCTGTCGACTGAACGAACTCTCGAGCTGATTCCGAGTTTGACAGTTTCTGAAACCGGCAAACGAAAGTCTGCGCTCCCTTTCAACGCTCTCGCCGGCACTTCCGATCCCGGTCGCTTCGTCAACGAGCCGGTAAAGCTCGATCCGGGACTTACCGGCAAATACACGCTGACGCCGACCGTCACGCTGGATTTCACGCTGAACCCTGACTTCGCTCAGGTCGAGTCGGACCAACTGGTCGTCACCGCCAATCAACGCTTTCCGATCTTCTTCGAAGAGAAGCGTCCGTTCTTTCTCGAAGGCAACGACATCTTCAATACGCAGATCTCGGCCGTACACACGCGCGCGATCATCGATCCCGACGTCGCCGTAAAGCTTACCGGGAAAGTAAATCGCAACACGTTCGGAGTGTTGTTGGCGTCTGACGATGGTCCGGGAAATTTCAGTGAGGATGATCGAACGAATCCCAACGTCTTTCCCGGCATTCAACGACTGGTGGACAAGAATGCTTCGGTTGGCATCCTGCGTTTGAAGCGCGACGTCGGCAAGTCAGATTCGTTTATCGGCTTTCTGGCTACTCACTATCGCTTCGTCGATAAGTACAACGAACTCGGCGGTTTCGATGGACGCTTCCGCATCGACAAGCAGACGACGTTTAGCTGGCAGGTGCTGGGCACACACAGCCGTCATCAATTCTTCTTTCCTGAAGAAGGAAAGGTTCGCGACAGCAAGCAGAACGGTTTTGTTTACGCGGTCGACTACAACCAGAGCGGCCGTCACTTCGGTCACGAGTTTTCGATGGTCGGGCGCACGCGTTACTACGTCGCCGATGTCGGTTTCAATCGCCGGCTCAACACCAACAATCCCAACTGGTTCATTCGTTACAACTCCGAACCAAAACCCAAAGCCAATCTGATCTCGTGGCGTGTCTACACGGACTTCAACGCCAACTTCGATTGGCAGGGCCGTTCGCAAAACTTCAACAACGAGACGCAGATTCAGTTTCAACTGCGCCGGCAGACTTTTTTCGGCAGCGGCGTCGATAAAGGTTACGACCGAGTTTTCGAAAGTGAGTTTGGACCAAAGCGACAGCACGGCTCGAATTGTGTAGTGGAAAATACGTGCACGTTTGCGGGCAACGATAACGAACGTTCCTCACCGACAACCGGGGTTTATGTCTTTGGCGGATCTTCGCCGAGCAAGAAGTACAACTTCAATTTCTTCGCGCTGCGAGTTTGGGGATCGCTCGATTTCGACTTCGGGGCGGGACCGAAATATATGCGCGTGAGTCCGCCGGCGCTGGCGGCGCAGCAAGCGCGCGAGTCAGGACAATGCGATACCGATCCGCTGCCGGCGATCTGTCGCGCGCCGCAGGATCCGGGACCGGGTGACTTCTGGCACTTCGACGGCGGCATCACTTATCAACCGACGAGCGCGATCAATGCGCGCTTGAGTTATACCAAAGAGCGCCTCACGCGTGATGACACGGGACGCGTGGCGTTTGATGAGAATATCGTTTCGCTACGCACTACCTATCAGTTCACGCGCTTCCTTTTTGCCCGCGGCCGCATCGATTTCGACTCGCTGGGCTCCAATTACAAAGGACAGTTTCTGCTGGGATGGACACCCAATCCGGGCACGGCGTTCTACGCCGGGTACAACGACGATCTGAATCGCAACGGGTTCAGTCCGTTCACCGGGCGGCTCGAGCCCGGGTTTAGGAGAAATGGCAGGACGTTCTTCATCAAGCTGTCGTACCTGTTTCGGCGCAGCTTTTAACCACAGATAAAACGGATACTTCCGTAAAGGCCTCTGATTCGTGAAGATACGCGGCCCGTGGTAAACTGCAAAAGATGTCTCAGACCCGGATACTTCTTATAGGAGTGTCGCTCTTGTGGGCGGCGCTTTTTTTAACGTCGTGCAAGAGTGATTACAACGCCTCAGCGCGCGCGGGACAGGGTCGCGGCGACGGCAAAGCTGCCCGCCAGGTAAAGACAGCCACGGTTGCGGAAACCCCCTTCGGTGAAACCGTCACTGCAAACGGCACGCTCGCGGCCTACGATCAAACTACAGTTAGCGTCAAGGTACCGGGACGCGTGCGAACGATCTCGGTGGACCTCGGCAGCGTGGTCGCGCAGGGCCAGGTAATCGCCCAGGTCGATTCGCAGGACTATGTTTTGCGCGTACAGCAGGCGGAGGCTTCGTTGGCCCAGGCTCGAGCACGTCTTGGTCTAGCGCCCGACGGCACTGACGACCGCATCGATCCTGAGCAGACCGCTACCGTGCGACAGGCGCGGGCGGTGCTTGATGAAGCCCGCTATAGTCGTGACCGCGCGGCCCGCCTGGTCGAGCAGGGAGTGATCGCGAAAGCGGAATTCGACTCCGCGACCGCCACGTTCAAAGTTGCGGAAGGTCGTTATCAGGACGCCTACGAAGAAATTCGCAACCGCCAGGGAATTCTCGCGCAGCGTCGATCCGAGCTCGCGCTCGCGCGACAGCAATTGAAAGACACATCAGTGATCGCGCCGCTCAACGGCATCGTGCAGGAAAAGAGAACGAGTGTCGGGGAGTATCTGGCGGCCGGCGCGCCGGTGGTGAACATCGTCAAAATGGATCCGTTGCGTTTGCGTGCGGAGATCCCGGAGCGCGAGTCACATACGGTGCATACGGGACAGGATGTGCGCGTTAGTGTTGAAGGCGACACGACTGTCTACACCGGCAAGATCATGCGACTGAGTCCCGTCATCGCCGAACAGAACCGCATGTTGGTGGTTGAAGCTGACGTCCGAAATAATGGAAAGTTACGGCCTGGTTCATTCGCGCACGCCGAGATTGTTACCAACGATGCGAAGATGGCGGTCACCGTGCCGAACAACGCGATCGTTACGTTTGCCGGGATCGAGAAAGTTATTGTGGTCCAGAACGGGAAGGCGGTCGAGAAACCGATCACGACTGGTCGCCGCAGCACAGATTTCACGGAAATCGTAGCGGGAATCAACGTTGGCGAAAAAGTGATTGTCGATCCGGGCAACCTGCAATCGGGGCAAGCTGTCGAAGTAGTTGATTAGGTCTTTCAGTGGGATAAGCCCTATCTAAATTTTTTCCAATGCAAAAGTTAGCCGAAATCTGCATACGCCGCCCTGTTTTTGCGACGATGATCGTATTGTCGCTGGTGGTCGTCGGTGCTGCGGGTTTCTTCAAGCTCGGTGTCGATCGATTTCCGTCCGTCGATCTGCCTACGGTTTCAGTGCGCGTTAGTCTTCCGGGTGCGGCGCCGGAAGAAGTTGAATCACTCGTTGCGCAACCAATCGAAGAAGTCGTAAACACAGTCGACGGCATCAGCGAGCTTCGCTCAGTCTCAGGGCAGGGAACCGCGATCGTGATTGCGACATTCAAACTGGACCGCAATCTCGAATCCGCCGCGCAGGACGTGCGCGACCGCGTCAACACCCTCGGGCGCGAACTACCAGAAGATGCGACGCCGCCGATTGTGCAGAAGTTCGATAACGACAGCACTCCGGTCCTAACTCTCGCTCTCTCCGCCGATCGATCACTGCGAGAACTCACCGAACTTGGTGACAAGGTCGTACGCCCACAGCTCGAACGTATCGGTGGTGTCGGCGAAGTGCGCGTCGTAGGCGGTCTCGAACGCGCCATCAACGTCTGGATCGATGCTGAAAGACTGGCGGCTTACCAGATCTCCATCGCGCAGATTCGCGACGCGCTCGGATTGCAGAACGCGGACGTGCCCGGCGGTAATGTGACCACCGGAAAAGAAGAGCTCACGCTGCGCACGATGGGAAGATTCACCGACCCGCGCCAGTTTGAAGATCTTGTGATCGCAAACATCAACGGTTCGCCGGTCAAGCTGCGCGACGTGGGCCGAGTTGAAGACGGCACGAAGGAACAGCGATCGTTTTCACGTCTTAACGGCGTACCGACGGTAACGCTCGAAGTGAGGCGACAGTCCGGTGCAAACACCGTTGAGGTGATCAATGGTCTGAAAGACGCTTTACCGCGTGTCACCTCGCAACTTCCGCAGGACGTCAATGTCGAGATCATTCGCGACCAGTCGCGATACATCGAAGCAGCGCTGCACGAGATTCAAAAGCACCTCGTACTCGGCAGTATTCTCGCGAGCCTCGTCGTGCTGCTTTTCATGCGTTCGTGGCGTTCGACGTTGATCGCCGCCATCGCGATTCCGTGTTCGGTTATCTCGACGTTCGGAATGATGCGTGCGCTCAACTTCACGCTCAACAGCGTCACGATGCTCGCGCTCGTGCTGATGGTCGGCGTAGTGATCGACGACGCGATCGTCGTGCTCGAAAACATCTTCCGCTTTATTGAAGAGAAGAAAATCGAACCAAAGGAAGCGGCGCGTGAGGCCACCAAAGACATTGGCCTCGCAGTACTCGCCACCACTCTGTCGCTGGTCGTGATCTTTCTGCCGGTTTCGTTCATGTCGTCCATCTCCGGACGCTTTCTCTACCAGTTTGGTATCACGGCGGCAGTCGCGATCATGGTGAGCTTGCTGGTGTCGTTCACGCTCACGCCTATGATGAGCTCGCGGCTCATTCGCGTCAGTGACGCTACCGACGGGCACGAGTCTGCCGCTTCGCGACGTGGCTTCTATCGTTTCATCGACGGTGCTTATACCCACATGTTGGCGTTTGCGATGCGTCACCGGATCGCAGTCGCTGTGGTTGCGGTGGCAGTGGTACTGACGAGCGTGCCGCTTTATCGCAGCGTGAAGCAGGAGTTTATTCCGACGAATGTGGACGAAGCGGAATTCGAAGTAAGCGTCAATGGACCTGAGGGAACGAACCTCGCGGTGATGAACGAAGTCATGACCGCGATGGAGAAAGATATGCTCGAAACGCCGGGCGTGACCCTGGTGCTTTCGTCGGCAGGCGGTGGTTTTCTAGGTGGCGTTAACCAGGGAAATGCTTACGTGCGTATTGCGCCACACGAGGAGCGCACGTTTTCGTTCGGGAAGTTTTGGACGGAGCTGAAACAAGGACATCCTTTCAGCGTGTTCAAAGGAAACTACACGCAACAGGATGTGATGGTGGAAGTTCGCAGGCGACTCCAGAGATACGCTCCGATGCGTATCGGTGTGCGCAACGCGCAGTCGTTCAACTTTGGCACGGGCGGACGAACGGATATCGACTTCGTTCTGCGTGGGCCTGATATCGTTGCGCTGGCGGGATATGCTGACGATCTGGTCGATCGTTCTACCAAACTCGGCGGCATCGTCGATGCTGACACTACTTTGAAACTCAACAAGCCGGAGCTGCGCGTGCGGATCGATCGCGATCGCGCTGCGGATCTTGGTGTCAGTACTTCCGACATCGCCACGAGTTTGCGTCTGATGGTCGGCGGCGAAGAAGAAGCGTCGCGCTTCCGAGATGAGTCGATCAACGAAGACTACGATGTGCAGTTGCGACTCACTGAAGCAGATCGTCGCGACGCCGCAACGATTGGGCGCTTGTACGTTCCTTCATCCCGCGGCGGCCTCGTGCGGCTCGATAACCTCGTGAAGATTGGCCGCGATACGAGCCCTTCGCGTATCGATCGTCTCGATCGCGAGCGGCAGGTATCGGTGCGCGCTTCGGTGGCGCCCGGTTACGCGCTCGCTGATCGAATTGAAGCGTTGCGGCAAACTGTCCGCGAGATGAATTTGCCGATTGCATACACCACTACTGTTTCCGGCCGCGCGCGTGAGCTCGAGAGAACGTTTACCGAGTTTATCTGGGCTTTCATTCTCTCGATCATCTTCATGTACATGATCCTCGCGTCGCAGTTTGAAAGCACTGTACATCCGCTGACGATCCTGTTGAGCTTGCCGCTTTCGGTGCCGTTTGCGTTGCTGTCGTTATGGGGCACCGGCGACACGCTCAATCTCTATTCAGCATTGGGTATTCTCGTCTTGTTTGGGGTGGTGAAGAAGAACGCGATCCTGCAGATCGATCACATGAACAACCTGCGCGCGAAAGGCATGGAACGTCACGAAGCGATCATGCAGGGCAACCGCGATCGTCTGCGACCGATCCTGATGACGACGCTCGCGCTGGTGGCTGGTATGTTGCCACTCGCGCTGGGTGCCGGCCCGGGCGCTGAGGAACGACGTTCGATCGCCATCGTCGTGATTGGTGGTCAGACACTCTCGCTCTTACTTACCTTGATCGCGACACCGGTGGTCTATTCACTGCTCGACGACCTGAAGGCGACATCACGCTGGCGCCGTTTCGCCGAGACCACTGCCACCATCGCACACAGCATAATCGAGCGTCTGAAACCGAAACCGCGCCCCAAACCTGCACCTGAAGTGGAACCCGCTGATTACACGGATTAGATCCGCGGATTTAATCCGCGGATTTAATCCGCGTAGTCTGCGGCGCCCATTCGAGCTAACCGTCTTAAAAGCCCCGGCCACACCAAACGTCCGCCACCGCCCTGCGTGACCATCGCCTCCTGCGCAGGAATCTGCGCGAAGATCTCCTTCGCGATCGGAACCAGTTTTCCACCGCCTGACTGCGCCAGGATCTGAATCCGGCAAGCACGTTCCAACAAGAACATCGACAGAAACGCGTCCGCGACGGTTGGTCCAACTGTCAGCAAACCGTGGTTTCGCAGGATCAGAAAAGTCTTCTTACCGAGATCCGCTACGAGACGCGGCTTCTCCTCGTCGTTCAATGCCAGTCCTTCGTAGTTGTGATAACCCAGCGACGCCAGCACAAACAACGACTGTTGCGAAATGGGAAGCAAGCCTTGCTCCTGCGCCGAGACGGCAATGCCACAGTCCGTATGCAGGTGCATCACGCACAGCGCATCTTCACGCGCCGTGTGAACCGCGCTGTGAATCGTGAACCCGGCGGGATTGATGCTGTACTTCGACTCCATCACGATCTTCCCGTTCAGATCCACTTTCACGAGGCTCGAAGCGGTGATCTCGTCAAACATCATTCCGTAGGGATTGATCAGAAAATGATGTTCCGGCCCCGGCACGCGCGCCGAGATGTGCGTGAACACCAGATCGTCCCAACCATAAGCAGCCACGAGACGATATGCCGCCGCGAGGTCCACTCGTACCTGCCACTCTTCCGCGGAAACCAAATCTCTGATACTCATTTTTTCGACTCCGGCATCTTCAATACCTTTTCCCAACCTGAATCATCGACGCGCAACCGCTTCACGAGATCATCGCGCAGCTTGCGCAGTCGAGGGCTTAAGTCATGCGGATAGTTTTCGATATCGGCGAATCGTTGCCGCTGCTCCTGCACGAACGCTTTTTGCTTCTCGATCGACGGGATTGCCGAGTGTTGTCCATTCTCCCAGAAGGGAACGAGCAGGCGCTCGACGTTAACGGCTCCGGGAATATCGACTGTTTCATCTTCGAGTCCAATCACGTCGCCGACGTATGTGCCGTCCGCATCTGCGCCGCGAAACAACTGCAAACATCCCGGGAGGGTGATCTTGTTTTCGGAGTTTGACGCCTTCAACGTCGGCTGATCCTTCATCAAACACTGCTTGAATATCACTCCCGCAACTGCTGCCACTTCACTCGAGAGTTTCGTGCCGATACCAAACCCCACGACCTCCGGAAACTCGGCCACGATCTTTTTGACTTTCTCGACCGTGAGGTCGCCGGTGAGATTCGCGCGCAGACCGGGAAGTCCGTTCGCGGCAAAAAACTTCATACACCAGTCTCCCAACTCCGCCAGATTTCCCGAATCGACGCGAAAACCTTTGAACGCACGCCGTCGCCTTTCATTCGAAGTCGCCGCCATCGCCGCATGGACCGCACCCAGGTAAACGTCGATCGTGTCGAGCAGCAACGTGGTGCCATTCGGATTCGCGTCGAGCCAGCGCTCAAACGCAACCTGTTCGAAGTGCTTTGGCTTGCCGGTGCGCGGCTCGATTTCCGGCTGGTCCATGTACTCGATGTACGACTGTTGCCAGTAATGGGCTTCGGTTCCGACCGCGGGAATGTCGAGCCGGTGCGCGGCTTCGAGGTTTGAGGTGTCGTTGAAGCCGCCGATGAACGCGTAGACCGCGATATCGACCGCGCGCTCGATGTCGCCGTTGCGACGCAGCGAGAAGTCTGACAGCCAGCGCTTCTCACCGGCCGCCATGCGAAACTGCATCGCGAGGCTGGCTGTCGTCATCGGCAAATCGAATGCATGCTCAAACTTGATCTCCTGCGCCTGCGTCAGACCGAACGCGCCGCTGATATCCGCAAACGGCTCGTTCGCGAAAACGATCGTGCCCGGACGCACCGCGCGAATCTTGCCGACGAATTGAATGTCCTCGATTGCTTTCGCGAATAGTTGCAGACCGCCGCGATCCTGTTCGAGAAAACGCAGGCGCGGGCGATCGATCTGGCTATCGACCAGCAGGCGTATCAAACGTTCGTGGCCCAGGCAGGGAGCGAACGGCAGTTTGCGCTGCGTGACGTAGAAAGTAGCTTTGGCATCGCTGAGTCGCTGATCGTGTAAGCGGGTGACGTCCTTGAACGAGGCATCACCCATCGCGGCGTGGTAACGATCGATATTTAGAGTTCCCATAGAAGATGCATCCACAGATTACACAGATTAGACAATTTAATCTGTGTAATCTGTGGATAGCTAACTGAGAATGTTACACTGCCTGCATCATGAAATCTAAGGCATTTATTCCTGGCCCACTGGCCGACCGGGTGGACAGAGCAATGGAAGCGGCCGTCGACGACCGCGTAGCGGAACGCATCCGGCAGAAGGATGCGTCGTTGTGGAAGTCAGACCCGGAAGACGTAAAAGTCATCAATAATTCGCTGGGTTGGTTAACCGTCGCGGACGAGATGCTCGGCGGTGTAGATCAACTGACTGAGTTTGCGGAAACGATTCGCACGAGCAGCTTTCAGCACGTGATGGTTTGCGGCATGGGCGGCTCGTCGCTATGTCCGGAGGTGCTGGCGCAAACGTTTGGCAGGCAGTCCGAATTTCCGGAGTTGCTGGTGCTCGACTCGACCGATCCGGACGTGATCGCAGCCTTCAAGGAACGCATCGATATCGAGCGTTGCCTGTTTGTGATTGCGTCAAAGTCCGGCAGTACAACAGAGCCGAACGTCTTTTACAAATTCTGGTATGAGGAACTGGCCCAGCGCACGGAAACTCCGGGCGACAACTTTGTCGCGATTACGGATCCCGGTTCGCCACTGGTCGAGACTGCGGCTGAACTGAAGTTTCGACGCACGTTTCTCAATCAGGCTGACATCGGTGGACGCTACTCAGCACTCTCATACTTCGGCATGGTTCCCGCAGCGTTGATGGGACTCGACGTCCGCCGGCTACTCGATCGCGCCAGTCAGGCCGCGCCTTCACAGGACGAGGCTTTGGAGTTGGGCGTCATCATGGGTGAATGCGCCAACGCCGGACGCGACAAGCTCACGCTTGTGATCGATCCGCCGCTCGCTACGCTGGGATTGTGGGTCGAACAACTAATCGCCGAGAGTACGGGCAAGGAAGGGAAAGGCATTCTGCCGGTCAACAGAGAATCACTCGGTGGTCCGAAAGTTTATGGTGACGACCGGTTGTTTGTTTCGATTTCGTTAGGCGCACTCGCCGGTGAGACGAAGACGAAGCTCGACGCGCTCGCAGCCGCCGGACATCCGATCGTGTATCGCCAGGTCGAGAACTTTTACGACCTCGGAGCAGAGTTTTTTGCCTGGGAGTTTGCGACGGCGTGCGCGGGCTGGCGTCTCGGGATTAATCCGTTCGACCAGCCGAACGTTCAGGAAGCGAAAGACGCGACGAAGGAGTTGTTGAGCTCGTTTGTGCGACGAGGTCGTCTCGACGAACGCACCACCGTCGCCGCGGATGAAGGGATAATTGTTTACGGAGACGAGCCGCAGGAAGAAAAAAGTGTCGCGGAAGTTTTGCGAGCGCAGCTGGCGACCTTGAAGCCCGGCGATTACATCGCGTTCTTGAATTACATCGAAGAAACTCCCGAAACGGACCGGAAATTTGGGGCGCTCAGGACGCGCTTGCGGGATGCGACGAAGTGTGCGGTGACGGTTGGTTATGGACCACGGTTTCTGCACTCGACCGGACAGCTTCATAAGGGCGGCCCGGATACCGGCGTGTTCTTTCAGATCATCGCGAATGACCAGCAGGATTTTGCGATCCCGGACGAGTCTTATACGTTCAGCATTCTCAAGCAGGCACAGGCGCTCGGCGATTTTCGTGCGCTCGCGAAGCGCGGCCGTCGCGTAATCGGCGTCGATCTTGGCGACGATACTCTCGCCGCCCTCGATCGGCTCGCAAACATTTTATAGGCGCGGCCCTCCGTGGCCTCCCGTGACATGTCGCGGAAACTATTTGCAGGAAGACTTCTCACGCAAAGGCGCAAAGCGCTGACGCAAAGGCGCAAAGAAAAACCCGAGAGATTGCGCGCGAAATTTGGGGCCAGTATCGCGTCAATCTGAACGCGTCAAACCCGTACGTCTGGCGCCTTCACCGCACAGATGTCATACGGCGTCTGGAATTCGCGCCTCATTGATCTTTTGTAACTTCCAAGACATCCCCCAAGCACACAATTGATCTTTCGTTGAGGCATACGAGTTGCCGCTCGGAAGTAGCTATTCGCTTCCCTGAACCCTGCCAATCTGGAGGAGGAACCGTCGCCGTGAAGTTCATCGAAAAGTTTTTTAAGAACGAGCTTGCCATCGATCTCGGGAGTGTCAACACCCTCATCTATCAACCGAACCGGGGAATCCTTTTGAATCAGCCTTCCGTGGTGGCGCTCGATCGCTACGACGGCGAGGTGGTTTCCGTGGGACACAAAGCGCTCAAACTGCTCGGCCGCGAGCCGCGCGGTATCGAAGTACACCGGCCGATCCGCAGCGGTACGATCTTCAATTTCGAAGTTGCTCAGAAGATGTTGCGGACGTTCATCGGCCAGGTTAACGACGGAGTCCGTTGGGGCCACTTTGTGGTAGGGATACCCGGCTCCGCGACTGCGGTCGAGCAACGATCTGTTCGCGATGCTGCTCACGATGCCGGCGGCCGTCGCATCGATCTGGTTGACGAAGGGCTGGCAGCCGGACTCGGCGCCGGACTGACCTTCGACGACGAGCGTGCGCATCTCGTGATCGACATCGGTGGCGGCACCACCAACATCGCGATCGTCGCTTCTGGTGGTGTGGTGTCATCAATGAGTCTAAGTGCGGCCGGCAACGCGATGGACGAAAGCATTCGCGACTATGTGCGTGCGAATCATTGTTTGCAGATCGGTGAGTACACTGCCGAAGCGCTCAAGCGTGACCTGGGTGCGCTAAACGACGAGGACGTTCCGGCTGACGAACGCAAACTGCAACTCGTCGGCAAGCAGTTGAGTGATGGGTTCGCGTGTGCGGTTCAGATCAGGGCCGAGGAAGTGCGCCAGGCGTTGGAGCCGGTAATTAACGAGATCGTGTCGGGCGTCAGACGCGTGATCGAGGAGGCGCAGCCTGAAGCAGTGGCAGACATCTACTACTCGGGAATGATTCTCACCGGCGGCGGTTCGCTATTGAAGGGACTCAAGCATCGGTTACAAAGTGAGCTGCAACTGCGGGCCATGATGGCGGAGGATCCGATCAGCACCGTCGTGCGTGGCGCCGGCATACTGCTCGATGCGCCGGAGCAGTTACATCGCTACGCGATACGAACGAATCTGCCCGTGTGGCAGGAGGCGGAAGAGCTCGTAGTTAGTTGGTGAAGTCAAAGCCATCCACAGATTACACAGACAATCTGTGAAATCTGTGGATGGCTTCAGCAGTTAACGTAACCCAGCGCCCAGAAGACAATAATAAAAATCAGGATCGTCGAGATACAGCCACCACCAAACTTCCACGCGGCCGCTCCGGCTAGTATTCCTCTTAATGGACCTTGCATTCGCATCCCTCCATGGGTGATATCAAGACACTAACTTGCTTTCATCGCTCGGATGGCAAAATCAGTGCCGAACTATTCACTGCAACGTCACTTCGCGCCGCGCTTGAGAAACTTCAGTAACGACTGTTCCGCGTGGTGCAGGCCGCGGCCACGATATGTAATCAGGTCATCGAGCTTCTCAGTACAGTTATCAATCACGCGACCCTTTTCAAAAGAGTGGATGATCTCGGGGCAAACATAGGAACTGCGGCAGACTGCGGGAGTGTTGCCCAACACCTCTGCCGTCTCTTTGATCGCCGCTACAATCTTCTTGTTGCGAGCAGTCTTGCGCACCGGAATGTCATCGCCTTCCCGCGCGAGCGCGCAGGCGCACACTAGCGTTCCCGCCCAGGTGCGAAAATCTTTCGCGCTGAAACTGCTGCCCATCACTTCCTTGATGTAATCGTTGATGTGACGTCGCGTCACCTTTACCGGCACGCCGTCTCCATTCACAAACTTGAAGACATTGAAGCCGGTCAACTTCATCGAAGCGCGAATCACACGCGCCACCTGTTTGTCGCGTAGCTCTTGATGTTGTCGCACACCTGACTTGCCGGGGAAGTCAAACTCGATTACTTCGCCTTTGACGTTGACGTGTTTGCGCCGCAAGGTCGCGATCCCGTAACTGCCATTCTCATTCGCGTACACCTCGCTGCCGGGTCGCATGTAACACGTCGAAAGGATTCGCAGGATGCTGGCGAGTACGCGTTCTCGCGTCAAACCCGATTGTCGTAAGTGACGAGCGACAGTGGCGCGCATCTTCGGAATTGACTGGGCAAATTTTGTGAGTCGCTGGAATTTGCGCAGCTCCTGCAAGCGCGTGTGGCTTCCGTGGTACAGGTACTGCCAACGTCCTGCGGCATCTTTTCCGATCGCCTGCAATTTTCCGTTCGCTGCCGGGTTGATAAAGACGTCAGTCCACGCCGGTGGAATCTTCAAGTTATCGATCCGTTTCAGATCTTCGTTTGTCAGACGCCCGTTTGCTGGTTTGTAACGAAAACCGCGTTTCGGAGTGCCTAGCCGGCGGATGCCGGTATTTTGCAGACGTTCAAGGTTAGTCATCGGAACGAAATTTGTTTGTGCATTGAGTGAACGAAAGATTGGTCAGTCAGGAAGGTTAAATTGAGTACACGTATTGATCCTCAGAAGCATAGTCAGGACAAACCGATTACGTATGACGTTACCTGTTCGTCGTGTGGCGCGTTGATTAGATCGACGACGATGGACTTGCCCGAACAGATGTGCTTGATTTGTCATGCCCGCATGCTCAACGATTATTTTCAACGGATAAGAAAGAAGGCCGCGGATTCACCTGTGTAAATCCGCGGCTGGTACTAATTCCGTTTCTGATCGCCACGATCACCTTGCCCCGGTGGAACCTCGGTCTTCGCATGTTGTTGTCGATCGCGCGCTAACGATTTACCCACGTCAGCGACTTCGTCGAATTGCCCTTTCTCATCACGCCTTACGAAGCGTTTGTCTGTACCGGTGTCGATCAACTCTCGATGACTTTTCGTCTCTTTCTTCGCCATCTATCACCCTCCTTAAAAAGTGTAGCCTTCCTGTACAGCGGAACCCCGTAGTTGTTTAGTTCCGGGGCACTAAAACCCATCAAACCTCAACACTTCATTTACTGCGCAAGCACGATGCCGCGGATCGTGATTTGCAAAAACGCGGACGCAAGCAGGAGAAAGAAATGGCAACGAAGGTCCAACAGCCGAGGTTAATCAGGAGGAGAGAGAGATGGCAGACAATGGTAGCAGCACAGCAAGCACCGGCATCGTGGCAGTGCTCGTGATTTTCGTCATCCTTGTCGTGGGTGCGTTGTTTGTATTTGGAGGACGGTGGTTTGGCGGCAACAAGCGGATTGACGTCAATATTGGCACCCCGTCGAAATAGCGGTCGAATAGATTCAACGCCAAGACGCAAAGGCGCACAGGAAAACCTTCAACCCTGACCATTCAGCTTTGAAAGCTTTCCTTTGCGTCTTTGCGTTTTTACTTTGCGTCGTTTGCGTGAAACTGCTTTGATTAAACCGCGCGCCGTCCAGTCACCAAGTTAATAATCAACACCACCACGGCGACTACAAGCAGCAGGTGAATCAGGCCGCCGCCCACGTGCGAGAGCACGCCGATCAGCCACAACACCAAGAGAATCACCAGAATTGTCCACAGCATGTCGAATCTCCTTCTGTCTACCCTACCTTGAGACGCTCTGAAGTTGAGCAACGTTCATGCCAGCACACACACCGCCGAAGTCTGCGCAAAAGTGCGGGAGCTGCTTATGTCCTGCATCACAACCACACGGTTTTTCATCCCGTTAACGGCTAATGTTTTGAATCCAGTCAATGACGCTTGTATAGATCGAGATAAACTGTTTATCATCCGTAG
>Ga0070699_100001586_pt1 | contig 20766 bp, 18 predicted proteins | sample KBSK1503metaG_FD_65473 | JGI IMG/M metagenome (GOLD analysis project Ga0070699, IMG submission 65473) | Corn, switchgrass and miscanthus rhizosphere microbial communities from Kellogg Biological Station, Michigan, USA - KBS K1-50-3 metaG | ecosystem: Host-associated > Plants > Roots >...
CTGCGCCAGCGCGTACGGCTCGGCGCCGAAGAAGTCGGAGGAGTTCTCGACGATCGCGAACACGTTGTTCTGCTGCACCAGCTTCTGCACCGCGCTGAGCGCGCCGGTCGGCGTCGACGTGGTGTCGGCCAGGATGTACTTGATCTTGTAGCCGTTCACGCCGCCGGTGGCGTTGAGATGGTTCAGGTACGCGTCGATGCCCTGCTTGCTGGTGAGGAAGCCGGACGACGCGACCCCGGTCAGGTCGGTGACGAAACCGATCGTGATCGTCTTGGTGCTGGTACTTGGCCCGGTGCTCGGGCTCGTGCTGGGACTTCCTGACGAGCTGCACGCCGCCAGGGCGGTACAGGCGGCGACTAGCAGCGCAGCAGATCCCGAAAGCCTTCGACGCATCTGCGAACCCCCTTCACTATCGGCCGTTTGCAGCGGTCTGGCATGCTGGCCTCGTCACAAATTTAAACATCTAAACATATTACTGTATACTTGCCAAGATGTTGTGCTTCTCCCTCGAGCTCCCCACCCAGCGGGTCGATCGGCCGGACGAGTTCGTGACCGCTGACGCGATCGCCGAGGTGACGCGGGCGGCGGCCGCCGCCGGGTTCTCGGCCGTGAACGTGACCGATCACCCGGCGCCGGACACCAGGTGGCTGGACCACGGCGGCCACCACGCGCTCGACCCGTTCGTCGCCCTGTCGTTCGCCGCCGCCGCAGATCGCCAGATCAGGCTTCTGACCAACATGTACGTCGCCGCCTACCGCAACCCGTTCCTGGGCGCCAAGCTGGTCCACAGCCTCGATGTCCTCTCGGGCGGGCGTCTCGTGCTCGGCGTCGCGGCCGGCTACCTCAAGCCCGAGTTCGGCGCGCTCGGCGTGGACTTCGAGCACCGTACTGCGTTGCTTGACGAGGCTCTTGAGGTCCTGGAGGCGGTCGCGGGCGGCACCGACGTCGCCTGGGACAGTCCCCGATTCCGGGCACGCGGTGTGCGGCTCCGGCCGCTTCCTCCCTCGGGTCGCCGGCCGCCCGTCTGGGTCGGAGGCAATAGCAGAGCGGCGATGCGGCGGGCAGCCCGCTTCGAAGGCTGGGCGCCGTTCCACACGGCGGGGTTGGCGCGGGCGTTGCGTACCGCCGCCATCGAGTCGGTGGACGACCTGCGCGATGCCATCCGCTTCGTTCGCGCTGCGAAGGCAGACAACGGCCGCGGCGCGCCGTTCGACGTGTGCTGGTCGGAGCCGATGATCAGCGATCCGAAGGTCCCGGTCGACGCGCGGTGCAGTCGCCTGGCGCAACTCGAGGCCGCAGGGGTGACGTGGGCGACGGTCACCATCCCCGGCACTAGCCGGGCAGAGGTGCTGGACCGCATCGGTGCCTTCGGTCGCGAGGTTGTCGGCGAGCTGGCGCGCGCCCGAGCCTAGCCTGGTACCTCGTAGAACTGCTGCGCCCACTTTCGCAGCGCGAAGTAGGGCTCGGAATCGACCTTCGACAGCGGAGGGCGCTCGACGTACTCCATGTACCGCCAGATCTCCAGGTCGTCCCAGACCGTGACGAGGAACTGCTTCTCGACCTGCCTGACCACGTCCTCTGGGGGTACGTCAGAGTCGTCGCCGGGGTCACGTGGCCACCAGATCGAGTAGAACATGTTCGAGTACTGGTCATCGATCGGCGTACAGGCGAAGATCAGCCGGTACTCCGCCGAGCCCTCGAAGGCGCTGATGGCACCGCCGAGGCCGAAGAGGTTGCTGTGCAGGATCAGGGCCATCTTGTCCTGGTCGTCGCTGCCGGCGTCGGGCCAGCCGGCGATCATTCCCCACTCATGGCCTTCCACGTGCCAGTCGAGCAGCTTCGGCGTCACGGTCGCGTGATGCACGTACCGGAAATGGGCACTATCGGGGCCGTTCTCGGCGACGATCTGGGGATGCACCGGCTCCCGCTCGGCGAACCGGGAGAACTCGGGGTACGGGCGGTAGTAGCCGGCCGGGTCGGTGCCGAACTGCGGGAACGACCCGAAGATGTCGGGCATCTCCCACCGCGGCCCCTCGCCCTGCGGCTGGTGCCAGGCGAACACGCACCCGCGCTGCTCCTGCACCGGGAACACCCGGAGCCGCAGCGCGCGGTTGGGCCGCTCCGGCTGGTACGGGATATAGGTGTTGCGCCCGTCAGGCCCCCAGCGCCACCCGTGGAACGGGCACTCCACGCAGTCGCCCACCACCTTGCCCCCGTGGCCAATGTGGGCGCCCAGGTGCCGGCAGTGCGCCGACAGCACATGCAGCTCGCCGGACTCGTCGCGGTAGGCAACCAGGTCCTCGCCGAAGTAGCGCAGCGGACGGGCCTCGCCGACCGGGAACTCCAGCGACCAGCCGACCATAAACCACCCGGTGACCTTCCAGGTGAACGGGACCTTCACACGACGCCTCCACCATCGACAACAGACATAAAATATATAGATCTTTTACGGCGTCGCTGTCAAGCGCATGATTACGTCGAGGGCAGTGCCGACGGCAGGCACGGGTTCGGCTGCGTGGAGTGGAACCTGCGGCACCCGGTCGGCTAGCGGGTGAGCAGGTCCTCGAGCTGCTTGCGGAGGATCTTGCCCATCGAGTTGCGGGGGAGCGCGTCGATCACCTCGAGCTGCACAGGCCGCTTGTACGGCGCCATTCCCTGCTCTGCGCAGTGGCCGGAGAGCTTGGCGAGGGTCAGCACGTGCCCTGGCTCGGGGACGACCACCGCGCACACCCGCTGGCCGGTGCGCTCGTCGGGCAGGCCGATGACCGCGACGTCGGCGACGCCCAGGTGCCGGCGCAGGACGTCCTCGACCTCCGCCCCGGAGATGTTCTCGGTGTTGCGGATGATGACGTCCTTGAGCCGGCCGGTGATCCGGACGTTGCCATCAGGGTCGATCTCCCCCAGGTCGCCGGTGCGGAACCAGCCCTCGTCATCGAACGCCGCCGCGTCCTGTGCCGCGTCCACGTACCCCAGGAAGCACTGCGGCCCCTTGAGCCGTAGCTCGCCGTCGACCACGCGGACCTCGACCCCGCGGGTCGGCCGGCCGGCGGTCCGCGCCAGGACCTCGGCCGGGTCGTCATGGGCGGCGGACGTGGCGACCGGGAACTCGGTCAGCCCCCAGGAGTTAATAACCCCTGGGATACCGAACGACTTCGCGAGCTCATCGAGCATGTCCGGCGGGGTCGGCGCCCCGCCGGCGACGAAACAGCGCAGGTCGGGGTAGAGCGGCTCGCCGTAGCGCCGCTGGGCATCGAGGTAGGCCTGGAAGAACGGCTGCGCGGACCCGAGGATCGTCGGCCGGTGCACCGCGGCCCGCTCCGGGGAGACCCTGGGGTCCCACTTGTCGAACATGACCAGGCGGCCGCCCGCCCGGAGCACCGCGACGAGCATCGCGATCCCCCCGATGTGCGAGATCGGGAAGACGATCGGGTAGACGTCGCCGTCATGCATGCCCTGCAGGTCGGTCACCCCGTTAGATCCGGCCATGATCGTGGCGTCGCTGTGCCGGACCCCCTTGGGGTCGGCCGTCGTTCCGGACGAGAAGTACAGCCACCGGCACTCCGGCGACGGCTCAGGGCGCGCGGGCAGCGTGGCCGGGTCGCCGGACGGCAACCGCAGCGGCCCGTCGCCGCCGGTCTCCTGCTCGACGGGGATCACGTCCAGGCCCAGGCCGCGGGCCATCTCAGCGTGGCCGACGCCGCGCCAGCTGGTCGCGGTGATGAACAGCTCGGTCCCGACCGCCTTGGTTATGAACGCGACCTCTCGCTCGCGCAGCGCCGGGATGACGGGATTCTGCACCGCCCCCACGCGGGCGAGCGCGCCCATCAGGACGCACGCCTCCAGGGTGGTGGGCAGCTGCCACGACACGACCATGCCCGGCCGGGCCGGCAGGCCAGCCGCCACCCGCTCGGCGGCGTCACGGAGCTGCGCCGTGGTCAGCGTGCGGCCGTAGTCGTCGGCCAGCACCACCCGGTCCGGTACCCGCGCCGCCGCGTCGCAGACCAGCCGCCAGAAGCATCTGTCCTGGGGCATCCGAGCCTCCCCCTCGGCGCTCAGCATGTCATCAGCGCGCATGGGTACTAAAAACCTATAGATCTTTAGGGCGTTAGTCAAGACGACCCGCTGCACCCAGGACGCGACCACCGCCGGGCAAGTGCCGCCACCGTGCGCGATCGGGCCGCGTAGACCGTCGCGGCACCGGTGCCGTCGCCCTCGCCCGGGGCGGTACCGGCGAGGGGCGCCGCATGTTGCGCTCATTGGTACATCTAGATATTTTGACTGGTAGCGGTCCAGCCTGCGCACGGGCGGGACCTGTCGGCCGCGCAGCGTGCGACGCGGCCCGCGGTCGGCGGGGAGACCTGAGCCAAGGAGACGATGTGCCCCATTTCAACCCTTACGACCAGGCGACGGCTGACGACCCGTACCCGATCTACGCGGAGCTCCGGCGGTCAGCCCCGGTCTACCGCAATGACGACCTCGACTTCTGGGCCCTGGCCAGGCACGCGGATGTCCTTGCCGCGCACAACGACCCCGCGACCTACAGCAGCGCCGGCGGCGTCCAGATCGAGCGCGGCTCCGACGGCGGCAGCCTGCTGCTCACCAAGGACCCGCCCGAGCACCGCTGGCACCGCCGGATCGTCAGCCGTGTCTTCACCCCGAGGCGCATACTCGACCTCGAACCGTTCGTCCGCATCCGCGCCCGCGAACTGCTGGACGCCCACGCCGACGACGACGAGTTCGACATCGTCGAGGAGTTCTCCGTCCGGCTGCCACTCGACGTCATCAGCGAACTGATAGGCATCCCGGTCCAATACCGCCAGGACATCCACCGCTGGTCCGACCAGTTCCTCGCCCGAGACGAGGGCTTCGATATCCGACGAGTCATCGAAGCCCACAAGAACCTGATCGGCCTCTATCTGGAGCTCGTGGCGGAGCGTCGGCGCCATCCCCTGGACGACGTCATCGGTCTCATCATGACAACCGACGTAGTGAACGACAACGACGGCACGAGCCGCAGGCTGGCCGACGACGAGATCGCCGATAGGTTTTTCGAGCTCAGCGCCGCTGGCCATGAGACCGTCGCCAAGGGCATCCCCAACGGGCTGATGGCCCTGACCAGATTCCCCGACCAGCGCCGAGCACTGCGCGAAGACCGCTCGCTCCTCCCGAAAGCCGTCGACGAGACCCTCCGCTACGACGCCCCCTCCCAACTCCAGGGCCGCACCACAACCCGGGACGTCGAGCTCCACAACACCACCATTCCAGCCGGCGAACGCGTAATGCTCATCACCGCTTCCGCCCTCCGCGACGAAAACGTCTACACCAACCCCGACCAATTCGACATGTACCGCGCCGACGAACCGTCCACCCTCTTCTTCGGCATCGGAATCCACCGCTGCCTCGGCGCCCACCTCGCCCGCATGGAAATGCGCGTCGCCTTCGACGAAGTCCTCAACTACTTCCCCCACTTCGAAGTGGACGAATCCCGGGCTATCCGCGCCGTCTCCTCCAACGTCCGCGGAGTCAGCAGCCTCCCCCTCCACACCAACCGATTCAGGTCAGTCCCTCGCTGATGACCTTGACCTCCGTGTACTCCTCGAAGCCGAGCGTGCCCATCTCCCGGCCGATGCCGCTCTGCTTGAAGCCCCCGAACGGCACCTCGCAGCTGTAGTACATGCCGCCGTTGATGTTCACGACTCCGGCACGCACCCTCGTGGCAATGGCGCGTGCGCGTTCCGGAGACCGGCTCTCGACCGTGCCCGCCAGCCCGAAGATGGTCGAGTTGGCGATCGCCACGGCCTCGTCGTCGGTGTCGAACGGCGTGATGCACAGCACCGGACCGAAGATCTCCTCCTGAGCGATGCGCGATCCCGGGTCCACGTCGGCGAAGATCGTCGGCTCGACGTAGTACCCGCGCGGCAGGTGCGCGGGCCGTCCGCCGCCGAGTACCAGTCGGGCGCCCTCTGCCCTGCCGGTCTCTATATAGTCGAGCACCCGCTGGCGCTGCCGCGCGCTGATCAGCGGGCCCATGAAAACGGTCGGGTCCGCCGGGTCGCCGTACGGGATCGCGCGGTACGCCTCGACCAGCTTCTCGATCATCTCCTCGTACACCGCGCGTTGCACGAGCAGCCGGGTGTTGATGGAGCAGCCCTGGCCGGCCTGGCTGAGCGCCTGGTAGGCCACCATCGTGGCGTTGGCCGCGACGTTGGCGTCGTCGCAGACGATCCAGGCCGACTTGCCGCCGAGCTCGAGGAAGACGCGCTTGACCGTGGCGGCGGCAGCGGCCATCAGGTGCCGCCCGACCGTAGTCGACCCGGTGAAGCTGATCAGGTCGACTCGCGGGTCCTCCGCGAGGATCTGGGCCACCGCGTTGTCGGACGTCGGCACCACGTTGAGCACGCCGGGTGGCAGGTCGGTCTCCTCGACGGCGAGGAACCCGAGCGCGGTCGCGTTCCAGGGCGTGTCGGGAGCGGGCTTGAGCACGACCGTGCAGCCGGCCGCCAGCGCGAAGGCGGTCTTCGCCAGGTTGACCTGCATCGGCGCGTTCCACGGCGTGATCGCCCCGACGACCCCCGCCGGTTCCCGGTGCAGCCACCGGCGGCTCCGTGTGCCCAGCGACTCGCCCACACCGAGCTCACGCACGTACTCGTAGCGCTCGGCGAGGTCGGCGGCATAGGCGAGGTTGTCGACGGCGCGGTCGAACAGCGCCGTCGACAAGCTCACCTCGGTCGCGCCGACCTCGGCGCGCGTGGTCGCCCGCAGCCGGGGCGCGTGCCGCAGCAGCGCCGCGTGCAGTTGCCGCAGGCAGGCGGCGCGGAACGCGGGATCCCCGGCCCAGCTCCCGTCGTCGAAGGCGGACCGGGCTGCGCCGATCGCCGCAGACATGTCCTCGGCCGTCGCGTCAGCCGCGACGCCGATGACCTCCTCGGTCGCCGGGTTGATGTTGACGTAGGTGCGTGCGCCGGTCGCCTGGCGAAGCTGCCCGCCGATCAGCATCCGCTCCTCGGCGAAGAGGCCGGCGGAGAAGGCCGTTGGTGTGGACATGTGAAGACTCCTCTTGGCCGTGCGGACCCTTCGGGGCCCGGGATCTGCCACCGCAGGCCGCGGCGCCGTTCAGGCGGTTCACGACGAGGCCGCGGGTTCGTTCAGGGTCCTCAGTGCCCGAGGCAGCGTGGGCTGGTGGTTGGTGGCGCCGCCGTCGACGGTGAGCTGGGTGCCCGTCACGTACTTGGACTCGTCGGACGCGAGGTAGACCGCGGCGGCGGCAACGTCGGCCGGTTCCCCGAGCCGGGGCAGCACCAGTTGGCCGCGAATCACGCGCATGTACTCCTCATCGGCCAGCAGCTTCCGCATGCTCACCGAATCGGTGTAGATGAATCCGACGATGATCGCGTTGGCCCGGATGTCCTCCGCGCCGTAGTCGACGGCGAGCTGCCGGGTCAGCGCGTTGATCGCCCCTTTGGACGCTTGGTAGGCGGGACGGGTCCGCAGTGACCGGATGCTCGATGAGGCCGAAATATTGACAATAGAGCCGCCCCCGGCCGCCCTCATCTGCGGGATCGCGTACTTAGTGGCCCACATCGCCCCGTACAGCGCGGTGCGGACGACGCGGTCCCAGTCCTCGTTACTGATCTCGTCGACGTGGCTGTCGGCGCCGCTGCCGGTGACGTCGGTGGCCGCCGCGCTGTTCACCAGGACAGTGAGCCCGGTGTACGCGGCGACGGTCGCCGCGACCGCGTCCGCAACGTCCTGCTCCACATTGTTGTCCGCCCTGATGTAAGTCACCTTCGCGCCGGCCGCCCGCAGCCGCTTCTCCAGCGCGGCGCCTGTGGACGCGGTACGGCCGGTGAACGCCACCGACGCCCCTTCCCTGGCGAACATCTCCACTATCCCGGCACCGATCCCCGACGTCCCTCCGGTGACCAGGGCCACCTTGCCCGCCAGTCTCATCGCTGCTCCTTCCGCCGTCCGCCGTCCGCTTCGGAGACGGTGACTCCCAGGTTGTCCACCAGCGGCGTGTCACCGAAGGTCGCCGACGCGAGCAGCCGCACCTGACCGCTGAGCGTGTCGAGCGGGCGGAGCGTGTCGGCCTCGACGGCGGTGACGTAGTTGGGCACCGAGACCCGCCGCAGCCGTTCCCGGATCGCTTCGGTGACCGTCCTCGCGTCCCGTTCACCGTCCTGTATCGCCTCGGCCGCTTCAGCCAGCGCCCGGTACAGCTCCGGGGCGGCCTCGCGTTCGGCCGGACTGAGGCGGGCGTTCCGGCTGGAGACCGCCAGGCCGTCCCGCTCACGGACCGTGGGGCTGGCCAGAATCCGGGACGGCAACAGCAGGTCCTCGGCCATCCGCTGGAACATCACGAGCTGCGGCCAGTCCTTCTCGCCGAACACCATGGTGCATGGCCCGGCGATGTTCAGCAGCGTCAGGACCATCGTGACCACGATGGTCATGTGCTCCCCCTCCGGCATCCCGTTGAGGTGCACCGCCATCTCCTTCATCTCGACGCGGCTGACCGGAGGCCGGCGGTAAAGGTCGTCCTCCTTCGACACGTAGAGCAGGTCGACGCCGGCCTCCTCGAACAGCTTCGCGTCCCGGTCGAGATCTCGGACGTAGTGCTGGACGATCCCGCCAGCGAATCCGGCGTTGAGCGAGCCGTTCCAGAACACCGCGACGACGTCGCATTCCAGCCGGGCCGTGTGGGCCAGCGACAGGTGTCCCGCGTGGGTGCCGCCGCTGGTGCCGACCACGCCGATCGACCGGCCCGCGGCGCGGTGCACGTCGAGCAGCTCGCGGACCTCGGCACGCCTCTCCGAGACGATCATCAGCCGCGCCCCGGAGCGAGGGTGGCAGCGCGCGGGGCGGGCAGGTCGAGCACCGTCCGGAAGCCCGGCGCGGCCTCGACCAGCCGCGGGATGAAGTTCACGGCCCTGGCCGCGTTCAGCGCCGCCACCGGGTCCATCACGTCGCCGTCACGGTCGTGCGGCAGGTCCTGGTCATGCGGCAGGCTGAACTCGCAGGCGACATTCGGGACGCCGGTGATCTCGACCCGCCAGTTGGGCTCATCGGCGGACTCCCGCCAACCCGGCCCCAGCCCCAGCCGGACCGTCTGTTCGACGACCAGCTCATAGAACGGGTTGTCACCGCTGTACGCGAGATGGGTCCAGCGCACGCCCGCCACCGTGCCCTTCCGGATCCTCAGTCCGCTGGGCGACAACACCATCTCCTCCGGCGCGACCGCGTACTCCTTGCCCGTCAGCCGGACGTCGGTCACCTCCAGGCCCAGCCCGGCGCTGACCAGTAGCGCCGACTGGCGGGCCGCTCCCATCCAGCCCGCGTCGATCAGGGAGGAGGCCGCGCCCGGCCCCGGCTCCTCGCCCATACCGAGTACACCAAGCTGCGCCGCCGAGGGGTAGTGCGGGTTGTGGTCGCGCTGATGCGCCCGGACCCGGCTCACCCGGGCCGTGTAGCCCGACACGAACATCGGCAGCACATCGCTGATCAGGCCCGGGACGTTGCCCCCGGCCACGAAGCTGGAACCGCCCGCCTCGCAGGCCGCGACGATCTCGTCGTGCTCCGGCTGACCGGGCAGCCACCAACCGCCGATGCTGGAGTAGGCATTCGTGCCGGCGGCCAGGAACCGGGCGACGATCTGTGGCTCCCAGGTCAGGCCGAGCCACAGCGCGACCTCCGCCCGCAGGGCGACGAGAGCGTCGACGTCCCGGGTGGCCGCGAGGCCCAGCGGTTCGATGCCCGCGAGCTCCCCCGCGTCCTGCCCGTCTTTCTCGGCATGGTGAACGAGGACTCCGACGACCTGGAACCCGGGGTCGGCGGCCAGCAGGCGGATCACCTGCTTCCCGACCCCACCCGTGTAGCAGACAACGACACGTATGGCCACCCGATGACCCCTTTCCTTCAGCCGGTTCCTCTGCCGGTCGCCGATCATGACCGGAACTGGTGGGCGCCGCGGACCAGGGGCAGCCCGGTCCAGTTCACGATCCCCGGAGGCGCGGCGCACACTATCGGGATCGCGTTGACCGCCGGCATGGCCGTGGTCACCGTGCCGTCCAGGTGTTCGCCCTGGGGCTCCAGCCGGACCCGCACACCGGGGACGCCGTCGAGCTCGATCACATAGCCGTGGGTGACCGGCCAGTTCGGGGTCATGTCCTCGCCCAGCTTTCACACGAAGCTGCACTCAATCAGCGAGCGCCCGTCCCTGTCGCCCGACACGGTGCCCTTGAAGCCGGCGATGCGCCCCTTCTTCACGGTCATGAAACCGAAGTCGGTGTCCTGGTTGGCGGTGGCGAACTTTACCCGGAACCCGACGCGGTCAATCCGCACGCCCAGCGCCGTGGCCAGCACCGGGATCTGATCCTTGAACGAGCCACACGACGCCTCGCACGCCTGTGCGGCAGCCGGGTCGCCGGGATCGAGGTCGAAGCCCTGGGCCCGGAACATCTGCTCGTTGGCGTAGCCGTGGATGTCCAGCGATTCCAGGATCGAGAGGCGCTCGATCCGGCTGCACATCGCGCTGGCGGCCACGGCGACCATCGGTGCGTGGCCGGGGTAGATGCCGGAGGCGTAGAGCGACGAGCTGCCCCGGAGGCAGGCGTCGCGCAGGCGGTGCGTGGCCTCCTCGCCGTAGCCGAAGCCGGCCATCATGTACATCGTCGACACGACGTTGGCGCCGGACTCCAGAATCCGCTCGAGGTGGTCGAAGTTCGGCCGGTACGCCATGTACGAGACGCAGTCCGCTTCGAGTGCGAGCAGCGCCTCGACGTCGTCGGTGGCGGTGACGCCGATCGGCTCGACGCCGCACAGCTCCCCGACGTCACGGCCGACCTTGTCGGCCGAGTAGGCGTAACAGCCGACCAGGTCCAGCACCGGGTGGCCGATCATGCCCCGGACCGCGGCGCTGCCTGTTTTTCCGGTCGTCCACTGGACGACCCTGAGCCGTCGGCTCACCGGGCGATCCGGTCGGGGCGGCGGGTGGACGTCTCCTGGAGCGCCCGCCACACCTGCGTCGCCTCGCCGCGGGGCAGCGCGAAGCACCGCCGTGACACGAACTCGTCGTCGGGGTGGGCGTAGGTCACCGGTCCCTTGCCCAGGCCGTCATACGATGCGGTCGCCACCTCCTCCGGTGTGCTCGGCCGCATGAGCCGCGAGCGGGCCCGGTCGAGCGGGTCGTCGGTGTCGGTGCGGTTGCACAGCTCGGGGTCGAGCGTCTCCTTGAACGAGTTGTAGTTCAAGGACGACGTGGCGCCGACGAAGACGCTGACGGCGTCCACACCGGCGTCGGCCAGCTCAGTCCACAGGGACTCGGTGAGAATCCACTGGAACGCCTTGCCCGCGTTATAGGTGCTGAAGTTCACCGCCCCCTGCGTGCCGCCCATCGAGCTGATCATCACGACGCCGCCCCGGCCACGGGCGACCAGCCGGTTGCCGAAGTGGTGGCAGAGGATCACCGGCGCGCGGCAGTTCACGTCGACGCTCAGCAGGTGCAGGCTGAGGTCGCCCTCGACGAAGCGGCTGTTCGGGCCGACCGCGGCGTTGTAGACGAACAGGCCGACCTCGAGGTCGTCCGTCGCGTCGGCCACGACGTCACCGATGCCGGGCGACGCCAGGTCGGCCGCAATGGTCCGCACCTCCACGCCGTGCCGCCTGGCGACCTCGGCCGCGGTGGCCTCAAGCTGCTCCTTGCCGCGGGCCAGCAGTACCACGTTCAGGCCGCGGCGGGCCGCCTCGTGAGACAGCGCGGCGCCGATCCCCATCGACGCGCCCGCCACCACCGCCCAGGGCCCGTAACGGGCCTGGAAGTCGTTCGCCCTCATCGTTCTGCACGCCTCTCGCCGTTGAAAACATCTACATGATATAAAGCGAGGGGTGTTCCGAGACAAGAAAGTGGCGATCATTTCAGGTGTCGGCCCGGGGATGGGCCGCAGCATCGCGCTGGGCTTCGCCCGGCACGGCGTCGACGTCGCCCTGGCCGCCCGGCAGTCGGCCCGCGTCGAGGCCGTTGCCGAAGAAGTGCGCCAGGCGGGGCGCGACCCCCTGGTGGTGCCCACAGACATCACCGACCCGGCCGCCTGTCGGGAGCTGGTCGGAGCCGCGGTGGACCGCTTCGGCAGCGTCGACATCCTGGTCCAGAACGCTCACCACGAGGGCGACTGGACCGCGGTCGCCGAAGCCCGCGCCGAGAGCTGGCAGGCGATCTTCGACGTCAACCTCTACGGTTCTCTGCACCTCGTCCAGGCTGCGGTCCCGGCGATGCGTGAACGGCGCGGCGGGGCGATCGTGCTGGTGAATAGCGGTGCGGTGCTGTCGAATCCCCCGAACCTCGGCGCCTACACCGCGTCGAAGGCGGCGCTCGCCGCGATGGCGCGCACCCTGGCGGTCGAGGTCGGACAGTGGGGCATCCGCGTCAACGGCGTGTTCCTGGGCGGGATCATGGGAGACAACATCCGCCTCGCCGCCGAGCACCAGTCGGCGGCCGAGGGCATCACCGTCGACGAGTGGTTCGAGCGGCGGAACGCCACGCTCCCGCTCCGTCGCATGCCTACCCCCGACGAGTGCGCCGGCGCCGTTCTGTTCCTGTGCTCCGACCTGGCCTCCGCTGTCACCGGCCAGCACCTGAGCGTCAACGGCGGGCAGTGGACGACGTGAGCCTCTGGTGCCGGGACCTGGGCAGCCGACCACGATGCGCGTACGCCGGCGTAGGCCAACCGACCGCGACGGCTTCGCCTGCCGCGGTGGACACCATCGCAATCCTCTAGCTGTTTGGAGTGAGTATGCGGGCTGCGGAGACGACGGGGCCGCTGCGGGTCATCCAGTGGGCGACGGGCAGCATCGGGCAGATCGCGATCCGGCACATGGTCGAGAACCCGGCCTTCGAGGTGGTCGGCTGCTACGTGACGTCGGAGGAGAAGGAAGGCCGGGACATCGGCGAGCTGGCCGGGATCGAGCCGGTCGGTGTGGCCGCGACCAGGGACGCCGCCGAGCTCCTGGTCCTGGACGCCGACTGCGTCAACTACGCGCCGCTGTACGTCGACCTCGACGAGATCGTCCGTATCCTCCGAAGCGGCAAGAACCTGGTCACGCCCTCCGGCTTCACGTTCCCGGCCGCGCTCGACGCCGCCGCGCGGGACCGGCTCGAAGCGGCCTGCCAGGAAGGCGGCGTTTCGCTGTTCGGCACCGGGATACACCCCGGGTTCGCCGGCGACCTGCTGCCCCTGACCTTCGCCCGGCTTGCCTCACGCATCGACGAACTCGTAGTACAAGAGGTCGGCGACTTCCGCAACCACCCGTCCGCGGCCATGATGCTCGACGGCCTCGGCTTCGGCCGCGCCCCCGACGACCTGAAGGCCGACCCGCCGCAGATGTTCGCCACCATGGGCCGAACGTTCAAGGAATCGATTCACCTGCTCGCCGCCGGCTTGGACATCGAGGTCGAGGACTACGACTTCGCGTGGGACACAGCAGTAGCCGTTCGCGACATCACCGTGCGGGCCGGTTCGATCAGCAAGGGCCACGTCGCCGGGATGCGCCTGGAATGGCGCGTCTGGAACAGCGGCAAGCCGGTCCTGATCTTCCGGTCCTATTGGCGCATGGACGACACCACCGACCCCGACTGGGGGTACCAGGACGCCAAATACGCCCTGTACTTCACCGGGCTGCCCTCATTCCGGGTCAGCTACGAACCGACCGAACCCGGACCCAACGGCGACATCGGCTACTGGGGCCGGATCTGGACCGCCATGGCCGCAGTCAACGCCATCCCCACCATCGTCGCCGCACCACCCGGCATCCGAACCCACCTCGACCTGCCCGTGACCCAACCACCACACCTCCACCGCCCCTGACCAACGTTCGGTACACGCTCACTTTGCCGGCTGGAGGCTGAGGAGCTCGTACATGTTGGCCGAGACGATCCGCTGGACGGCGGACGGCTCGAGCGGGGGCATCTCGTCGATCCAGGACAGCGGCTCTTCCAGGCCCTCGGCGTGCGGGTAGTCCGAGCCGAAGCACACCCGGTCCGCGCCGATGAGGCCGATCAGGCCCTCGAGGGACTCCTCCCAGAACGGGTTGACCCAGACGCCGCGCTTGAAGGTCTCCACCGGGTGCTCCGGGAACTCCCTCGGCATCTTCCGGTAGGTCAGCTCCAGGTGGTGCAGCAGGCTCGGCACCCAGTCGCCGCCGTTCTCGACGCTGATCAGCTGCACGCCGGGAAACCGGCGGAGCATCCCGTGGCAGACCGCCGAGGCCAGCGTGTCGTGGATGGCGCGGGCACCGCCGTCGAGGACGGACGCGAACGCCTGAGGCCGGAACCCCAGCATCTCGCCGCCCCGGCCCTCCCAGGCGTTGACGTAGTCCTGGTACCCGCTGTCGGACTGGTGGAGCGCGACGACGAGGCCGGCCTCCTGGACCCGTGCCCAGAACGGGTCGAACTCGGGAAGGAACGGCGACCGCGCGCCGCGCAGCCCGCTGGCCGGCGCCGGGCGCATCAGCACCACCTTCGCGCCGCGGCCGATGATCCGCTCCAGTTCCGCGAGGCCCTCATCCAGGAGGCCGGGGTTCACCACCGGCGTGGCGAAGATGCGGCCCCGGTAGTCGTAGCTCCACTCGTCGTAGAGCCACTCGTTGAACGCCCGGACCGCCACCTGGGTGAGGTCGGGGTCGTCTTTCAGCCGCTCCTCGACCAGGCTGAAGAGCGTCGGGAACATCAGGCACGCGCCGATCCCCTGCTCGTCGAGCAGCTTCAGCCGGGCGGCCGGCTCCCGGAAGGCAGGGATGGACTTCATCGGGGTGCCGGTCAGCTCGCGGAGTGTCTTGCCGTCGGGGTTGTCGCCCTTGAAGAACGGCATGTACGCGCCGGGGCGGGCGACGACCTGGAAGGTTGGGTTCGGGATGAACTCTGTGAGCCGGTCCCGGACCAGCAGCTTCTTGCGGCCCTTGAGTTCCACGAGGCGGAAGAGATCCTTGTGGGCGGCAGGCAAGTGCCGGGTGAGCGCATCCTCTGTCTCGTAGAGGTGGTTGTCGGCGTCGAAGATCGGGAAGTCAAAACGGGACATGGGCCCTCTTATCGTGCGGATCGCCCGTTGCGGGGTGCAGCCGGAACACCGTAGATTATAGATCTAGATGTTTCTAACTGGCGAGGGGCTGATGGAGGCTGCTGGCGACCCGGTGCTGACCACCGTCGAGGACGGCGTGCTGCGCATCGTCCTGAACCGGCCCGAGCGGCGGAACTCGCTGGATGTCGCCGCGGTCCGCATGGTCGTCGCCGCGCTGGAGGCGGCGGCCACCGACGACGCGCTCCGGGTGATCGTGCTGGAGGGTGCGGGGGAGAACTTCTGCTCAGGGGCGGACTGGGTGGCGTCGAACTCGGCCGGCCCGCCGGGGCCGTCCGGCTCGGCGGGCGGCTCACAGCCTGAGGTGGAGGGTCAGCGGCCGCGGCCGGCCTGGGAGCGGCCGCGGGCGGGGAGCCTGCAGCGGCGGACGCCGTTGCAGGCGCACCGGATCATCCAGTTGCTGCTGGACATCCAACTGCCGGTGGTCGCCGTCATCCGGGGCTGGACAGCCGGGCTCGGCTTCCAACTGGCCCTGGCCGCCGACTTCGCCGTCGCGGCCGACACGGCCCGGTTCTGGGAGCCGTTCATCGAGCGAGGCTTCAGTCCGGACAGCGGGTCGACCTGGCTGCTGCCCCGCCTCGTCGGACTGGCCCGGGCCCGGGAGCTGCTGCTGCTCGGGCGGACGCTCACCGGCGCCGAGGCAGCTTCGTGGGGGCTGATCCACGCCAGCGTTCCCCCGCAGGAGGTCGATCCAGAGGCGGCGAAGCTCATCGAGCGGCTCGCTGCCGGGCCGACCGTCGCACTCGGGCTCGCGAAGTGGTGTCTCAGCCGCAACCTGGAGGAGTCGCTGACGCACGCGATGGACAACGAGTCGCTGGCGCTGGAGCTCAGCTCGCGGACGGCCGACTTCCGCGAGGGCCTGGCCGCCTTTGCCGAGCGGCGGCCCGCCCGCTTCACCGGCCGTTAGGCTCCTGTGGCCTGGCACCGTCGGCGGGCCCCAGGGAGGCTCGCGGCGCGACCCTCACGCGTCGGGCTCGGGGATCTCGAAGTGCTGGTCGCGCAGCTTGAACGCCTTCCTGACGCCATGCTCGGCCCGCGCCTTGACGAAGTTGAACTCGCTGTCCTCGAACCGCAGGTTGGTGCCGAAGGCATGGATGAGGTAGCTCGTGACCTCCTCGCCCTGATAGCCCTGCAGCTGCTCGACCAGCCGGAACGCTTCCTTGGCGATCACGATGCCGTCGGCCGGCATGCGGGCGACCTTCTGGGCGTACCACTCGGCGCGGCTAGCGACGTCGGCGTCGTCGAGGACCTCGGTGAAGATCCCGAGGTGCGCCAGGTCGCCGGCCGGCACGCAGTCGCCGGTGAGCAGCAGGCGGCGGGTGAGGACCGGGCCGAGGCGGTGGAAGAAGAGGTGGAGCGAGCCGAGCGCCGGGCCGAGGAAGCGGGTGGCCGGCATGCCGAGGAGCGCGTCGCGCGCCACGACCGCGATGTCCGCCATGAGGGCCAGTTCGAAGCCGCCGCCGAGTGCGCAGCCGCGGACCTCGGCGACCGTCGCCTTCGGGTACCCGAGGAAGTCGTGGTAGAAGCTGAACGCTTCCCGGTCTACCGCGAGCCGGCGGCGCTGGCTTGGCCGCCGCCGAGTCGCGTCGCGCCGCTCATGGCCGTTGCTTCCCGCACGGTCGGCTTCGCCCTCGCTGCCGTCCCCGTACCACGCGTATGCGTTGCGCATGTCCGCGCCCGAGCTGAACACGCCATCGGCCCCGCGCAGCAGGATCACCTTGATGTCGTCGTCGACTGCGAGATCGTCGAGGAAGGCGGCAAGCTGGCCGCGCATCGCCGCGTCGTAGGAGTTCCGCCGCTCGGGGTTGTTGAGGGTGATGCGGGCGATCCCCGTCTCGGCATCCCGCTCCATGAGCACCCGGCCGTCAGCCAACCTCGATCAATCCCCTCTGCGTGGCGGTTCCCCGTGCCGATGAGACCATGCTATACCTTTAAATGTTTTCCACCAAGGCTTCATGAGGATATCAACCGGGCAGGGAAACGGCGGAGGTGGCCTACGTGACGCACGATTTCCGGACGATCCGCTACGAGGTCACGCCGGACCGGGTCGCGACGATCACGCTGAACCGGCCAGAGTCGCTGAACGCCTTCGACCGCCAGATGTGCGAGGAGATGCGCGATGCGTGGCGGCGCGTGAAGAACGACCCGGCGGTCCATACGGTCGTGCTGCGCGCCGCCGGGGACCGGGCGTTCTGTGCCGGGCTCGACGTCAAGAAGCCCTACGGGCAGCCCGACGACGTCTGGAATCACGAGGATCCCGGCGAGCTGCTCAGCCCCAAGTGGCAGAAGGTCTGGAAGCCAGTCGTCTGCGCCGTGCACGGCATCTGCACGGCAGGGGCGTTCTACTTCCTGAACGAGGCCGACATCGTCATCTGCTCGACCGACGCGACGTTCTTCGACTCGCACGTCTCGGCGGGCATGGTGTCGGCCCTGGAGCCGGTCGGCCTGATGCGCAAGGTAGGCCTCGCGCAGACGCTGCGGATCGCCCTGGCGGGCAACGACGAGCGCGTCATGGCTGACACGGCCCTGCAGATTGGCCTGGTGACCGAGGTGGTCGACCGGGAGCGGCTCTGGGACCGGGCGCACGAGATCGCGGCCGGGATCGCCGAGAAGCCGGCCGCCGCCACCCAAGGCACCGTGCGGGCGATCTGGGAATCGCTCGACCGGCCCTATCGCGCGGCGATGGAGCAGGGGCTGCTCTACACGCGGCTGGGCAACCCGCTCGGCACGGCCGAGGTGGCCGGCCGCGAGCGCCCGTCCAGGAAGCCGAGGCTGCGGTAGTGCCCGGCGAGCCGGCCGCGCTGAGCGCCCGCCTGGCGCAGATGCTCGCGCTGGACCCGGACGTGCCCGTCATCGAGTTCCGCGGGGCCTGGCGCACCTGGGGACAGCTCGCCGCCACCGCGGAAGCGGTACGCGGCCACGTTCCCGAGCCCGGAATCCGCGTGGGGGTCCTGCTGCGCAACCAGCCGGCGCACGTCGGCCTCCTCGCCGGCCTGCTGCTGGCCGGGGCCTGCGTGGTCACGATCGACCCCGGCCGTGGCGAGGACCGGGTCCGCGCCGACGTCGTCGGCCTGGGCGTGCCCGTCCTGGCGGGATCTCCGGCCGACCTCGCCGCCTTCGCCCCGCGGGACGCAGACGGCACGAACGCCACGGAGGGCACCGCGCCCCTCCTGCTCGCCGCTACTGACCTGGGCGAGTCAGTGACCGCGTCCGGCAAGCCCCCGTCCGGGCCACTGCTGGCCGGCCTGCCCGACTCCGCGGTCAGTCGCTGCGGCGTGGCGGTCGAGATGCTCACCAGTGGAACCACCGGCCCGCCCAAGCGCGTCCCGCTGGGCTACGAGATGATCACCCGCGTTCTGCTGGGGGCAAAGTACTACGAGGGCAACCACGACCAGACTCCCCGCCTGCGGTCGGGGGCCGCGATCGTCAACGCACCGCTGGTGCACCTGGGCGGGCTGTTCCGGGTGCTGCAGTGCCTCAACGACGGCCGGTCCTTCTGCCTGCAGGAGCGGTTCACCGTCGAGGACTGGGCGGACGCCGTCCGCCGGCACCGGCCACGCACGGCCAGCCTCGTCCCGGCCGCCCTGCGGATGGTGCTCGACGCCGACCTTGACCCGGACGACCTGCGCAGCATCCGCTCGGTGGTCTCGGGAACCGCGCCGCTGGCGCCGGAGACAGCCGACGCGTTCCAGGTCAAGTACGGGATTCCCGTGCTGGTCTCGTACGCGGCCACCGAGTTCGGCGGCGGCGTCGCCGGCTGGAACCTGGCCGACCATCAGCGGTTCTGGGCGGCCAAGCGCGGCAGCGTGGGCCGCGCGCACCCGGGCTGCGAGCTGCGCGTCGTCGACGCCGGCAGCGGCGAGCTGCTCCCGCCGGGTGCCGAGGGCCTCCTGGAAGTCAAGGCGCACCAGTTCGACAGTGACGGGTGGGTGCGGACCACTGACCTGGCCCGCATCGACGAGGACGGGTTCGTGTGGATCGTCGGCCGCGCCGACCAGGTCATCATCCGGGGCGGTTTCAAGGTGCATCCGGACCCCGTGCGGGTGGTGCTGGAGCGAGACCCGCGGGTCCTCGCCGCGGCGGTCGTCGGCCACGACGACCCGCGGCTGAGCCAGGTACCGGTCGCCGCCGTGGAGCTGCGGCCTGGGGCCGGCCCCGTGACGGCCGACGAACTGCGGGACGGCGCGTCCCGGCTGCTCGCCCGCTATGAGGTGCCGGCGCAGATCCGCGTCATCGACGCGCTGCCGCGGACGCCGTCCGGCAAGGTCGACCTCATGGCCGTCCGGGGACTGTTCGCCACCCCCTAGGATCTAAAATCAAGCCCACCATCCCGAACGAGCGGTGGTGCTCGTCCAGCCTCAATGCGACGTGGCAGTGGCCGATGGTGCCCGCGACCGGGTGCCGGATCGCGCACGTCGGCGGACCGTCTAGAATACCTTTAGATCAATTTGTTCGGACGGGGCCGTGGCGGCCTCGCTCCCGCTGATGGGAAGGGCGATCAGGTGGTCGGTGCGAACGGTAGGACCGCGATGCGGGAGGTGCCGCAGCGCATAGCGGACGAGCTCCGGGCGCTCATCGTCAGCGGCGAGTTGTCCGATGGGGAGTCGCTCGGCCGGGAGCCCGACCTCGTCGAGCGGTTCGGCGTATCCCGCCCGTCGCTGCGGGAGGCGCTGCGCATCCTCGAGGCCGAGGGCCTGATCACGGTGCAGCGCGGCGTGCGCGGCGGCGTGGTTGCCCACGAGCCCGACCAGCGCATGACGGCCAGGACCGCGGCCCTGGTGCTGCGGGCGCGCAACGTCTCCCTGGCCGACGTGTTCGAGGCCCGGTCCCTGCTGGAGCCGGTGGCCGCGCGGAAGATCGCGTCCATGCCGGCGCGCGCGCGCCGGGCCATCGCCGCCGAGCTCGGCGCCCTCATCGACGCCGAGGATGAGGCGATCCGGGACCCGGAGGCGTTCGCCGTGGCGAACACCCGGTTCCACGAACGGCTCGTGGCGGAGGCCGGCAACCAGACGCTGGGCATCGTCATCGAGATGCTCAACGAGATCGTGACCCGCGCCGTCACCGCGGTGAGCAAGGCTGGAGACGTTACCGGGTCGCTGTCCATCCGGCAACGGGGCATCCGGTCGCAGCGGCGGCTCCTGGCCCTGATGGAGGAGGGGGTTGCCGCCGCCGCCGAGGAGCACTGGCGGGCCCACATGGCGGTCGTCGCCAAGGTCATGCTCGGCCAAGAAGCCTCGACCGTCGTCGACCTGCTCCACCACTACGGCTGAGCCTCCCGGGTCCATCCCGGGCATGCCGTGCGCCCGTTGCGAGGTCGCATGCCCGACATCTAGTCTTAACATATAGATGTATTGTCGGCGGTGCGGGAGGCCTGTGGCGTGGATTTCGAGACGATCGGGTACAGCGTGGAGGACCGGGTCGCGACGATTGCCTTCAACCGGCCGGACCAGCTGAACGCCATCAACCTGCGCATGAAGAACGAGCTGGGGCAGGCGTTCGCCGCCGCCGAGGCCGATGAAGACGTATGGCTGATCATCGTCACCGGCAACGGCCGCGCCTTCTGCGCCGGCGCCGACGTCAACGAGATCCCGGAGGACGGCGGCAACATCTACGAGGAGCCGTACCTGTCCACCTACGAGCAGTG
>Ga0070699_100001587_pt1 | contig 20754 bp, 15 predicted proteins | sample KBSK1503metaG_FD_65473 | JGI IMG/M metagenome (GOLD analysis project Ga0070699, IMG submission 65473) | Corn, switchgrass and miscanthus rhizosphere microbial communities from Kellogg Biological Station, Michigan, USA - KBS K1-50-3 metaG | ecosystem: Host-associated > Plants > Roots >...
ACCGCCGCCGGCGCTCTCGTAGCGGGCGAGGGTCCGTCCGAACTCCTCAACGGTCCGGCGGAAATCGAAAGGAGCCACCGGCGCGTTCGCAGCGCCCGCCACGGCGGCGAGGTAGATCTTGATGTCGGTCAGAAGGATGTCCCGGTCGGCGATCTCGAGCGTGTCCTCCTCGGTGTGCCACGCGATGTTGCCGCCGCATCCGCCCACGACGTAATACCCCTTCTCCTGCCGGAGCCCGGGCGGCATCGTCGAGAGCAGCATGAAATACGACGAGAGCCCGATGTTGTTGAAGGAGTAGTCGCCCGCCTGGTGGGGGCGCTCTCCCTTGGACTCCTTGCCGGTAATTCCGCGAATCACCGATTGAGCCCACTCCGCCGTCTCCGACATCCAGGAGATGTCGATGTATTCCGTGGCCCAGCGGCACCCGGGTGAGTCGCAGTTGACCTGGGCGATGCAATGCTCGTAGAGGTCGATGGCGTAGTGATCCGCGAACCAGGTGCTGCCGGCATACCGGCCGGTGGAGTGCCCCGGCCACCAGGCGATGCGCACCGATCGCTTGAGTGACGCCCGGTGTTTCCAGAGGACGCGGGCAATCTCGAGCAGCGTCGCGTTGCCGACCGCGTTGTCACCCACGCCGACATCCCACGAGTCGTAGTGCCCGTGCAGAAGCACAAAGGACTCGGGTTCCTCGGTGCCGGGGATGGTCACCACCGGGATCGGGGAGGCATACCAGCCCTCTTCGAGATCGGCGGTGATGGTCGCAGAGCCTCCTGCCCGGGCTTTGTCGATCAGGGCGAGTCCGTCCTCGTGGCTCACCGAGACGACGACGAACGCGGGCTTCCGGGGCAGGTCCCGGAGATCCGGAGTTCCCCAGACCGTGCTGCAGATTCCCCAGTGCGGGTTCTTCCCGGGATGCACGGCAATGAGGCCAAGTGCTCCGCGCTCTTCGAAGTGGCGGGCCATCGATGACATGCCGAATCCGTGTGCCAGCACGAGCTTGCCGCGAAGGTCGCTGCTGGTATCCCCGACCGAGGGGCCGGTAATGACCTGGTCGGTGTTGGGATCGAACGCGGTGGCGACGTAGGCGAGCGGCGCCGTGAGCCCGTCCGGAACCGATCGGCTCATCGCCAGCGGTTTGGCACGGAAGGACTTCCCCTCGACCTCTACCCGCGCCTTCCCCGGCAAGCTCAGATAGATCTCCGGCTCGTGCACGGTGACCGGGACGCCGAGTGCACCGAGCCTGGCGATGATCTGCCCGGCGGCGGCACGCACGTCGTCGGGATGCTCCCGCTTCAGGGTGGAGAAGGACTCGATGAGCGCCCAGGGAACGTCCAGGGAGACGTCGCTGAGGAGCGGAGCGAGCTCGGAGAGCAAGTCGGAGGAATCCGTGATCACTTTGGGGGCCTGACGGGGGGAACGGAGCGGGAGGGATTCGAACCCTCGATAGAGGTTGACCCCCTATGCCGGTTTAGCAAACCGGTGCCTTAAGCCTCTCGGCCACCACTCCAGCAACGCGGCGTGTGCTCCACCGCGGGTTGTGAAATTGCCATCGCGCCACGACTTATGCAACCGCTTTCTCTCTCACAATGCGGGAGCCGACTGCTGGTCCCCGCCGATCGGCTCCACCTAAGCGATTCTCCCACGCCGTGTTCCACAACGCCTGTCGGTTGTCGTCATGTGGTGTGAATCGTGCTGAGAGCACCTCCGGTAAGTCGAACAATCGGATGCAGTTGCGTGCACGGACGCCGGTGTGGATATCCCGGAACACACGGTTCCGGGATTTGTGGAATTCCTCTTATCAGCCCATGAAATGAAAGTTGTCCCGCGGATCCTGCTCGGCCTCATGATCGGGACCGGTTGCCGGCTCGAGTCCCACTTGGCCGGCCTGGATCCGGACCCGAACGCGATCGTGGCCATCGGGATCGCTCCTGCTGCGGTCGACCTCGCGCCGGCGGACACGGTGCGATTCAGAGCGGTCGCGCTCCGCGCGCGGGGGGACAGTGTCGCGGTGTCCGACGTGAGCTTCGAGGCGACCGGCGGAGCGGTGGACGGGACAGGGCTCTACCGGGCCGGTCCGGTTGGTGATTATGAGGTGCGGGCCCACCGCGGGTCGGGGTCCGCCGAGCTGGGGGCTTTGGCTCGGGTCAAGGTGCGGCACCCGCCGCCGCCGCCTCCAGCGCCACCTCCTCCTCCGCCACCACCAGCACCACCACCGCCACCACCGCCGTCGGGACCGGTGGGCATCAACGCGGATCTGTCTCCGCGCCGGCTCTTTCCGGCCGACAACCCATGGAATCAGCCGATCGACACCGCCCAGATCGATCCGAGCTCCGACGCGATCATCACCAACATCGGCGTCAGCAAGGCGTTTCACCCCGATTTCGGAGCCAACTGGAACGGTGGTCCCTTCGGGATTCCCTACATCGTTGTCTCGGGGACCCAGCCCCCGGTACCCGTGACATTCGACTACTCCAGCGAGAGTGATCCGGGTCCGTATCCGATACCGGCCAACGCGCCGATCGAGGGGGGCGCGAGCTCGAGCGGTGACCGCCATGTGCTGATCGTCGACCGCGACGCGTGGAAACTGTATGAGCTCTTCGCTGCCTACCCCCAGGCCAATGGCTCCTGGCACGCCGGATCGGGTGCTGTCTTCGACCTCAGCTCCAACGCTCTGCGGCCGGCGGGATGGACCTCGGCCGATGCGGCGGGGCTACCGATCCTGGCGGGACTGGTTCGCTATGACGAGGTTGTGGCGGGTGAGATTGCCCACGCGCTCCGCTTCACGGTCAGCGTGACCCGGAGGGCCTACATCCCGCCGGCCCGGCACTGGGCCAGCAGCAACACCTCGACGCTCCGCCCGCCGATGGGGATGCGGGTTCGGCTCAAGAGCTCGTTCAACATCGCGGGGTATTCGGCGCGGGTGCAGGTGATCCTGCGGGCACTCAAGAAGTACGGCATGATCGTGGCCGACAACGGGAGCGACTGGTATCTCTCCGGCGTGGCGGACGCGCGCTGGAACGACGGAGAGCTCAACACGCTGAAGCAGCTGCGCGGCAGCGATTTCGAAGTGGTGCGGATGTCAGGGGTGGTGGTTCCGTAGCAAGGGGTCGAGATTTGAGTATGCGCCACTGGCCAACGCTCCTCTTCGTTTCCACTCTCTCGACGGCGTGCAGCCGTCATTCACCGCTGCTGGAGCCGACCCCCAAGGACCTGGCCTGGGTCGCTCCAGACAGCTTCGTCGTGGCGTTCGAGACCAGTCGTGGAGAGGTTCTGGTGTCGGCGCACCGCGACTGGTCTCCGCTGGGGGTCGACCGTCTCCATTTCCTGGTGACCCACGGCTACTACGATGGGGCCCGCTTCTTCCGAGTGGTGCCCGGCTTCGTGGTGCAGTGGGGGATCGCAGGCGATCCGGCGCTCTCCGCGGTGTGGGGCGAGCGGCGGCTGCCCGACGAGCCGGTCAAGCAGAGCAACACGCGCGGGCGGGTGTCCTATGCCCGGTCGGGGCCTAACACGCGGTCGGTGCAGCTCTACATCAACACCGGCACCAACCCCCGACTGGACACGACCAGCACGTTCGGCTTCCCGCCCATCGGTGAGGTCCGCTCCGGAATCCAGCTGGTAGACTCGATGTACGCCGAATACTCCTGCCGGCGCGGTAGCCAGGGCACCTGTCCATCACAGGACTCGATCGAGGTGAAGGGGAACGCATACCTGGAGCGAGTGTATCCGAAGCTCGACTACATCAAGCGGGCTCGTCTGGTGCGGGAGTGGAAACGGTAACGACGCCGGCGACGCGCAGAGCGGAGATCGGTTACGGGAGTGTTGAGTCGATGCAACAATGTTGCTCGATAAGGATCACTCCGGTGAGCCCAGCGCCACACTTTCACGTGGGCCATTCCACGATTCCCAGGTCAACCGGCATCGGTTGACGAAGTACTCTGACGGGTGCACTTCCGCACGGAGGAGGGAGTGGAGCATCTCGTGCCGCACCACCATTTCGTGATCCTGATACTTCCCCGCAATGACAATCCGGCTCGAGGCGCCCTCGGTTACCCACTCGCCCACTTTGCGGCCGTCGCTGGTCGGAAAGGTCTCAACTCCAGGAACCACATAGAACTCCAGGGTTGAGAAGCTTCCGGTTCTGCCGCTGCATTGCTCAGTCTTTGCGTGCCACTCGAGATAAACGGCCGGCGTGGCCATCAGCACGGCCCCTGGCGGCAGGGCAGTCTCGTTGGGGGCGAGTGATCCGCACGCCGAGGTAATGATCGGCAAGCAGACAGCCACTATGGAACGCGCGAGCGATCGATCTGGCACAGCACCCCCGGCCGAGTGTAGAGATTCTTGACTGTATGTGGGCCAGAGGTGTGCCAGGGCCAAATCGGCTCAAGTCGGACTACATCGGGCTCGGATTGGGCTTGGTCGGAGCCGGTGCTGCGGGCTTTGTCGCAGGTGCCGTAGTCTTGGGCTTCACGCGCGCCTTGGACGCCGTCACCTTGGGGGACGGTGGCAGCGGCGGCTTGCTGCTGGCCTTTCGTCGGATCACACCCTTGTCGACCGTCTTTCCCGTCATACTGATGGCCTGGTAGTACAGCTCGTCTCGATCCACCTCGATCAACATGAAGCTGCGGTCGGTCGCGAAGTTGGCTTCCACCAGGTCGCCGAGGTGGCTGTCACCCACTCGGAGCTTGGCGGAACCGCCGGCGACGAAGTAGTGGATACCCTTCTGCGCCTTGATGCGTTCGTAGATATGCTCGTGCCCGTTGAACACCACCTCCACGCCGTACTTCACGAAGATCGGCTCCAGGATCGATCGGAGCTCCTGCTCGGGTCCCCGCGCGGCGCTGGTGTACAGGGGGTGGTGAAAATAGGGGATCTTCCAGTCCGACCCCGACGCCGCGAGCTCTTTCTCCAGCCACTTGACCTGCTCAGGGTCCATGTAGTTGCTGTCCAGCACGAAGAACCGGACGTTGCCCTTTTTGAAGGTCCTGTACCGCTGTCCTCCCAGGTTGAAGGGCTTGTAAAACCGCTGATTGGGATCGTCGTGGTTTCCGAGCGCAGCGTTGAACTCCACACCGTCGTCGAGCAAGGGCTTGTACGGTACCTCGAATTTCTTGCGGTAGTCCTGCGGCCGATCGGCTCCGTACAGGTTGTCGCCCAGCATGATCGCGAAGGTGAACGGAAACTTTTTGTGGAAGTTGGCGATCTGGCTGGCGACGGCATACTGCTGCTTGTCGCCGGTGCCGGCGTCTCCGATGACCGCAAACCGAACCGAACCCTTGCGTTGGGGCAGCGTTACATCCTGCGCGAAGGCCGAGGCCGGAAGCCAGAGGGCCAGCGCTGCGAGGACGATGCGAGATAGTGGTTTCATGGAGTGGATTCCTACTCTACCCCCGGCACCGCGTTCGGCATGAAGTCGATGATGAGGTTGGCCTCAACATCGCGGATGATGAGATATCGGCCCACGATCCGGTACTCCAGCTGTTCGGGCAGGCGTGGCAGCATCGGCAACAGCGTCGCGGGGAAGGTCGCCAGCGGATAGGTGGTCGGATACAGCGTATCGATTCGGGGGACGAAGTCCGGAAGCTCTTCCTGGGCATCTCCGCGCGTCTCGATGACCTTGGGTGGGCGCCTGGTATACTCCTCCTTGATCAAGGTGGCGATAACGGTGGCCACCTCGGTCGTAAATATGTCCCCGGGTTTGGCGCCGGTCCGGGCCGCGATGATGGCGTTGGCGAGGCGGGCGGAGCGAGCGGTGATCTCGGCTGGCGTTCCGGTTGGGTCGAGCGGGCCCACCGAATCGGCCAGGCGATTGCGGAGCGTCACGAAGTCATCGATGCGCTTGGTGAACTCGGCGAACGCAGTCTCTGTGGGGTCGACCCGCTCCTCCTTCCCGCACCCGAGGGTCAGGCCGACCAGCAGCACCGCAACCGCCCACCGTATCCCTGCACCGCGTCGCTCGGAGAGTGACACGTGTCCCTCCTCGTCTCCATGAAACCAGCATGAGGGCGTCCGCGGGCCATAAGCAGTCCCGAGTCGAGCCCTGTTTGCTGGAGACGAGCCTCAGCGGATTCGTGACACGGTTGTGACGGCGTGGGTGAGATTCGAACTCACGAAGGAGTTTCCCCCTTGGCGGTTTTCAAGACCGCTGCCTTAAACCACTCGGCCACCACGCCAGGCAGGATCGAGTATCGGTCAAACTTAGCGGAACTGTCCGGCTTTCCGGATTTCCGAGTCCACCCGCCTGCTGATTGAGTCGGCCTGATCCGCGAGGGCGCTGTCTCCGTGCTCCCGCAAGGTGGCGGCCACTCCGCCGTAGATGATGGAGTAGAGCCGGAGGATCGACGCCGAGGGGGCATCGACCCAACCACGAGACCGCTCGCGAGCGGCGCTCTGCCAGCGATAGGATTCGAGCAGGGCCTTGGTCCGGGCGAGGTCCGCGTAGGCCATCGGTGTGAGAATGGTGTTGGGACCGGGCTCGAGTCGCTTGGGGGAGAGCTTGCGAGCCAGTCCCTGTGAGAGCATGTACTCGCTCAAGCCGAGGGTCCGATCGGGGTAATCGGCGGCGCTCCAGGCGAAGTAGATCGGGCGCTTGCCGATATTGTCGCGAATCAGGAGGACCGTGGCGAGGTCCTTCCGGTCGATAATCTCATTCCCGAACGAGATCACCACGTCGCCGAACGGGAATCCCTTGTCCTTGGGTACCCGGGAATACTCCGGCAGGCTGTCGAGCTCCGCCTCGCTCTGGACGAAGACCGGCGTCGTGGGCTTGGGCCACCCCACCGGTCCCGGTACACCCAGGGTCACGGCGGTCGTATCGGTCCGGGGCTTCCAGAGGTCGATCGAAGCGGCGGGATTGAATTCAGGGGTGGGTCGCCGGCGGATCTGGCGGAGATGCCACTCGGTGTTCATCAGCGACAGGTTGGCCAGCGTCACATCGGTTCGGATCCCTTCGACTTCCTGGGCGTACCACAGCGGGAAGGTGTCGTTGTCTCCCGCGGTGATGAGGATGGCGTAGGGCTCCACCGATTCGAGCAGGTCACGGGCAAAATCCCGCGCGACATATTCTCCGGCGCGACTCGCCGTAAGCCGGTTGCCGAACAGCGGCACGAGGGCCAGTCCGAGTACCGGGAGGGCCGCCCAGCGGGTGCGCAGGCTCTGCGCCGTGGCTTGCGCCAGGGCGCCGAGGCCAGCGGCGACGAGCGTGCCGAAGAAGGCGAAGGAGCAGATGAAGAAGTAGTCCCGTTCGCGCACCTCGCGGTCCAGCTCGGGACGGTCGGGGTAGATCGAGAAGCCGTACCGGAAATTGAGGTACCAGACCAGCGCGACCGTAAGCGTCAGCATCATGGCGAGAGCGGCGAACCCGGCGCGCCGGTCCTTCCGGAGCATGGACCACAGGCCGCTTACTCCAAGCACGGCGAAGAGGGCGGTGATTGTCGGGCGCAACGCCCCCCAGTCGCGGCTGAACTGCCAGCTGAAGTACTGCCAGTAGTTGGCGAATTGCGCCACGATGTCCGCTTGCCGCTGGGTGACCGGGGGCTTGCCGTATTGCACCCGGTTGAGCACGTCCATCAGCGCCTGGCTGAAGAACCCGACGGGCTCGCCCTCGTTGATCGGCGGGAACTGCCCCGCGCGGATCGGGAGAAAGATGTAATTCGGCGTGAGGCCGACGAGCACGGCGGCGATCCCCAGGTAGAGCAGGGGGTTCTTGCGGTCCTCGATCAGCGCCCAGACCAGGAGTCCGAGCAGCACGAGGCCACCCACCAGTATCGGCCCATCGGCGGGCGCCCTCTGAAGCAGCACGACGACCAGCTGACCGAGCTTGCCGGACACGCCCAGGAGCAGGAGCCAGCCCATGAGGGCGGCCCACGGCTTGAGCAGCACCCGCCAATCGGTCCACAGCACGTAGACACCAACCGCGGGAAGCGCGAGGACGCCCATCATGTGATTGGTACTGGACAGCGCGATGACGAACGCGATCAGGATAAGCCACCGATCCCGGTGCGACCCGGCCTCGTCGTCGCCCCAGTGCACCGCGAGCCAGGTCACCACCGCCATGGAGAGCATCGAGAGGGTATAGACCTTCTCGTTGACGGTCGACTGGTTCCACACCGTCCATGAAACCGCGCCGACCAGCACGCCGGCGAAGGCGGCGCCCAGCCGGAGAACCCGGTCGGTGGTGATGTTGCGCAACCAGCGCTCGGCCACCAGAAACCACAGCCCCGCGGACAGTGCGCTGGTGACCGCGGCGAACAGGTTGATTCGTACCGCGTAGGAGGCCGAGAGCGGCAGGAGCCCGAAGACGTGGGCCATCAGCACGAACAGCGGGTTACCCGGCGGGTGCGGGATCCCCAGCGTCTTGGCCGCCGCGATGTATTCGGAGGTGTCCCAGAAAGCCGTCGTCGGCGCCAGCGTGGCGATATACACGACGAGGATGACCACCCCGGTGAGGGCGGCCCAGCCGTAGGGTGGGGGAGTGCGCTGAGTGTCGGACATGGTCTCCTGGTTGGCTCCCCGCCTAGTGCCGGAACATACGCTTCCCGGTCAGCACCATCGCGATCCCGTATCGGTTCGCGGCGGCAATGACTTCCGGATCCCGGACCGAGCCGCCCGGCTGGATAATGGCCTTGATCCCGGCGCGGGCAGCCTCTTCGACGGCGTCGGGGAAGGGGAAGAACCCGTCGGACGCCAGCGCGGCGCCCTCGGTGCTGTGTTGCTGCTGCCTGGCCTTATGGATCGAAAAGAACACCGCGTCCACCCGGCTCATCTGCCCGGCGCCGATGCCGATCGCCTGCTCGTCGTGGGCCACCAGAATGGCGTTGGATTTGACCGCCGCGACGGCCGCCCACGCAAAGCGCAGATCGTTCCATTCTTCGGGGGATGGACCCCGCGTCGTCACGACCTTCCACCCCTCCTCGGAGGGATCGAAGGTGAAGCGGTCCTGCACCAGGAATCCGCCCCGCACGCTCTTCCAGTCGAGCGATCCGGCTGGAGTCCCGATCGGAAGCTCCACGACACGCAGGTTCTTCTTTTCGGCAAAGACGGACAGCGCGGCTTCCGGAATCGACGGCGCGGCGATCACCTCGACGAAAAGATCGCGCAGCGACTCGGCCATTTCGCGGTCGACCACGGTGTTGCAGGCGACCACTCCGCCGAACGAGGCCACCCGATCGGTCGATCGGGCCTTGTTGAGCGCCTCGAGCGCTGTGCGTCCCACCGCGATCCCGCACGGCGTCGTGTGCTTGATGATCGCGCAGGCCGGACGGGTTTTCCACGCACCCACCGCGGCGGTGGCCGCGTCGATGTCCATGAGATTGTTGAAGGAGAGCTCCTTGCCCTGGCGCTGCTTCAAGTCCCGGATGCCCCGCGGCTCCTCAGTAGCGTAGAGGGCCGCGCGCTGCTGCGGGTTCTCGCCGTAGCGAAGCTCCTGCATCCGCTCCACCGAAAGATTGATCCGGGGCGGGAGCCCCTCGCCTCGCGCAGTCAGGTACCCCGCGACCGCCGTATCATACTCCGCCGTGTGCCCGTACACCTTGGCGGCGAGCGCCCGTCGGCAGTCGTCGGTGATCGGCCCCTTGCGCAGCCCATCCAGTAGCCAGCGGTAGTCGGTCGGGTCCACCACCGGCAGCACATTCTCGTAATTCTTGGCGGCGGAGCGGAGCATGGAGGGGCCCCCGACATCGATGTTCTCGATGGCGTCTTCGAGCGTCGCCGAAGGATCGGCAATGGTGGCCTGGAAGGGATACAGGTTCACCGCCACCAGATTGAAGGGCAGGATGTGGTGTGCCTCCAGCGCGCGGCGGTGGCCTTCGATGTACGGCCGCGCCAGCAGGCCCGCGTGGATGGCGGGATGCAGCGTCTTTACCCGGCCGTCCAGGATCTCGGGGAAACCGGTGACCTCCTCGACGGTCGTAACCGGCAGGCCGGCCTTCCTGAGCGTGGCGGCGGTGCCGCCGGTCGAGACGATTTCCCAGCCGAGCTCGATCAGCCCGCGCGCGAAGTCCACGATACCGCGCTTGTCGCTTACCGAGATGAGGGCTCGCATAGGCTAGGGGCTAGGGGCTAGGGAGCTAGGGAGCTAGGGAGCTAGGATCGGTTTCCACTTCAAATCTCACCGGCCGGCCCGCCTTCGCTGCCGCCAGCACGGCAGCCGGCAATAATCGATGTTCCACGGCGAGAACCCGCGCCGCCAAATCGTCCGCCGTGTCACCGGGGAGAACCGGCACGGTGGCCTGGCCCAGGACCGGGCCCTGGTCGTACTCCTCGGTGACCAGGTGAACCGTGGCGCCGGATTCGGCCTCACCGCTGTCCAGCACGGCCTGGTGCACGCGCCGCCCGTACATGCCTGCCCCACCGTGCCGGGGCAGCAGGGCTGGATGGATGTTGATGATTCGGCCGCGCCAGGCGTGCACCACTGCTTCCGGGACCCGCTTGAGGAACCCCGCCAGGACCACGAGGCCGGCGTCGGCCCGTTCGAGGGCCCTCCGCCATTCTCCGGCGTCGGCGATATCATTGAATACCTGGGTCGGAATCCCCGCCTGGCGCGCCACGGTCAGACCGCCGGCCTGGGCCCGATCGCTCATGACCAGGACGACCTGCGCCGGGGCGTCTTGCCCGAGGGCGCCGAGGAGGGCTGCCAGATTGCTGCCTCTGCCCGACACCACGACCACCACCCGCAAGCGCATAGCGCGCAAATATAAACTCGCCAGGCTCCCGGACCCGCGTCCCTTTCTGCACATCCGCTGCGGGGACGACATTCTCGAGAAGCTCGATCAGGCCGGCCTGCCTGGCGACAAGATTCGCTGGACCGACGTCCTCTGCGAAGGGCCGCTCCATCCCCATTCCGGCGATGCCGACCGGCAACGGGAGCGTGCCGCCTATCTGTCCAGGCGCTTCTGCGTGCCGATGACGGAGACCTTCCGGGAGATCAAGGGCGCCGATTGGCGAGTGGACCAGGCCGAACAGTACAACGAGACGGTGCTCTGGTTCGAAGCGGATCTGTATGACCAGGCCATTCTGGTGTACCTCCTGCAACGTCTCAAGCGAGTGGCCGCCCGCGCGAGAGTCTCCCTCATCTGCATCGGTGGGTTCCCCGGCGTGGACCGCTTCATCGGATTGGGGCAGCTCACCCCGGCTCAACTCGCCACCCTGCTGCCCACTCGCCAGCCGGTCACCCGGCGGCAATTCCATCTGGCCGAGCAAACCTGGTCCGCGCTGACCGCGCCGCATCCTCGGGACCTGGTGGCCCTGGCGCGGTCGAGGACCCGGGCGCTGCCCTTTCTCCCCGAGGCGCTGTCGAGGTACCTGGCCGAGTATCCCTCCACGACCAATGGCCTCTCCCGCACCGCGCAGTTGGCGCTGGAGGAAATTCAGCGCGGCGCGACCAGCCCGGGCCTCGCCTTTCCGCGAGTGCAGGACCGGGAGTCCCGGCCGTTCATGGGGGACTCGATGTTCTACGCGGTGATCCGGGATCTCGCCTCCGGATTGAGTCCGCTCCTGGCCGGGACGCATCCTCGATTGAGCCGGCTTCCAGATGCCGAGCTGCGCGACCGTCCGGTCTGGCTCACCGCCCAGGGAACCAGGGTGCTGGCCGAGCGGGCCGACTGGTGCGAGCTGTCCGGCATGGCGCGACAGATGGGGGGTGTCACCCTTCAGGGCGTCCATCCTCGCTGGCGCTGGGACCCGGCACAGCAGCGCCTGGTCGAGCAGCGCCGGCGCTGACTCACCCCGAGAGGATCCGGTCCACTGCGGCCCCGAGACCGCCTGCCACAGCGAAACCCTGCTCGATCGAAGCCGCCCGATGTGCGGGGCCCTCCCCGGTTTCCACCAGCACTCCCTTTCCGCCGAGCCCGGCGGCCGGGAGCAGGTCGCTCAGCCGGTCGCCCACCCACCACGATGCGCCGAGATCGAGGTGGTGATCTGTCGCCGCTCGCTCGAACAGCTCGACGCCGGGCTTTCGGCATCCGCAGGGTCCGTCCCGCTCCGGGGCGTGGGGGCAGACGTAGGTGGCGTCGATGCGGGCGCCGAAGGCTCTGAGCAGGTCGTCGAGCCGGGCGGCCACGTCGCGATACTCCTGCTCCGAAACCCTGCCCCGGGAAATCCCCGATTGGTTGGTGACCACGATGACCGGCCGGCCGGCTGCGTTGAGTCGCGCGATCGCCGCGCCGGCCCCGGGGAAGAGCTCGACCAGCGCGGGGTCTCGCAAATAACCCGGGTCGGCGATAATGGTGCCGTCGCGGTCGAGGAAGACGCCAGGACGGGCGGACGGGCGGACGGGCGGACGGGCGGGCTGCTCGCTGCTCACGCGTCGACGAGCGCCGTAGACACCGCCGCACCCACCTCGCTCAGTGACTCCTCTGGCAAAGTCCGGGGGTCCAGAACCACGCGCTCGTCCTGCACTCGCGGGATGACCGGCGGTGTGCCGATCCGGAGGCGCAGCGCCATGCCCGACGCGCCGACCGGTCCGGGATCGATTGCAACGAGGGTGGTGGGGAGCTTGGCGCCGGGAAACGATCCGCCACCAACTGCGGAGAACCCGGGCACCAGCGAAGCCCGGTCCGGCACCGCGATGGCACCGAGCAGCGTCGCGGCGCGGCGCTCGAGGTCGCCGGCGGCCAGCGTGAGCATCCGGAGCACGGGAATTTCCCGGATCGCCAGATCGGGATCGTGGTACAGAGCGAGCGTCGCCTCCAGCGCGGCCAGGGTCAGCTTGTCGGCCCGCATCGCGCGGGCGAACGGATTCCGGCGAGCGTCCGAGACCGGGCCGCGGAGGCCGACTAGGCATCCGGCCTGGGGACCGCCGAGGAGTTTGTCTCCACTGAAGAGCACCAGGTCGGCGCCCGTGGCCACCGCGTCCTGGACCCGGGGCTCCCCGGTGAGTTTCCAGGGAGACAGATCCGCCAGCAATCCGCCGCCCACGTCGTAGAGGTAGGGAACCCGCGCCGAGCGTGCCAGGTCGGCCAGCTCGGAGGGCTCCGGCGTCGCGACGAAACCGGTCTGCTCGAAATTGGACCGGTGCACCGTGAGGATGGCGCCGGTCCGATCCGAGACGGCGCGGCGGTAGTCGTCGAGATGGGTTCGATTGGTGGTGCCCACTTCCCGGAGCACCGCACCACTCTTTTCGAGGATGTCGGGGATCCGGAACGAGCCCCCGATCTCGATCAACTCGCCCCGGGAGATCAATACTTCGCGCCCGGCGGCGATCGCGTTGAGTGCCAGCACCAGGGCCCCGGCGGCATTGTTCACGACCAGGGCGTCTTCGGCGCCGGCCAGGCCGGCCAGCAGTGAGGCGCAGTGGTCGGCGCGACTGCCCCGGGTGCCCGTCGCGCTGTCGAGCTCGAGGGTGCTGTAGCCGGCGGCGACGGCGAGGACGGACTCGAGTGCGCCGCGCGCCAGCGGCGATCGGCCGAGATTGGTGTGGAGCACCACGCCGGTCGCGTTGAGGACGGGGTGCAGGGAAGGGCAGGTACGCCGGGCCACTCGCTCGGTCACGTCCGACAGCCAGTCGGGAACCGTGGACGAACGGCCGCTCCGCGCTGCGGCAATCGACTCCCGCACCGCGGCCACGACGAGGTTCCGTGGCGCGACGTCCATCAGGCCGCGGATACCCGGCTCATTGAGGAGCCGGTCGACCGACGGCAGGGTACGGCGGGCGTCCTTCATCGCGGCGGCTTGATGGAGTCCGGCTTGACTTTGAGCGAGTCCGCCGGCGGCGGTTTTTCCGCGGGAATCCGCGCTACCCCGAGCGGCGTCGAAGAAACCCCGCTCACGTTCTGGATGCCGTGCACGATGACGCGATAATCCGCCCCCGGCTTGAGCCGCGACGAAACCCTCACGTAGAGCCGGTCAAAGAGCGGCGGCTTGGTGCGCAACGGGCCGGTGCCCGTGGTGTCGAATGCCGCCGCCCGTCGGCGCTGCGCGCCGGGAATCCGGATGGCAGCGGCTTCGCGCGCTCGCGCGGCGGAGTCGGCGCGAATGCTGTCCTGGATCCGGCGAAGTGAGTCGGCCCGTACCGCGGCGGTATCGGTTGCGCGGACCGGCGGGTAGAGCGTGTCGAATTGTCCCTTGGGCAGGATGGCGAGGACCGGAACAGCCAACGTATCGGGCAGCAAACGCACTTCCACCGAATCCGCCGGGAGACGCTGATAGGGGTTGAGCTGCTGGGAGAACGTCAGCACAAGCGAGAGCGAGTCGTTCAGGGCCGCGCTGGAGAGCCGGACCATCGAGGTATCGTGCTTGAAGACCCAGAGCTCCCCCACCTCCGCGCGCCCTGGGGCAACCCGCACCGAGTCGAACGACTCGCGGCGCTCGCGAAGCCGGTTGGTATTCTGATCCTGGACCGCGTAGACCAGATATTCCCCTTCCGGAATTGGTCCCATCTCGAAACGCCCCGCGGAATCGCTGACGGTCCGGTACCCGAGGCTGTCGGGGAGATGGATCGCCTCGACCAGCCCCTCACGGAGCGGCCGCTGGGTGCTCCAATCCACCACGAGTCCCTGGAGCCTCGCGGTGGGAATCGGCGCTCCGGTCGTGAAGGTGACGACCCGGCCTCGGGGGAGGCGGTTGTTGGACAGGTCAGACAGGCCCGGGAGGAGCTCCACGCGATAGACGGTATTGGGCCGCCAGCCGCCTCGGGGGCGCACCGTGATCCGGTCCCGCTTCCAATGGACCTCAGGGACCCCTTCCGACGGAGACACCACGACCAGCCTCTCGAGGTCTCCCGTGCCGAGTCCGAAGTTCGGGTTTCCGCCTTCCGCGACCACCTCGTCAAAGCGGAACTCCGCGTCATCCTTGAAATCGGGGAGGACGGCCATGGAGTCGGGAAGGGTCGAGATGATTCCGGGAGGCGCTCGGTCCGGCGGTCCGCCGGGCGGCGCCAGGATGCGGGCGCAGCCGGCGGCCACCATCAGCACGACCGTACCGGCGCGTTTCACACCGGGCAGCCGAGCCGGCGACGCTTCTCGGCGAGCGCACCGGCTTGCTCGCGCCACGCAGCGAGCTTTTCCCGCTCCCGTTCCACCACCGCCGCCGGCGCTTTGCCGGTGAACTGCTCGTTGCTCAGCTTCGTTTCCTGCCCGCGGATCGCGCCGTTGAGGCGGTCCATCTCGCTGCCGAGCCGGGCACATTCTTTCTGGAGATCGACCAGGTCGCCGAGCGGGACGCTCACCTCGGTGCCGTCGGGAAGCACCGCATGGGCGGCGCCCTCGGCTGGCGCTTCCGAGTCCGCGCCCGTGTCGAGCGCGGACAGCTTGGCCAGCCGAGCGACGGTCGCACCATCGTCGGCGAGCATCGCCCGGGTGTCCTGGCTCGGCGTGGCCACGCGGGCCCGCACGGCGCGGCCCGGCGGCACCGCGTATTCGGCCCGGATGGAGCGGATCGCGCCGACCACCTCCTGGAGAGTCGCGAACCGCCGCAGCGCCGGGGCGTCTGCGGCGCGACGATCGGCCGAGGGCCACGGCGCGACCGATACCGACTCGGCGTCGCTGTGCCCGGGCAGTCGACGCCACAGGGTTTCGGTGATGAACGGCATGACCGGGTGGAGCAGTCGCAACGCCACGTCGAACGTCCGGGTGACCACCGCGCGGGCCACGTCACCCCCGGACTGATCGCCATACAAGCGAGGCTTGATCACCTCGAGGTACCAGTCGGCGAGGTCGCTCCAGAGAAAGCGGTGCACGGCCTGGGCAGCATCATTCAGTCGAAGGCGCTCGTACCCCGCAGTCGCCTCGCGCACCGTCTCGTCGCAACGGGCGATGATCCATCGGTCGGCGAGAGTGAGCTCCCGTTTTTCGATGACGTCCACATGCTCGCCTGCGAGCGGACGCACCGGCCCGTCCAGGTGCGAGAGAATCAGCCGGCCCACGTTCCAGAGCTTGTTGGCGAAGTTCCGGCCCGGTGCGAAGGAGGCTTCGAGATCCTCGGGATCGAGAATCAGGTCGGTGCCGACCGATAGACCCGACACAACGGTGTAGCGCAGCGCATCGGCGCCATAGCGACCCACCACGTCGAGCGGATCGATCCCGTTCCCGAGGGACTTGGACATCTTGCGGTGCTGGGTGTCGCGCACGGTGCCGTGCAGGTACACGGTGCGGAAGGGCACCTCATTCTGGAATGCGAGCCCCGACATGACCATCCGGGCCACCCAGAAAAAGAGAATCTCCGGGGCGGTAACCAGCGTGTCGCCGGGATAAAACCGCCCCAGGTCGACCGTTTGTGCCGGCCAGCCCAGGCTGGAAAACGGGACCAGCTGCGAGGAGAACCAGGTGTCGAGGACATCATCATCCTGGCGCACCGGGCCGTTGCACTTCGGGCAGACGGAGAGATCGGTGACGCTCGCGCTCACGGCTCCGCAGGCTTCGGCGTCGCAATACCAGACCGGAATGCGGTGCCCCCACCAGAGCTGACGCGAAATGCACCAGTCTCGGATGTTCGTCATCCATTGCGCGTATTCCGCTCCGCGGTGCTCGGGAATGAAGCGAAGCTTGCCCTCCTGGTAGGCGCGGAGCGACGGCTCGGCCAGCGGCTTCATCTTGACGAACCACTGGTCCGAAAGCCGGGGCTCCACCACCGTGTCGCAGCGGTAACAGCGCCCTATGGCGTGGCGATGGACCTCGACCTTGTCCACCAGCCCGAGAGCTTCGAGATCCGACACCACCGCTTTCCGGGCGGCGTAGCGATCGAGGCCGCGGTACTTCGCGGGCACCTCGTCGTTCATCCGCGCATCGGGCGTCATCACATCGAGCGGCGGGAGGCTGTGGCGCTTGCCGATCTCGAAATCGACGGGGTCGTGCGCCGGCGTGACCTTCACCGCGCCGGAGCCGAAGGCGGGTTCGACGACGTCGTCGCCCACGATCGGAATGCGGCGGTCCGCCAGCGGGAGGATCGCGCTCCGGCCGATGAGCGCCGTGTACCGGGGGTCTTTGGGGTGAACCGCGACACCGGTGTCGCCGAGAATGGTCTCGGGCCGGGTGGTCGCGACGGTAATGAACCCGCCGCCTTCCAGCGGGTAGCGCACGTGCCAGATCTTGCCGTCGGTATCGGTCTTCTCCGCCTCTTCGTTGGAGAGCGCGGTGAGGCAGCGGGGACACCAGTTGATGATGTACTTGCCGCGATAGATCAGGCCGCGCTCGTAGTACGACACGAACACCAGCCGCACCGCATTCGAGAGACCCTCGTCCAGGGTGTAGTAGAGGCGGTGCCAGTCACAGCTCGCGCCCAGGGCGCGGATCTGATTGAGAATCGCGGGGCCGGTTTCTTCGACATGTTGCTTGACGCGCTGCTCGAACGCCTTCCGGCCCAGGTCGAACCGGGTTTTGCCCTCCTTGGCGAGCAGCTTTTCGACCGCATTCTGGGTGGCGATGCCGGCGTGATCCGTGCCGGGCAACCAGAGCGTATCGCGTCCGCGCATACGCTCGAAGCGGACCAGTACGTCCTGAATGGACAGATTGAGCCCGTGACCCATGTGAAGCTGGGCGGTGACGTTGGGCGGCGGCATCATCACCACGTAGGGCTTGGGGGCCGGGGACTGGGGGCCCGCGGGAACGTCCGAGCGGGGCTCGAACAAGCCGCGCCGCTCCCACTGCCCGTACAGCTCCTGTTCGAGGCCGGTTGGATCGTACTGCGGCTGGAGTGGCGTATCCGTCATGCCGAGCGGGGTTCTTCGTCGAGGACGAGGTTGGAGTCCCCATCGTCTTCGCCGCGCACGAGGAGCCGGTCGAGCAGGGGCAGGCCACCCGAAGCCGCGTGGGCCAGGCGCAGTGCCCGGGAACGCGCAGCTCGGCTGGGCACCCAGCCGCGCAGCTCGAGGCCGCCGCGGGCAGCCGGCACCAGGGAGAATCGCAGTCCGGCCAGTTCGGGCTCAGCCTCGAGGACCGCCAGGATCGTGGAAGCCCGGTCGGCGGGGCGCTCGGCGGAGGGCCGGCGCTTCAGTCCCCCGACCAGGCGGCCGACCCGGGCGGTTCCGCCGCCTCCGAACACCTCGCCGAGGAGAAAACCCGCGGCGAGGCCCGTTCCGAAACCGAGCAGTGCCCAGGGCCCTACGGGAGTGCGGTTGGGGGCCCGAAAGCGGCGTGTGACAGGCGCTTGCATGCGGTTAACTTAATACCCCGACTTCGCCCCGAGAATCGAGACCGGACGATGCCCGACGCCTCCCAATCACCCGGCCGACCGCCGATCGGCCGGCTCTTGTTGCTGGCCCTGGTCATCGTCACGGGCCTGGTGCTCTTCTTTGCCCTGGAGCGCACCACGCCGGCGGTCGTAGCACCCGCCACCGAGGACAGCCGGTGAGCTCCATTCGGCTCACCTTGCCGGACGGGAGTGTGCGCGAAGTGTCTTCCGGCACGACGGGGCACGAGCTCGCGGCCCAGATCGGGCCGGGCCTGGCGCGCGCCGCGCTCGCCATTCGGGTCAACGACCAGATCCGCGATCTGGCTCGGCCGATCGAGGAGGACGCCACCGTGGCGATCCTGACCGACCGCGATCCCGCCGCGCTCGATCTGCTGCGACATTCCGCGGCCCACGTGATGGCCACCGCGGTCCGGCAGATCTTTCCCGGGGCCGGCATCGGCTTTGGCCCGTCGATTGAAGACGGGTTCTACTACGACTTCGATGTTCCCCGTCCGTTCACGCCCGAGGATCTGGAGCAGATCGAGGGGGTGATGCGCGACGTCGCGGCCAAGGATTATCCCTTCGTCCGCGAGGTGGTGGACCGGGACGAAGCCAACCGCCGTTTCGCCGACGACAAGCTCAAGCTGGAGCGGATTGCCGAGCTGGGTCCCGACGAAACGATCACCGTCTACACGGACGGGCCGTTCGTGGACCTCTGCCGTGGTCCCCACATCCCGGGGACCGGCCGGCTCAAGCATTTCAAGTTATTGCACGGCGCCGGCGCGTACTGGCGGGGTGACGAGAAGCGGCAGATGCTGCAGCGCATCTACGGCACCGCCTGGTTCAAGAAGGAAGACCTGGACGCCTACTTGCATCGGCTGGAAGAGTCGCGCAAGCGGGACCACCGCAAGGTCGGCCGGGAGCTGGACCTGTTCATGTTTCATCCGTTTGCCCCCGGGGCAGTCTTCTGGACCGATCGTGGGACAACGATGGTCAACGAGCTGAACCGGTATATGCGGGAGCTCCAGCGCGACGATTACCGGGAAGTCCGCACGCCCCTGATGTACAACAAGGGGCTGTGGGAGCAGTCGGGCCACTGGGGGAAATACCGGGAGAACATGTTCCTGGTGCTCGATGCGGAAACCGGCGAGCACGACTTCTCGCTCAAGCCGATGAACTGCCCGTCGCACTACTTGATGTACCAGTCGAAAAAACACTCCTACCGGGAGCTTCCGCTCCGTTACAGCACCTACGATGTGCTGCATCGGAACGAAGTCTCCGGTGCGCTGTCCGGGCTGACGCGGGTTCGGCAGTTCATGATGGACGACTGCCACATCTTCCTGATGGAGCAGCAGATCGCGGCGGAAGTACGGCGCCTGGTGGACTTCATCCTGGCCTACTACCGGACGTTCGGCCTCACCGCCACGCTCAAGTTCGCCACTCGGCCACCGGTTCGGCTGGGTACCGACGAATCCTGGGATCGCGCCGAGGCCGGGCTCCGGACTGCGCTGGAAGCGACCGGCCTGCCCTACGAGCCCAAGCCGGGCGACGGCGCGTTCTATGGCCCCAAAATCGATTTCGAGGTCGCCGATTCGATCGGGCGGAAGTGGCAGCTGGGCACCATCCAGCTCGACTACGAAGCGCCGGAGCGGTTCGACCTCAAGTATGTCGGCGAGGACAACACCGAACACCGGCCGGTGGTGATCCATCGCGCGGTAAACGGCTCCTTCGAGCGATTCATGGCGATCCTGATCGAGCATTTCGCCGGTGCGTTTCCGGTCTGGCTCGCACCGGAGCAGGTGCGAATCATTCCAATCAGCGAAGAGCAGCACGAGGGGGCCGAGCGGGTTACCCGGCGGTTGCGCGAGGCGGGAATCCGGGCTCACCTGGAAGCCGGCCACGAAACCCTCAACTACCGGATTCGCGAAGGCGAGGTGCAGAAAGTGCCCTACATGGGCATCGTGGGCCAGCGCGAGGTCGATAGCGATGCGGTGGCCGTGCGGGTGCGCGGAGCGGGCAACAAGCAGGAGGTCATGCCGGTGGCGGCGTTCGTGGAACGGGTGACGCGGGAGATCGCGACGCGGGCGCTGGTGCCGTAGGGCGGGAGGGCGGGACGATGGGAAGACGGGATGAGCTTCCCGTCCTCCCGTCTTCCCGTCCTCCCGTCTAGGTTTCCTTCCACAACCTCAACCGAGCACCCCGTGTCCGACGCAACAACTCCAGTCATCCTTTCCGCCTGCCGGACTCCCATCGGCAAGTATCTGGGCGGTCTTTCCTCATTTACCGCCCCACAGCTCGGCGCGATCGTCGTCCGGGAAGCGGTGCGGCGCTCCGGTATCGCCCCAGACAGCATCGACGACGTGATCATGGGGCATGTGCTCCAGGGCGGAGCCGGTCAGGCCTCGGGTCGCCAGGCCATGATCCACGCCGGCCTGTCAGGCACCATTCCGGCGGTCACCATCAACAAGGTCTGTGGCTCGGGCCTCAAGGCGGTGATGCTGGCGGCGCAATCCATCAAGGCCGGTGACGCGCAATGCGTGGTGGCCGGGGGCATGGAGGCGATGAGTGCCTCGCCCCACTACCTCTTTGGGCTCCGCTCCGGCATCAAGGCCGGCAACCAGACCGTGCTGGATGGAATGATCCACGACGGAC